>Ga0265297_10003989_pt1 | contig 25161 bp, 15 predicted proteins | sample Munlanlwell13791_FD_192502 | JGI IMG/M metagenome (GOLD analysis project Ga0265297, IMG submission 192502) | Leachate microbial communities from a municipal landfill in Southern Ontario, Canada - Leachate well 137-91 | ecosystem: Engineered > Solid waste > Landfill > Unclassified | place... | reverse complement strand
GCCCTAAAAACTTTCTCCTCTGCCACCAATGTAAATTCATGTAATGAGCTTAAACACTTCTTATTCAAGCTAATAGAGATTAAGGCAGTTTTGAATAAAGTTGAATTTGGTCAGTTTGCAAGTGCTCAATAGTAGGGGCTTAGCGTAAGCTTGTTTACCAAACTGACCAAGATTGCATAAGCTTGCTCATCAAGCTTGCATTACCTTAGTTTATTTCCATATCTTTCATCAAAGTCGATATCAACATGGGTGAGGTAGAAATCTTCATCCACCTTTCCTCCGAGGACCAGAATAAAGTACCGGCATGAGAAAGTTGTCCTTCCAAGAAGCAGAGGTAAGTTACCATTTGCTAAGATCCTTCCGTTATTCATTAGGTGCCATGTAATATTATTGACAGAACCGAATAGGTTTAGGCTGAACGGGCTTTCGGGCTGTGAGAGGTCTCCTTGTACCAGAATCCGGTTGATCATCTTAAATGCGCCCTTAATTAGCTTTAACGGCCTGGTCTCAATATGGACCGGGATATACTCTGAGAAATCTTCTTCTGTAAGGTCATCCTGGTAAAAACTCGTATCTATTGCTCTGTATCCATAAGTCCTTGGATAATCCGAAACGAAGTTGTCCCAGACTTGCGAGATCTTAAACCACATTTTGTGTTTAAGGTTATAAACCCATGAATAATTGTAAGCGCTGTTGGAAACAATGAGCTCTTTATGGTCCTCCGCATGGTCCCAGGCTATCTTTGCCCCGGAGATATATGTTAAAAACGGCACAGCACAGAGATAATTCTTGATCTGGTACAGGTTTGGATTGTTGGCAATGGCTTCATAGTTGAGTGTACCGGTGATCCTGCTGTTATGTTTGCCTTCTGCCAGGTCGCTTATTTCAATAGCCTCTGTCCCGGAGATAATAAACAGACCTTTGGTTGTTGTGAATGCTGTTCCCCCGTCAATAGGGGTAATGCTCGAAGGATTATTACATACATGCCTGGAAAGCGGAGTGATTGTGTTGATAAGTGTTTCTCCCGATCCTATATTCATGGTCCAGATCCCATCCGTTGTAAAGCAGAATATCGGAAACTGGCCAAACTGTCCCTGGCTAAGAGCTACGGCGTTGGTTGACATTCCAAGGATTGTGCCATTACCTACCCTGTATGAGTTTATAGCCGGGAAATGGAATGGATTATTGAGTTCGGTAGCCTGGATGCGGTTGTAGTCGATATATGTATCCTTGACAGTGGTTAATGTTGCTATAGGAAAACCGGTAAACGGTCCACTGATGCCATATTTTCCCCCAGGCACATTGCTCTCATCATTATATGAAAAATTGAAATTAGTCTGTGCGGTTAATTTAAACGGTTTCAGTAAATAGATTATTCCATTTTGTCTGGCATAAAGCCTTGCTTGTTGCGCCCTGGCATCCGGATAGGTCAGGTAGTTTGTTATATAAAATGCCGGATGAGTTGCTGAATTATCATAGTAATCAAAAGATACCCAACCACTAAAAACAGTATTAAGTCCACCTGATGTTGCTATATCAAATTCCATCCCAAGATCATAGGCTGGCCCTGTCTGTAGGGAAGGAAGAGGGGCTATTCTTTCCCGGAAATTATTGCCTTTATACAGATTATTAATCAACAGTCCGAGAAATACCCGCGAATTATATGAGAATAATGATTTTGCAAATAAGGTGTTATGGGAAAAATTATCAGTGTCCATCACTTCTCTGGTTGTCAAATCAGTAAAATCACCTGAGATTGGACCTGTTAGATATGTACCACCAAATTCTGTTGCACTGTCTAAATCTTCCAGTTTGATTGTTTTTACAAGATAATACTGGTTGATAGAATCAATTTTAGGCATACGCTGAGTGAAGAAATGATCGGGAAGATCGTCAACAACTTCCTGCATCCTTGTTATGTAAACGTTTAAGGATGATATTATTCCCTTATATTTTGTCTTTATAGCTGTTCTTTCTGCTGCAGACGTTGATGTTGTTAATACTATGTACTGACCAGTCCATGTAATCAACAATGTAGACGGGTTTTGTGTTATCGTGGAAGCCTCAATGTAAATCGGGGCTGAATGTTTTACAGGGGTACCGCCAACTAATTCCCAGGCGAATCTCACTATTATTGGACCAGTCAGGGCAACGTCTGATTTTAATGCAACGATCCTTATCGCTTCAGCCAGTGATGTTGCAGCATCAACTCCATTTGATGATGTATAAGTGTAAAGATCCCCGGGATCTGTTGCTAATTGTATTGTTGGCAACTCAGGAAATCCAGCATCAAATACGGTATAACTAAGTGTGTTAATATCAAACACTAACGTATTCATAATTGCCAGGTCGTTGTTAGTAACCATCAAACTATTTGACAAAGATGCAAAGCTCATATCATCTGACCTGGCAATGGTAGTTATCTTCTCAGCTCCCATTATCCCATTCTCAAGCACCCAATAAGCTATAAAGTTTCCGGATGTGCCAACGAAAACTTTAATATTATCACTTATTGTGTGAATAAATCTCACATTTTTCGGGACTGATGCAGTTCTGGATTTCTGGCCCACCGGTCTGAGAGCTCCATCCCTGGGACGAAGGTTGATGAGTTCCTGCATTGTCCCGTCTTTGACGGTATTATCCGGCAGGTTACGGACTATTCCTGATAATTCAATCGTCTGTTGGCTCATATTCTGTATCTTTTGTTTGTTCTTCCAGTTTGCCTTGCATAGCATTGATCTGCATGTTGATTATCTGCAGATAGCTTTTATCCTGAGTTGCCCCGTCATCTATGCCAGTAGTACATTCATGCATGATCTTGTAGGCCCGGGACAGTTGATCGAGGCTTCGGGTCTTGGGTATGATCTCTTTCATTTTAGATATGATCATATCCTTGACCTTATCAATCTCTGATTTCGCTTCCTCACGGTACAGCTGCATTGATTGACTCATATCCACAGCTGCCTTGCCGGTCATAAGCTCCTGTATCTGCTGCTTATACTCTGTGCCGTATCTGCTTGCCCACCGTTTAATGGTATTATGAAATACCCCGGTTGCGATAGCGGTCTTTTGGACATCATAATCGTTCATATTCAGGATCGAGAGCGTCTTTAAAATGAACGGTAGATCGTATTTCTTAAATCCTCCTGCCATAGCATTATCAATTTTCCCAAAGGTCGCCCCTTTCAATTCATAAATAAGGGTTATTTACCCTCAATTAAGGGTTATTAAATCCATAATACTCAGATAATACACATAAGTTTAGCCACTGTTAATTAACGCGAAATATCATGATAGGAGAAGTCTTGGCAGGAATATCAGCCTTATCCTCGCTGTTTGGCTCATTACAGTCTGCAGGGGCTAATAGAGCTATAGACAGACAGCTTCAAAAACGTCAGTCAGAACTTGATACCTGGTACAACAAGGAGTACAACATGAATTACCTCGATACTGATGAGGCAAAGAGTGTTTCTGAGCTTCTTAATCGTAACCGGGACCAGGCAATGAAGAAGGTTGATCAGCGAAATGCCATAAAAGGAGCTTCTGATGAAGCCAGGGTAGCAACCGCTGAAAGCATAAACCGCAATGTTGGCGACAACCTTACACAGCTGGCTGGATATGGAACAAGGTACAAGGATTCGATAAGAAGAGAGTATCAGGGACTAAAGGGAAACCTTGATAATCTTCAACTACAGCAACTCCAGAACAAATCAAATCAGTGGTCAAACATGATGAACAATGCCACTAATGCCGGGATAGGATTCTCACAGGCAGCTGGAGAAGGAGCTTTCACATCCTGGGAGGACTGGTGGAGAAAAAGTCGAAAGGCCAATATACTTAAAAAGGCCGGTGGTCCGGTAAGTCCTGTATCTACTTCACACCTGACACCAAAAATAAACTAATAAGATATGGCCACTCCCAAACAAGATCCCGGACCATTCTCTGTCTTGTTCGATTACAAGGAAGAACAGAAAAAACTTGACGAGCGGAAGAAGCAACAGGAGGAATCACAGAAAAAGATAATGCGAACCAATGCCGTTGGAGATGCCTTCAAGCTGCTTATTGATGCAGTAGGTGGCAGTATGGGAGCTTCAATCATTCCTCGCCCTGTTAATCCTGCTCTTATGAAAGCATCTGAGAGGCTTGGTGAATATGAAAAAGATTATCAGACTCAGGACGACAGACTACGGTTACAGGATCTCCGGGCAAAAGAAATGGACCTTCAATACCAGCAGGGAGTTGGTGCAGAGGAAAGACAAAAAGCCTGGGAGAATGAAAAGATTGCCGGGCAACGTAAATGGGAAGGTGAGAAGATTGACCAGGCAAATAAACAGCAGCTCGAAAGAGACAAGCTGAATGCTGGTTATGCGAAGGATCTCGAAAATGTAAGGAGCAAGAATGATCTCACACAACTACAGGAGAAATACCGGGGAGAAGTGGAAAAGATCACGACCAAGGCACAAGAGGACCTGAAAAAGGCCGGAGGCTTATATGTTGCCCGTTATGATGATCCTTATAAGACGGAAGCCCTTAACCGTGATGTTGTGTTGGGCATGTTTAAGGACTTGAAACAGTACCTTCTTGATAAAGGTGTTTATCCCACAATGCAGCCAGCTGTATTACAGTCAAAGGACCAGGGAGCAATATCAAATGATGACCTCCGCAAACTTATCTCTGATTATCCGGAGTTCTTTGCTCCGCGTCTCCCTCAGTTAACAGGTGGAGCGCCACTTCCACAAACACCGCAGCTTACACCGCTTGAAAAGCGCAAACAGAGATATGATGAGGAGATTGAAAAGATTATAACGAATCTTAATCTGTCTCCCAGGGAGAGGGCGAGAAAAATCAAAGCATTACAAAAGAATAACAAAGATATACTCGATATGGAGCCAGCAACCGATGAATTTATACCTGTTGGTGCGGACGGCGTAACCGATGTAAGCTCAATCTTTAAATAATGCCAGATGGAAGATAAACTGCAACTGTTTTACAATTCCCTTACAGCTAATCCAAACATAAAAGGACTGCCAGGTGATTATGAACTATTCAGAACAACATTAGCAGACCCCGGAAAATCAGAATTATTTTATAACTCATTGAAGGCTAACCGAAATATAAAGGGATTGCCGGAGAGTTATGATGAATTTGTCACGGGACTGGCCCTTAATTCAGGTGGGATAACACCAAAAGAACCTGAACAAGAAAAACCGGGATTTTTGGAAGGGCTGAATAAAAAGTTTGCATCAAGTATCTATGGAGCAGCTGAGGCGATCACCGAGGCCCCTCAGTTTGGAGAAGCAGTTAAGAAGTTTGGAATGCAAACGCTGGCCAATGCTTACATCAATCGGCTTGTTAAGAAAGGCAAGATAACCGCAGAACAGGGCGAAGCAGAGAAAAAGAAAATTGATATATACCTGCCGACAATAGATTTTGTTGGTGTCGCATCTGCCCCCTATTTAGCAAAACAAAAGTCTCTCGGGGCGAAGATGGCAGATTCAAAAGCTAATAAATGGCTTTCGGAAACATCAGACCGGTTAAGCAAAGAAGGTACCCGATATGATGAACGAGTTGTTGACTATCTTAAAAAAGGCCAGATTGGCAAAGCTTTAGGTGCGGAAGTCTATTCTATTACAGAATCGCTTGCCCCTACATTGCTTGCTGCCCTTGGTGGACCTGTTGGTGCCGGAGCATTAGGAGTAATGACCGGAGCGGAGACCTATGATGAGGTGAAGGACCGTGAAGATATGCAGGAGGCCGCAAAGGTTATTGATGGGCTGTCAACCGGAGTATTTGAAGCATTATTCGAATACCTGGGAACTGCCGAAATGACCAAAATGCTCAAAAATGCTTATGCAAGGGGAACAAAGGAACAGGTTGAGGAAGCTCTAAAGGGTACAGTTGGAGGATTGTTGAGTAAAGCATATAAACGGTTTGGTGTATGGCTTGCCCCGGTACATGAAGGATTATCAGAAGGATTAACGACACTTGGCCAGAATGCCACGGCAAAGTTCACAGGTGAGGATCCTGAGAGGAAGCTTAATGATAATTTCATTGAATCAGTCCTTATCGGGATGGGGATGGGTGGTGTATTTGCTGGAACTGAGAAAGGTCTGGAAACCCTTGCAAAGAAATTCAAAGGCACTCCCGTTGACCAAGGACCAGCTGCTATCGGAGAACTCAAAGTACCATACACTCAGGAACAGGCAGCAGAGATTATCAACAATATTGGAAGAGATCTGAAATTTGGTGACACCCCTCTCGAGGAAGATCCAAGCCCAATGATCTCTTTTGCTCAGACAATGATAGGCCAAAAGGTCATTCTCAAAAAAGAGGGTGGAATAAAGGGAGATGATTTCTTTATTGCATTTGACCTTGAAACCAATGAACCTGTACTTGTCAAAGCAAAGGATATAAAAGAGCGAAAGGACGTTCCTTATCAGGAATGGTTCAATAATGAGCTCCAGAATTACAATATTGTCAAGAGCCAGGCTGATAATATGGCTGCCCAAATGGAGGCACCAGTTCAACCAGGTCAGGAAATAACTCTAAAGGATAAGAATTTCTATGTCTCAGAGGTTACTCCCGAGGGAATAGTCCTTAATGAGATTGACGAGGAAGGCAATATCAGTGGTGCATCCCTTCAGATTACACCGGACCAGTATAATACTGTCTTTGGGACAGGTGAAGGAATTCAGGAAACTGAAAATCTGCCCGAAAATGAACTCCCTTCCGCAATGGGTGAGGGAATTCAGGCAGCTCCGGAAGCTCCCGGGGCACGTACATTAACTGTTGGCAAGACCAATTACTCTGTTGTTCCCGATGAAACGGGAATTTTAACCATTGACCAGGTATTTACAGATGAAGCAGTTGCTAAAAATGCTGTTAAAGCTCTTGAAAAGGGATATCCGAAGGCATCTTTCAGCCTTCAAAAGACTGAATTTGAAGATTTCCTTACACCGGATGAGTACAGAATAACCGTTCAGCCTAAAAAAGCCAAGGCAGAGCCAGCTAAACCAGAGGGTAAGGCTGAAAAACCAGCCGAACCTGAGAAGGTAGAGCCAGTAAAAGTCGTTGGAAAGAACGAAAAGGGTGAAGAGATCCGTGTTGGTGATGAAATAGGTTATCAATGGCGTGACGGATTTATAACTAAGCCCGGGAAGGTGATAGGTGTGGAACATGATCCGGGTTCAAATGTCACCTGGGTTAAAACAGACGGTCCAGAAGGTGAAAACAAGCTCAATATATCTGTTGCCCAGGTGGTAAAGCCGGAAGAGCCGGCAGAGGTCATTGATGAAAAGAAAGAAGAAGCTCCATCGACCCCGGACGAGACTGCTCCCGAGGAGGTGAAGCAGAAAGCCGGGGAGGTGGAGAAGCCAGCCGGAAGATTTGCACCTGTTGAAAAGGTGCTTGACATGACAGGCCAGAATATGGTCAATGAATGGGAGGAACATGCTTCTCCTATTGATCAAAAAGTAACGGAGGACGATAAGAAGATTGCCGAGCTGACTAAACAAAAAAGGGCTACCAGAAAAAGGGATGAGAAAGCAAAGATAGATCAGCAAATTCAGGACATAAGAAGAGAGACAGCTCAGTTATATAATGATCTTGAAAATGAATATTTTGAAAGGAATGAGTCTATCAAGCAATGGGGAATAGCAGAGGCTAAAAAGAAAGGTATTGAGATTGACCCAAATGATGAGAATGATGACGCATTCTTTGGAGATTTAATGACTGATATTTTTGAACGTCCCGGGAGAGAACATACCTGGGAGATGAAATTCAAAGATGTTTTTGATGAAAACTTCAACTATTGGGTGAATAATAAGATGTTCACTCAACTAAAGGAGAAAGAAGCAGCTGCCGATCTTACCAAAGCCAATAAAGAGGTAGATACTCACCCCACAGAAGCTCAGAAGAAAGCCGGGAATTACAAGAAAGGACACTTATCAGTACAAGGATTTGACATATCTATTGAGAATCCTGCCGCATCCGTTCGCTCCGGGACTGACAAGTCCGGAAAGAAATGGAGTGTAAAGCTCAATAATTCCTATGGTTACTTCCGTAGAACCAAAGGAAAGGACGGAGATCAGATAGACGTATTCCTGGGAGACAACCTTAATGCTCCTGATGTATATGTCGTTGATCAGGTTGATCCGGCCACCGGATTATTCGATGAACATAAAGTCATGATGGGCTTTAATTCCGCTCAGGATGCCAGGGATAACTATCTTGCAAACTATGAGCCCAGTTGGAAAGGAATTGGGGCTATCTCCAAGATGTCTGTTGACCAGTTTAAAGAATGGTTAGGTAATGGCACCAGAACAAGGAAACCGGTTGATAATAATGTGCCGGTCCAGAAAGCAGAAGAACCCTCTAAACCTGCCGGAAAAATTGCGCCTGCTGAAGTTGAATTTGACGAAAGGCAGATTCGGGAAAATGCGGAAGCAGACGAGAGAGGTAAGATATGGGGATTTGAGAAAATGCCTGTTGATGAATATGGTTGGGCAGAAACACTCTTAACTCCAAGAGAGCATGTGACGCTTATTGAACCGAAGAAAGGACATCCAGTAATGAATGAACTCATTGCTGCAAAGGGTCCTAATGGTAAATGGGCATCTTCATATAACATTCAAATATCAGATAGAGGAAGCGGTAGTTATCCTGGTATATGGGATGAACCATTTAATACTAAAGCAGAGGCTTTTTCTGATGCTGCAGCAGAAATAAAAGAATGGGCAGAGAGCCAATTAAAACGAGCTGATGTATCTAAGACTCAAATAAGAGAACTAAATAACCTTATATCCGCAGCGGATAAATATATAATCAAACCAAAGTCATTAAAGAAAGCCGAGTTTGCCGGTGAGATTTTGGAGAAGAATCCAAAAGCAGAGAAACCCTCCAAGCCTATCAAAGAAGTAACTCTGAGGCCAAAGAGAAAGTTCACATGGGGACCTAACAGCAGAACCGGGAAGGTCATGGCAAAGACCCCAAATTCATTCCGGGAAGCAGCACTACAATTCTTTGTAGGTGGAGGAAGGATAAAGACACAGGATTTCCTCGATCATACCGGATATAAGAGGGGAAGCAGGGAATTCAAGCAATATATATGGGCATTCAAGAATGATGGTGTAAGGCTGGATGTATTTCATGAAGCCATCGAAAATAGATTCGGAATAGAGGATAAGGGGTATATGGATATGATCAATGAGGTCATTGATATACTCCGGACATATCCCGGGAGAGGTCAAATGATCACTGCACTCGAAGAGCTGCAAAATGTTGATAAGGTTCCTGATCACATGCCCCCTCCGGAAGAGGATCCCGCACTTGAATATGATGATCTTCAGGGAGCCGATGAGGAGGTAAACAAGATTGTAGATGATATAATGGAACTCCCGGAAGTGAAGGAGATAGTAAAACAATATTCCTCTGACGGCATTTTAGATGTTGATAAACTATTGGCAGGGATTGAGGCCAACCCGGGAGAATTTACTATCTTTCCATTCGCTCTTAAAAAGTCAGAATTACTAAAACTTAAAGAAAGACTGCAAGATGAGCAAAGAAGAAGAACGCAAGAAAGTCAAGCAAGGACTGATCAATATAATCAAGATCAGGGCCAAGGCACAGGGGAAAACACCCCTCGAAGTGCTCAGGGAAATACAGTACGAGCTGGACGAGAAGAAACAACAGAACCCGCCGGAAGGCCAGAAGTAACCCTCGAGAATCCACAGAAACCCAAATCCGAATTTGTTGGTGAAATATTAGAACAAGGGGTAAGCAAGCCAACCTCTAAAGAATACCGTTACAAAATGCTTGCCCGTCCCTTTGATATAGGGACATTCCCGAAGCCGGGATTTATTAAGTCAGAGAATGATCCCGAAGGAGGATACCAGATACTTACCTATGATCGAAAATTAACCCCTGAAGAACAGAGGAAATGGGAATTCCTTCCCCTTACTGAGATTGCAGAGATCAAGGGCAAGGAGTTTGTTGACAAAGATGGTTATTTCAGTAGGATAGTTCTAAACTGGTTTGGAGGAGACAAGTATGCCAAGGTATCTATGTATGATACAGACGGCAATCTTGCTGATGAGATACCCGGGATGAAAGCCAGTGAGATCCTTCAGAATGTAAATGAGGGATACTGGACTGAAAAAACTAAGGAAGGAGGAACAAAAGATGATCAGAAAGACAAAACAGGGCTACCAGGTGAAAAGCGAGAAGGGAAAGAACCTGAGCAAGCCAAACCTGTCGAAGAAACAGGCACAAAAGAGACTCCGGCAAGTGGAGTATTTCAAGCACAAAAAGAGCAAGTAAATATTTTAAAAGACCTTGTATCCGCCGAAGTTACAGCCGAGGCCACACAAAAGCGTATTGATGAGTTGGGCAGGATCCAAAACCCAACAAAGAATCAGTTACAAGAATTAAAATATCAGAAACTTGCGCTTGATCCGCTGCAGACAAGGATTGAAAAGCTAAAATCACAGGTAGATAATACCATTGTTCCTGAGGTCAAGGTTACTGAAATCAAACAGCTTATCCTGGAGACCGAGGCCGCCAATGCAATAATTGGAGATAGAATCATTGGTCTGCAGAATAAACGTAATGCTAAAGAAAAAGAACTCCAAAAGCGAAATGAAGCATTTGGAGACCGTAAGCTCGAAGAAGAGAAAAAGGCAGGTATGCAGACAATGTTTGCTGGAGATATATTCGCTCCGGATGCCGGTAATCTCAAAGCTGCCTTAAAGCCATTTAATGATGCTATTCAGAAGAGCAAAGAGGAACTATTACGCAATGACCAGCTCCTTGATGAACAAATTGACCTGGTGCTCAAAGGAACACAGCAGAAGATAAAGTATGGGGGGCCGAAGGAGTTAGAACCGAAAGAATCCCCTGTCGCCTCAAGGCCGACAACGCCAATAGAAGATCAAATGCCTCTTGAACAGGATGACAAGCCCACTGCCATTGAACCAGAAAATAAAGAATCTCTTCCAAAACTTGAAGATTTTGGAGAGAAAATCGGAGGTGCAAGAAAAGACTTAGGTATCACTCGTAAAGTAAGGGATACTGATTCACTTCCGGCATGGAGAAGGAAGTATTCGTATGCCAATGCTGATGGTACAATGATCATTGGCCAGGCAGTAGATACATCAAAGCCTTTTATAGTTCAATGGGCAAAGGAAATTGATAGTTGGGTAGGTAAAAGAACCCGATATTCTCCCGTTACAACTATTGATACCAGGGAGACAAAGATATTCAACTCAGAAGATGAAGCGGAAGCTTATATCCCGATTTACGAAGTCTGGAAACAAAATTTCAGGGTACATAAAAGCGGTGATAATTATGTAATCACTAAGAAATCTTCAACAGGAAAGGCCGTTGAATATGCTACATTCCCAACAGAAGAGGATGCAAATGTTTATATGTACTCTACAGAAGGCGCAACATCTCTGTTGAATCATAAGCGAGAGGATTTTAGTATTCCCGCACTTGATAAAGTAGAGAGATCTGGTAAGGATTGGAGAAAAGGAAAAGACATCTCTCCTGAGGAGTTTATGAATGCCTTCGGGTTTAGAGGAGGAGAGTTTGGTAATTGGGTGAAGCCGGAAGAACGAAGGGTTATGCTCAATGCGGCCTATGATTCTTTCATGGATCTGGCTGCCCTTTTAAATATACCTCCAAAGGCATTGTCATTTGGCGGGGAATTGTCAATAGCCTTTGGGGCCAGGGGGACAAAGGGAGCAGCTGCACACTTTGAGCCTGACCGAGCTGTTATTAATCTTACCAGAATGAACGGAGCTGGTAGCCTTGCTCATGAATGGGCGCATGCTTTGGATAACTATTTTGGACTTCAAGGAGCAAAGAAAGATTATAGCCGGAACGAGAAAGGAGAGGTTAAGGCTGGCCGAGTAATGAGGACGGAAGCAGGTTTATTAAGTATTCAGGGGATGAGACAACAGCTCTCTACAATCTTTGATGCCATTGTAGATGCCACTCAGCAGAAATCCGTTACCAGGGTAATGGGTATTGATGAGAAGCAGAAGAGCTTTGATAAGATCAAAAAGAATGTTCAGCAAGATGCCGATAGTCTGATAAAGAAATTCGAGAATGGAGTAAGAAGGTATCAGTATAACCGGAAAACAAAGCAAAGAGAGGAAGTTACCGTTAAGGCAACACCTAAGCAGATAAAAAAAGCAAAGGAGATTGTTAATATAATAATTGATGGCAAGGGGACTAAGCCGGTATGGCAACGTATTCCCGGTAGTAAGGGCATGGGCAAGTACTCTTATATCAGTCCCGAAACCCTTGCTCTTGAGGAACTACATAAAGCAGTATTCGGAAGAACAGGATTAGACCGGGATGGCAATGGCTTTTATAACCTGGGGTATTTTAGCGACAAGATGTACCGGGCAAAGGAAATTCTTGACAAGGCACTTGCAGGAGAGTCTGAAACACTTAATGTTCCAACTGATTTTCTAAAGACCAGTAAAACTTTTGATGCATCAAGGGCAATGCCTTATTGGTCAACAAAAGTAGAAATGTTTGCCAGGGCATTTGAGTATTTCGTTGAAACAAAACTACTTGATCAGAATATAAGGGCTGATTACCTGCAATATGATAAAGCTCCGGTATATGAAGCAATATACGGGAAGAATCCCTATCCATCGGGAGAGGAAAGAAGTAATCTCAATAACCTCTTTGGTAAGTTTTTCGAGACCATTCAAACTAAAGAAGAGGACGGTAAGGTTGCAATGTTCCGGATCTCCGAAGATCTTTACTTCTCCCCTGTTGAAAGAGCCCTGGGTGCAATAAAGCAGGACAAAGCAACTGTGCAGCAATGGAAAGCCATGCTACTGAAGAATGGAGCCAAAGAAACAGAGCTGGCATGGATGGGATGGGATGACTTTGCATCAATATTTGAAGGTACTTCGGATATGAATAAAGACCATATCCAGACCTGGATCAACCAGAATAAAGTTGAGATAAAAGAGGTCGGTTATGGTGGAGAGGCTAAGGATGATAAATATGACCAGCTGTTAAAGGATATAGATAAAGCTCAGGAACCAATATTGCGATTCAATGCTCTTTATGGTGATTATCCTTATTATAACATAACAACAGACAAGTGGGTATATAAGGATGAGCAAGGAAATATTAAGGATGTTCCCGAGAAATACATGCCTGATGTCCTGAAATGGGGTGAAGCCAAACGTGCGCTTGATGATTATATTGATGACAACACCAATATTTATGGAGATTTTGAGGTAGCCGGAGCTACGAAATATAGCCAATACACTTTACCAGGTGGGGAGGATTACAAAGAGCTTCTATTGACTATGCCCGGGAAACCGAATTTAAAGCCTATTGATTATGAGGTACGAAAGATTGACTTAGGGGACGGAGAATATTCATATCGGGTTTACGACAACAGAGGAATTATCAGAGGGAGGGATTTTGAAACCCCGGAAGCTGCAGAGGATTTTAAAAATGGTCTGGAAAAGAGTTTTGTTTCGGAAATAGTTGATACAAGGGATCTTTATCAATCAGGTCATTGGGATCAGCCTAACATACTTGCACATGTTCGCTTCAATACCCGGAGATCCCCGGATGGTAAGAATATCCTGTTTATCGAAGAGATCCACGATTGGGCACAAACAGGGAAAAAGAAGGGATTTAATGGCATATTTGATGAGCAGAGATTTGAGAATTGGTATAAAGACCATCGTCACTCTACCGATCCTTCATGGGAAGAGTATCAGAAATTATCGGAGGTTGAAAAGAAGGAATACCGTGATGCCTTTTTAGATGAGCTTAATAATATGGGCTACGTCCCCGACATGCCCTACAAAAAAACCGATCAATGGGCTGGCTTGGCACTCCGAAGGATGGTCCGGTATGCTATTGATAACGGATTTGATGCTATTGCATGGACCCCGGGAGAGATACAGAATGAGAGGTATGACCTGAGTAAGCAAGTGGATGAGCTATGGATACAGAAGTCACCGAAGAATCCCGGCAAACTGTCCATCACTGGTTATAAGGGAGATGAGTCTATTATTAGTGAATACATTGATCCTGACAAGCTTGCTGATTATGTAGGGAAAGAGATTGCTGATAAATATAATTCACAATCAGAAGAGGAGAAATTCACCCCTGGGTCATGGGAGGAATTTAGAAATTTTCAGGAAGAATTACTCCAATCACATAGTTCGACGAGTATCCATGAGCTTGAAAGGTACCTGAGACACCAGATGTCAATGAATCTTAGCGAAAAGAAAGATGCTGAAAAGTATTTTAGACTTGAGGTTGAAGCTAAGAAAGAACAAAAGGCTGAGAATAGTAATGGACTAAAAGTATTTAAAGGCGCAGATCTTAAAGTCGGTGGCTCCGGCATGACCGGCTTCTATGACAATATCCTTCCCTCAATAGCCAATAAGCTCGGTAAGAAGTTTGGGAGCCAGGTTGAGAAGGTAGTAGTATCGGAAAGAATAGATCGTGGATTATTCTTCGATGGCACAGATATTACAGATGCGGATGGCAATGTAGTAAAGGCAAATACCTCAGAAGATGAATATAAAAAACTTGTAAATGCTGATAAAGATAATAGCATATCAGTTCATTCCCTTCCCATTACCGAGGCAATGTTCGATTCTTACCGTCAGGGGATCCCTCTGTTTAAGAAATCTCAGAGACTAACCGGGGAATCTTTACTCTTTGATGTTGTCAGCGGATCAACAAGGGAGAATTGGGAGAACGAGGTCCGCGACAAAGTGAGGATACTTGCTGATAGCCTTAATACAAAGATTGAAGTTATCAACAACCGGACACAACTGCCCGAGAGGATCCAGCGACAGGCATTACGTCAGGGGATAACAAGCCGCAAACACATGGCTGGCGTTTATGATCCACAGACAGATACCGTATATGTCCTACTTGATGACATAAGAGCAACCGGGACCATAAGGGGAATCGAAGAGGTAACAAAGACAGTCCTCCATGAGGTTGTGGCGCATCAGGGATTACCCGCTCTCCTTGGGGAAGAAGAGTATAACAAGTTCCTGGATGACCTTTTCTGGAACATTCCTCAGATTGACCGAAGCTTCTTAATGGAGCAATACAATACCTCTAATCCCCGGACAATAGCAGAGGAATACCTTGGAATGATGGCAGAGCAAAACATCAATCCAACACTATTCCAGAAGGTACTTGCAAAAATACGTCAGTTACTAAGGAAGCTGTTTAAGGTCAATTACACTGAGAACGACATTCATGATATGCTCCGCAGGAGCCGGGAGAACCTTCAGAAACCGAGGGCAAGTGATTACACCAGTGCACAAGAATACCTTGAAGCTACCGACAGTTACGAGAAAGCAAGATTCAGGATAGCTCAGGCATATAAGAAAAATATAGTTGACCAGGCTGCAGAAGTTTATAAGGAGAAAGAGGCAAAGCGTTCTATTGAAGAAACCAAACAGGGCATCCGGGAATATATTCAGGATCTTAACCTGCCGATCCGCAAGTTCGAGGAGGAAGTATTAAAACGTGGAGGCAAGCAGGGTAATGATTCAAAGCCATACCGTGATACCAGCCTTTCCTTTGGTCGCCATGAGAAGCTATATAATGACTTCTTTGACCAGAAGATGAAACCCGTGCTTAGTGCTGTGGCTAATATCAAAAAGACCGGGATTCCCGGGGAGAATGTTCTTCCATATATAATATGTAAACATGCTGTTGAACGAAATAGGGTATTCCGGGAGAAAGAACTGGCCGAGTTTATTGAAAACAACCCGGAGGCAGGACCAGAGGAGATCAATGATTTTGAAATGAGTATCCGCAATAAGGATTACTCCGGAGTGATGCCGTTTGACCGTGAGGGCAAATATACAAGTCCTGATGATCTTGCAAAGGATATAGTTAAGGAATTTGAAGCCCAGGTTATTAATAAGAAACTCATAGATGATCTCTGGGAGAAGCTCCGGGAGTCTAATACAGAAATCCTTAATACATGGGAAGCCGGACAGCAGATCTCGGCAGATCAAAAGAAAGAGTACCTGGATAAATTCAAATACTTCGTTCCTCTTCGAGGATGGAGAGAAGGGGCAGCAAAAGAACTGAAATATACCAGAGGTCAGGGATTTTCCAATTCACTCCGTCATGCCGAAGGAAGAAAATCACTTGCTGATAATCCACTGGCATATATTCTCAACGTAGAGTTCCAGGCAATAGCCGAACAGGTCACTAATGAGGTCAATAATTCCATGCTGAATCTTATTATCCGCAATCTTGGCAATAATGAGATACATGAGCTGGCTACTCTTAAAAAGCTTTATTACCTGAAGGTAAATCTTCCGGATGGATCCTATGAATGGGAGCCTACTCTTACAAGACCATCTGCAGAGCAGTTTGCCAGGGATGAGGCAAGGACAAAGATCTTCCGTGAGCACGAACGGTTAAGAGCTCCTTCACAGGCCCGGGAACATGAGGTTATCGTTAAAAAGCCCGGAGGGGATATGGTAATGATCTTTAAAGGTAAAAACCTTCCGGTCGCACAGGCTTTAAATAAGCAGAACTATATGTACCGTCCTCTCCTTGCTATGTTTGGAGATGATACAAGGAAGGGATTTCATGGAGGATTGGCTACTATTGCCTCTCTTAATAATATGCTTAAAGCAGCATATACCTCATGGAACGTTGTGTTTCCATTTACCAACTTCATGAGGGACTTCCAGGAGGCATCAATCACACAGGCAATAAAACAGGGAACTGGTCTAAGGGTAATTCGTAATTATAAACATACCTTTCCCGCAATCATAAGATATATTGCAGGGAAACAGAATCTCAGTAATAGTATTGACCAGAAGCTTGACGAGTTCTATAAAACCGGAGGAGCAACCGGATACACCCATTTAAAAACTCCTGAAGAGATCGAAAAAGATATCAACAAGGAGATAAAACGGATGGTCCGGGCAGGAACACTCCGGGGTGATATGGTTAATACAGCACATAAGCTCTTAACCGGCATTGAATACTGGAACAGGATATTTGAGGATGCAACAAGGTTCTCTGTCTACCTGGCTTCTCTTGCTGCCGGTAACACAAAAGAAGATGCTGCTTCGGATGCAAAAGAGGCATCAGTCAACTTTAACCGTAAAGGAAAAGGAAGTAAAGCCTGGGATGCATGGTTCGCGTTCTTTAACGTGGCCATACAGAGTATGCAGAAGAACTTTTCTCTTGCTAAGAACTACACTGGTAAGTTCAGCGCAGTGGCTCTTTCGTTTGTTACAGTGGGATTCCTTGAAGCTATGATGAATGCCTTCTTTGATGATGATGACGAGACATCATACTACAACATCAATCCATACATGAGGCAGAACTACCTTGTTATCCCGAATATCCCTGCACTACTCAGGGGCGAATCTAAAGGAGACAAATACCTGAGCATACCACTACCACAGTTCTGGAGAGGATTCAAGAGTATGGGAGCCATAGGATTCGATATAGCAGCAAAAAGAATGAACGTGAAAGAGGGAGTTATGAACGCTCTTGGAAACTTCGGATCTGCACTATTGCCGGTTGACATTGGTGGATTCTGGAAGTCCGGGGAATTCAGCTTTGCCCCTATTATGCCTACGGTTATCAAGCCAATAACAGAGGTGTTTGAGAACCGTAACTATATGGGCTATGCCATCAAGAATGAGCCATTCACAAGGGAACAGGAAAAGAAACTTGCAAATGCTGGCCTTGGAAAGAAGAACGTAAGTCCGGCTGCCAAGTTCATAACTGACATGCTCTTCCGTTGGGGTGGTGGGGACAGTAAGTATAAGTACTATTATGACAGCTATAAGGAGAAACAACGCAAAGTCCCGGGGATACTTGACATAAACCCATCCACATTAGAGCATCTGTTTAAAGGATATACCGGAGGCACCGGTGCTGTATTCTCAGATATCGTGACAACAATATCACAAGGGTTGGATACTGAGCAGGATATTGATTACCGCAACGCCCCCTTTGTGAACAAGTTTATCCGGAAAATACCCGAGGCAAAATGGAATGTTATATCTGAGTATTATGATCTGAGGGATGACAGCAAAATAACCAGTGATCTCAGTACAAATTATTTCAAAGAAGGTCAATACGAGAAAGCCCTGGAGATTATGGGTGATGAGTACCTGATGAAGTACGTTGAGACATTCAAACATTATGAATCAGCCCTGGATGATGCCAAGAAGGACACAGATTTTGACGAAGTGGAGGGTAATTACAGGGGTATTGAATTAATGAGGCAATGTATAAGCGACATAAAAGATCTTAAAGAACAATTTGGGAGGAAATAAATATGAAGATCATCAAAACTAAAGACGAGTTACAAGGGTTCAGTAATAGCACAATTGGAATGAGAAAGCAGAAAACCATTCCCCTAAAGAATGTTTCTGAGATCTCTGACGAGGTGAATGAGAACATGCAGCTCCTCGAAGATTGCCGAAGGTATTGGGACAGCCTGAGAGACTTCCGGACCCGTAGGCTTCGTAACCGTAAATATTACCGAGGGGATCAGTGGAGTGATCAAATAGAGGATCCCGACAATGCAGGTGAATATATCACAGAGGAAACATATCTTAAGAACCAGGGGAAGGTCCCATTAAAGCAGAACCAGATCCGTCAGCTGGTAAAAAACCTTATAGGCCAGTACAGGAGTAATCCTTCCAAAAGTATGGTCGTTGCCCGGGCAAGGGAAAATGCACAGGCAACAGAAATGCTTAGTAATGCCCTGCAAGCCGCAGAACATAATAATATGTTACCAGAGCTTGATGCAAGGATATTTGAAGAGTTTAACCTGTCAGGGGCCGTTCTTCAGAAGATAGGATATAAATATTTTAAGGAGAGAAACCTTGAGGATCTCTATGTTGAGAACGTCAACCCTAACAGGATATTCTTTAACTCAGATGTGGCAGATATCCGGCTACACGACCTCCGGTTAATAGGTGAAATAATTGATACAACGGTTGATGATATTGTGAGTGTGTTTGCCAAAAGCCAGGCAGATGAAGAGAAAATCAGAGAACTATATGCAGGGCTTGTTGACAGGACATACCTCTCGGATCATGGTCTCGATGCAACAAGGCTGGATAATATGGATTTCTATAACCCAAGGGATTCAAATAAGGCCAGGTTATTTGAGATATGGAGGCTTCGTGGAGAATGGAGGATATATGCACATGACCCCATGGACGGATCATATAGTATTGTCCCTTATACTCTTAAAGAGATTGCCGAGCAAAACCTGGAAAGGGTACGTCTTGGAACCGAACAAGGACTACCACAGGAAGAAATACCTCTTGTTGAGGCTGAGGAAAAATATGAACAGTTCTGGTATGTTAAGTTTCTTACACCCTTTGGCCACTGTCTCTATGAGGGAGAGACACCATACAAACACGAAGAGCACCCTTACGCCATAACTCTTTATCCTCTTCTGGATGGGGAAGTGTGGGGATTTGTCGAGGATATAATTGATCAGCAAAGATATATTAACCGTCTTATTATTCAGATGGACTTCATTATGAGTGCATCCGCAAAAGGCGTGCTCATGATCCCGGAAGATATTATTCCTGATGGCATGACCCCTGATGATTTTGCCCGGGAATGGACCAGGTTTAATGGAGTGATAACATACGTTCCAAAAGCTCATGGGAAGATTCCTGAGCAGATTAGTGCCAATTCAACAGGCATCGGGCTTAATGAAATGGTAGCCCTTCAAATGAACCTCATACAGGGCATCTCCGGTGTGCATGATGCAATACAGGGTAAGACAGCCGTTTCGGGGAAACCAGCTGCTCTATATGCCCAGGAGGCTCAAAATGCTTCACTCAACACACTTGATTATATGAGCACCTTCCGGTATTACAAACAGAAACGGGACATGAAGGCACTAAAGGTAATAGTCCAATATTACAACGAGAAAAGATACCTCTCTGTAAACGGAAGGACTATAAACGAAGATACAAAGCTGTATGATCCCGAACTTGTCCGTGACCTTGACTTTGATGTAGTTATTACACAGGGAATGGATACACCGGTTTACCGCCAGCTGATAGACGAAACATTATTTAAGTTGCTCGAAGGACAGCTTATTGATCTTGAGATGTTCCTTGAGCATACCTCTTTGCCATTCGCTGATAAGTTACTCGCAGCTGTAAGGCAAAGAAAAGAGGCCATGGCCCAGAGTGGACTACCCGGAGGAATGCCCGAGGAACTGCTATCTCAGATAAGTGGCAGTGTGGATCCCAAGGCAATAGCACTTGCAAAACAATCTATAGGCATGAAGCCTACTATGTAAATATGTCTAACTAAAAAATGAGTAATGGGAATAAATTCATCTAACGAAATCTACCTGTACGATCCTCAAACAAAGAAACTTTTAAAAGAGTTTACCTCTCAAAGACTTGCAGAGAGGGAGCTTGGATTATACAGGGGTGCAATATCGGATTATTTGAGAAAAGGGATTAATAGAAGCAAATACTTGTTTTGTAGAACTAAAGCTGACTATTATCCTGAATCCAATGCGTCTGTTGAGGTAATAGAAAATCAGGAGATAACACTAATAAATACTCTCTCTGAGGATGAGCTTCGTCAAAAACATGACATGTTTTTCATTATCTTCTCTTTTGTGAAAAATATTCCTGAGGGCAGATATGTTGATGAGGCTACTATGCTCCGTCAGTTATCATTAATCGGTAAGCCACGTTATCGTGAAGCTCTGGCCAGGATCGAACTGAAAGATCACAGAGGCAAGGTTGATGGAGTTATATACTACGGTTCAATGAACTCAATCAAGAAATTAAAACAGGAAGGAGTACTCCAATGAACGACTTTTTGACTGAGGGCGAACTAAAAGGTCGCCATGATGAGGAAAAACAACAGCTTCACAGGGAGCTGTCAGAGAAAGAGCTTACCCTGAAAGAGTATCGTAAAGAACATGGCAAGCTCGAAGTATTCTTTAACAGGGTTATAGCAAGCCTGACACCTATTGAACCACTGGATTCTGTTTTCAGCAAGGTCTACAGAAAACCCCCAAAAAGCGAAACAGAGATTATACCGGTAGGACATATAACCGATTCCCACATGGGAGCGGTTCAGGAAGGTGATGAGATTGAACAATTCAACGAGTTCAATCCCATAATATGCGAAAGACGTAACCTTGGATACATACAGTCTTTCATAGATTGGGTTATCCTGCACAGGTCTGTTTATAATATCAAGAACTGCCATATAATATTTACCGGAGATCTGATCAGTGGAGATATTCACGATGAGCTTCGCGTAACTAATGCCTTCCCGGTACCGGAACAGGTAGTAAGGGCAGCACAGGTCCATACCAAACAATTAGCTCTGCTTGCCCCGTACTTTGAAACCGTGGAGGTGGATTTCCTTACAGAGGACAATCATTCACGGCTGACAAAGAAGCCACAGGCTAAGGAGGCTGGGATAAACTCGTATGGGTATCTTATTGGAAAGATGATCGAGGCATACCTAACAAATCATCAAAACGTGACTTTCAATATACATGCTATGAATGAGAAGGTCATTTCTGTAAGTACCCGCAACTATCTTATAACACACGGGCACGGTATAAAGGCATGGATGGGTATTCCCTGGTATGGTATCGAAAGACGGACGGCCCGGGAGGCAACTGCAAGGCAGAGTATCATAATGAATGACCTTGTAAGAGCAAAAGAAATTGGCTTTAATAAGATCATCCATGGTCACTTCCATGTACCTTTTGATACTTCGCTGTTTAGCTGTGGAGGATCCATAAGCGGTACGGATGCTTATGATCACCAGGCAGGACGACATGCAGAGCCTTGTCAGAGCGCCTGGATGGTACACCCCAGGCATGGAGAATTCAATAGGACCAACTTTCAATTAAAAGAATATGATCAAAAAGACCTTGAGGTTTAACTTCTGGCCTGGTGATAAGGTTGTGCTAATCACCGATCCGGAAAAGAAATTACGTATTGTAAGTGGTATAACGATCCGGTTTTCTGGTAAGTTATATGAGTTATCCTGCCGGGAAGAGTCATCCTGGCATCAGGATATTGAGATAGGACGAGCACCAGAAACAAGGAAGGCCGGATTCAACAGGTAGTAACTGTTTATTTCTTTCATGGTTAGTTTAGTTTTAGGGTTAGATCCCCTGGTCGAGTACCGGGGGATTTTTTTATGTACGTCTATGTATGTACAGTGTACGTACATGGTTATCCCTATTTTTCACTCCATCTGATTTTTAAGTAAAGTTTTAGCTATTTCTCTCATGTCCTCCAGGTGCTTCTCTGTTGCTTCGAGTTTTCCCTTGAGTAGATTCTCATTCTCTGTTACTATATTCACATTATTGGCATAATCTACGAATGCTTTAAGGAAGGCATTGAACATAAAATAATTCACTCTTAAGAGTGGCTTGAAGGTAGTCATTGGTGCAAGTTCGTTCTCTGCAGAGACTTCCTGTTCAATTAATTTACCATCATCATAACCTATTATAAATAGTCGGGTACCTTCAATAATTTGACCATAAATAACAACATTCATTGTGCTATAGTCGTGATTGACTATAAGTTTGAAGTTTACGTAATTTCTCATTGGTACAAATAATTTAATTGTAATAACTCTCCGTGATGCTCAATCTTCTGGTACGGGACCGAAGGAAATAACTGCATAACATCGGCCAGTTGTTCATAGTGGCCGGCAATAAGATTGAAGTAATTTTCGTCAAGCAAATACACAATGTAGAGCACCTCGACAATACGGGGCAGATAAACGGCCTGGTCCGGGTAATCGTCATAGATTTCATGACATGAATCGTGCGCCAGTCCAGTATTTAACTTCACAATCTGTAGCTCCCTTGAATATGATCTTCTTACAAGGTGAGCGAGCTGGCCTCCTTTACGGACGAGATGGCCACAGAAGAGGCATAGGGGCCAGTTCGCTACGTACCATGCCTTGATCCTTGATAATTCCCGGTCAATCTGATTCTGAGAAATCATACCCTCTTTTTTTAGCATCTTTAATTATCGTGTCCAGAGGAGTTAGTGATGGTTTCATGTTGACAATACGTATGTTACTTACATCTGCAGGGATGATCTTTGCTGGAGAAGGATCACCTGCCGGAACACGGAGTGCATCAATGCCAAAAACCGGAGTGGATGCTGTGGGTTTAATTGGTACTGGTTTCTCTGCCATAACCATTGGAGTAACGGCAGCGATTATAGCTCCGGCTCCGATCCTTTTTAAGAATGTTTTACGGTTCATATTATCCTCCATTTAAAATCACATCTTCTGCAAAGCCAATAGTTGTCACTAATCTTTATAGTATCATCACTATTACAGTTAGGACATGGTAAATATCCATTCCGTTCTTCCTCTGCCCTGTCAATCTCTTCCAGGTCATGAGTGGTTAGTACATTATCTTCCTCCTGACGGGGACCTTTAATAATCCCTGCGGCTATACCGTCCGATGTTGTTACAGGCCGTCCAGCCACAACTATACCTTTGTAAGGTGTGCTTCTTCTTTTGTTCATTTTCTTCAAATTTTATTGCAATGTTTATCATGATCAGTACAAACAGAAGCCATGCAATGACTATCAGATATCCCAGGAATATTATTCTCAGGATCTTTCCTGTTTTTATTTCAGTGTTCTTTTCCATGTCACATTTTTCTTAATTCAATTTTGTCGTGATCGTAGTTCAGTTCAGGGACAAAACACTCATTGGGGAGTGGAATTGTTATATGCAGATCTACCTCGGCCTCCACACGAATTTTCATGATATAATCCCAAAACTCTTTATCATCCAGTACGGTGGTTGAATCAACTCCCGAGGTAAACTCATAGGTTCCGGTTAGGGAATTGAAAATAAAGTCCCAACGGAAATTATGTTCTCGTTTAAAGGCTTCGTGGCATTGTTCGATTGATTGACCGGTTTCATCAGCGATCATCTTTAGTACGATCCCCCAATAGTACGAATTGGCATCAAGGGATCTGAGAGGATAAATGTCTTGCAGTGCAAATTTGAACGGCAGCCGCCTTTGTTTTATCCTCTCAGATAGTTCGAGAGCTTGCTTCTTATTTCTGATGACTCCGAAATCCACTACATCTGAGTTAATTCGTTATAGGAATCATTCTCAACCTCCTTTTGCCCACGGTTAGTGATAAACTCACTCATCTGAACATAGTTCTTGTACTTCTTCTGCCCGGAGTTATCTGTCCAGGTGTCAACAGCTAACCGTCCGTGAATGGTGATATTGGTTCCCTTCTGGATGAATTTCTCAACACGTTTAGCAAGGGCTCCCCAGCAGATTACGTTATGCCAGGTTGTTTTATCAACCCATTGTCCTGATTTGTCCTTATATCCGTCATTTGTTGCGAGGACAAGGCTGGCAACAACTGAACCATTGTCGTTGTACTTAATCTCGGGATCCTTGCCTACATTCCCGACCAGTATTACAAGATTGCTTAATATACTCATAGCTTACTCGATTGAGAGGTTAAACCTTACCTGGACATTTAGGATCACATCCTGAACGATAGGGGCATTAGCCAGGTCTTTTTGTACCTTCCGGGCCATTGCCTCCTGGACAATAGGTGGAAGTACTTTCCCTTTACCTTTTTCGGGAGGAATGTATTTTGCCTTTGCCAGATCCGAATAGATATCTTTCACGGGTTCTTCCTCCGGCTTATCTTCCAGGTTGGGGCACATGATATCATGATCCTGAGTCAGCTTATGGTCCTTTATCTTGTCTGAACCACTATTCGCCCATGCATGTAAGTTATCCCAGACATTTTTTGGGACCTTATCAAAATAGGTGTCCTTCTTAATCATACTGAGATACATTGGTTTGACACCAAGTATCTTTCCGGCTTCCGTATTGGACAGCCCTTCATCTGAGATGGCTTTTAAAACCTTCTCAGCGACTCTTTCCTGTGTTACTTTGTTCATAATCTTCTCGTTTTAATTGTTCCTGATTGTATTGCTCTCTTATTGACTCGTTACTGGTTACTATTGCAATAGCTCTTTGAAGCAACTGCCTGTAGTCCATCTTTGGGAACATTTTATGTGCTGTCCAGTACTTAATATCATCACTGGTTAGTGCGCTGATCCCTCCCCTTT
>Ga0265297_10003988_pt1 | contig 25163 bp, 25 predicted proteins | sample Munlanlwell13791_FD_192502 | JGI IMG/M metagenome (GOLD analysis project Ga0265297, IMG submission 192502) | Leachate microbial communities from a municipal landfill in Southern Ontario, Canada - Leachate well 137-91 | ecosystem: Engineered > Solid waste > Landfill > Unclassified | place... | reverse complement strand
TCGCAGTATATCCCGGAGCGGCGCAACCTGAAGTACTTCCAGCGGATGATCCCCAAAAAATATTGGCGGTGGGTCACGGAGTTAAAGGAGTTTGGGCTGAATTAACGTCGGTTGCGCAAAGTGGTCTTAAATAATACCCGTCCAGCCGGGTCCCTGATCGCTAAAACGCCATTTTCGCCTGAAAGAGTAATGTCGGCAAAGGCCCAATTGTCGGTCTCACACCAAAGGCTGGCCGGCGAAATATAGATCGGCGGCTTGCTTAAAACTCCCCCAAATGTTCCGACCACCGCGTAGGTCACCCCGTTCTTTCGCAGGACTTCGGCGTGATGTTCGTGGCCGGAAAGGACAATGTCGACTCCGTTCTTCTCGAAATATGGAGTGACCCGACCGATATTTTTTTTATTATCGAACCAATCCCAGCCATCCTCCCTTCGCCCGGAACAATAATAGAACGTGTGGCTCATCACAACGCACCAATCTTCCCTGGGTATCTGGGCCAATTGCGCCTGGAGCCAGCTCTCCTGTTCCCTGGTAAAGAGCTGGTCGTCCCACTCCAGGTCAAGGAGAAGAAAATGGACCCTCCCCCGGTCGATCCGCTGCCAGAACGGAGGCTTTCTTACATACTTGGCAAAAAGAGCATCGCCAAAGAACATCGCGTCATGGTTGCCTAGAACATATCCGACCGGCACGGGGCCAAGCAACGACATCGTCATCAGGGCTTGTTTCCAGAGCTGATCGTTAAATCCCAGCTGAACCAGGTCGCCAAGCAGAAAAAAGGCCTGATATTTATTGGTTTTTACCTGTCCGATCATTTTCAGGGTCAGGTCAGGCCGGTTGTCTTTGGCACCAAGGTGGGGATCGCCCGCCGCGGCAAAACGGAAACTGGGCTCAACCCGCTCGTCGCTTTGCAGAAAATTGATCGGCTGAACAACTCCTCGCTGAATAAGCCGGGGGATCGTCAAATAAGACCAAATAAATATCGTTACCATAATGGAAAACGAAGCGACGATCAGGGCCAGCGGCCGACCACCCCATTTTCGTTCGATCAGCGCGGCGGCTAAAACCGCCACAGCCAACCCGCCCAGCCCCCAGAAGCCAAGCTGAACCGGGTAAAAATCACGAAAATAATCAAGCATGCCGTGACCGCTTATAATATAAATAGCGAAGATAATGGGGAGAAAAACACCCAGGATCATGATTGCCGCGGGGCTCTTCTTCATTGAGCGCTCCTTAGTTGGGAACCTTGCCTCCGGCAGAGGATCAATCTTTTAATAAAATAAAGATATTAAATATCTTTCAAAAAATTAGACAAAAGATCTTTTAGATAGTCCTGGTCCTGAAGGAGATACGAGATCATAAACGCTGTCGAAAGAAAGAAGGTATCTTGCATCGCAACCACCCCCTAAATAACATTTATGAACAGTTTTCATGTCTCGCCCTCACCTCCTTTGTTGATCCCCTCTGCCGGAGGGGACAGTATTCTAGTAAAGTCCAAAGAAGAATGCAAGGGGTAAAGGGTTATTTTCGGGTTATGATTTTGGCAACCTGAAGGTGACGATTTTCGCGCCTGAATTAATTTTACGACTTTGTTTAGAGTTCAGAATTTAGTGTTTCTCAATTTTGCCAGGCAAAATTGAGAAATGGTGGGCCCAGGTGGAATCGAACCACCGACCTCACGCTTATCAGGCGTGCGCTCTAGCCATCTGAGCTATGAGCCCATGGGAGGATAACGTCTAATTTTAGCAAAATTAGGCCCTTTAAGCAATTGCAATATTGGCTGGATAGGCTTAAATTATTCCCCCTTTAGTGCATTAAGCTGAAATTTACGCCAAAAAATAGCGATATATATGAGAGAAGGCCCGAAGCTTTTGAGCCTTGAAGGTGATTATTATTAATTTATCAGTGCAAAGGGTTTCATCATTTGGCCGAATGTATCGCCGAGCGGGAGAAGTGCTTGGGAACAAAGCAAGACCGCTGGCAATCGCCGCGTCCCTCTTGGCCGCATCAGGCTATGGCTTAGTAGATTCACCGCACAGATCCTCCCAGGTTGAATTATTCATAGCGGAAAGGGATATTCTCCACAATCAGATCTTAAAATTATTTGGCACATTGTGCGATGATAAGGACCCGGCTAATAGGGCGAGAGTCGCTGATGAAATCGGAGAAAAAGGGAATAAATCAGGCTTTAGCTCGGCGGCAGCTTTATTGGGAGAACGCTTGCTAAAAGATGAAAGTCCGGCGGTCAGATTGCGCATAGCGGAAATATTTGGAAAGTATGGACAAATTGACGAGGCAAAATATCTGACCAGATCATTAAAGACGGAAAAAGATCCCTCCGTAAAAACGAGAGTGGAAACGGCCAGAAACAAGATAAGAAAAGACCATCAATTAAACGACTTAATGCCTGAAATAGCCACAATAAGAGAATTGGACGCTTTGAGGGAAAACCCGAATAATATAATTGTTGTCAGTTTCTCGGCCGATTGGTGTTCCCCGTGTAAAATATTTGAGCCAAAATTGTTAAAGCTGGCGGCCAAATATAAAGGTCAGATAATCTTTGTAAAGGTGGATGTAACCGAAGGGGACGCGTATGATGAACTCTTTGAAAGATTTCTTGGCAAGGATCAAACAATCCCGGCCATATTTATCATAAAGGGAGATGCTGAAAAACGGCTATCAGCCAGCACCGATCTAATTGAAAAAGAAATCGAAATGATTTCACGGCATTAAAAGCTGGGGGACAGGGATTCGAACCCCGATACGCAGCTCCAGAGGCTGCAGTCCTACCGTTAGACGATCCCCCAATAATAACCTAATAAGGCGGGTTCCACCAATGAGGCTGAAAAACCAAGATAAACAAGCCATATAGGATAATAAAAATGGCCAGACCGAGAAAGACTTTAAAGCCCCCTTCTAACGGTTCCTGCCATCTTTTCCTCATCCACCAGGCAAAAAGCAAGGCTACTACCCCAACAATTAACGCCCCCAACCCCTTAAAAACCGGGCTGGTGTTGGTAAATTGGACGATATCGACGACCCATTCGAACATGACAAGATTATAACCTACTTTAATTTAACTTTCCACTCCCCTGGTGTATAATGGATTTATGTCGGATAACCACTATTCCTGTGATTTTCTCATCATCGGCGGCGGGATCGCCGGACTCTCGGCCGCGCTGGAAGCTAGTTCTTACGGCCAGGTCATTCTCCTAACCAAAGGCAAGATCGGCGAAAGCGCCACGGAAAAGGCCCAAGGCGGAATAGCGGCCGCCATCGACCAACCCCGGGATTCCACCGAATTCCATTTTGAAGACACCATCGCCGCCGGCGCTGGATTGTGCGACGAAAAAGCGGTCCGGGTCCTGGTCACCGAAGGGGTTGACCGGGTCAAAGAACTGATCGAAATGGGAGCCCGCTTCGACCGGGCCGAGACCGAAGCCAGCGGCGAGTTTGCCCTGGCTCTTGAAGGAGCGCACAAACGCCGCCGGATCCTCCACGCGGGAGATGAAACCGGCAAGGAGATCGAAAAGACCCTTGGCCGTCGGGTCGTTAGTGAAAATAAGGTCATAATTCACCAGGGGATGATGGGGATCGACCTGTTAACCGAGACCGGCCGCTGTGTCGGCGCCAGGGCGTTGGAGAGCAAAACCGGCTTGGTCAAGACTTACCAAGCTAAAGCAACCCTGGTGGCAACCGGCGGAGTTTCCCAAGTCTATCTCTATACGACCAACCCTTCTTTTACCACCGGCGACGGGATCGCCATGGCTTACCGGGCCGGCGCCATCGTGACCGACATGGAGTTCGTCCAATTCCACCCGACCGCGCTCGTTCAATTCAAACAATTCGAAGATATCGTCGCCCTCCCCCGCTTCCTCATCTCCGAAGCGGTCCGCGGCGAAGGCGGGGTCCTGCTAAATAACCGGGGAGAGCGGTTCATGGAAAAATACCACGCCAAACTCGAACTGGCACCGCGCGATATTGTTTCGCGGGCGATCATCGAGGAAATGAAAGCGACCGGCGAAGACCACGTCTTCCTTTCGCTAAAAGGGATCGCCGCCGAAAAGATCAAGCATCGTTTTCCGATGATCTATAAAACCTGCCTGGAACGAGGGCTCGACATCACCAAAGATAACATCCCAGTCGCTCCGGCCGCCCATTATTTTATGGGGGGAATTAAAACCGATATCGACGGCCGAACAAACTTACCCGGACTCTATGCCGCCGGCGAATGCGCCTCGACCGGGGTCCACGGCGCCAACCGTTTGGCCTCCAATTCCCTGCTTGAAGGGTTGGTCTTCGGCCACCGGGCGGCACTGGCGGCTAAATCCGAAATACTAACGAAATTCGAAACAAAGCTAGAATCTCAAATTCCAAATCTTAAGCCGCGTTTTAAAGACTTCGAAATCCAACGTTACAAACTGATCATCAAAACCGCGATGTGGAACGGAACCGGCATTATCCGCTCGCGGGAAAGCCTGGAAAACACCTGGCAGAAGTTGGAAAAACTAGAGAAAGATCTGATCTATCCGGTCGGCTTAATAGAAGAATTGGAATTAAAGAATATGCTCTTGATCTCGAAACTGATCACCAAAGCGGCGCTTGACCGTCATGAATCAAGAGGCGCGCACTACCGGACCGATTATCCCACGACCGACGATAATTGGAAAAGGCACCTGACTTACCAGCTCATTGGTTAAGCGAAACTCCAAGATCGGCAATGTAGCCCAACATCACTAACCCGTCCGAAATATCGGCCCGGTATTTTCCGCCAACTGTCGCTATGGGATGAATCCCTTCTCTACAGGCGGTCAGCAATTTAAAGGCGATCTTTTTCCTCTCTTCCAGTTCAAACAACTGGGGATCAAGATAGGCATTGATGTATCTGTTCCTGGCCTCCGGTTCCAGAGAGATCAGTAGTTTTGCTCCCTTGTCCGCGTACTTTCTTCTTACCATTTCGTCGTCTTTAAGCGCCAGCGCCTCTTCTCTCTTGGTCTGCATAACTAAGCGAACCAGCCGGATCAAAGCCAATTCGGGCTTTTCCCCCGTCTTTAAATATAAAGATAATAATCCACTTAATGTTTTACCGCCGAACAATTGACGCGGGGAACGGTAATCGACAGCTGACAAGCGAAGAAAATGTTTTTCCGCATGCCAGGCCGCCAATAAAATAAATTTAATCTTGACTGAAGGCGGGACAATTTTCCAGTTAATATTGCCAGCCCGTAATTGGCTCAACCAGTAGCCAATGTCCCGTTCTTCACCTGTCAGCTGAAATCTCTTTTTTATTAACACTAAAGTTTGCGGGTCGGTCATCCCTTCCGTCCGATAATGCCGAAGCAAACCCATAAGATTTTTGCCAGCGAAAACCGGCAGGCAAGCCTGAAAGTCGCCAACCATCAACATGCCCGGATCTTTATTCAGCTCGGCCGCCAAGATCGTTACAAACCACTTCTGGACATTAATCGGCACTTCCCCCCACTGGCAAGGTTCGGCGCGAAAAGAGCCCAGCCAGTCCTGTAAAGGAATGTTTTTCGGAAATAATTCAGGGAAAGCGACCCGAAGCAACGCCGCCCGGGAGCAACCGTATTTTACCCTGAACATCTTTTTTGAAAGCCCATGGGCGAAAAGAACTTTTTTGCGCAACCCTTTCCAAAGCGAATCACGGTCCAAGGCTAGGCCCAAATGTTGGACCGCGATATGGCGAAGGCTAGTCTTAACGATTTCATCCGCTTGCTCATCGCTCATTTTTTTACCGGAAGGGAGTCGCCATGGATGAAGATGTTGCCCTTCTTCGGTTTTCAGGTCAAAAAGCCAGGGATAAGCATCAGCTAACAGCTCTTTCGGCCTCCCCCGATAAACAACCCCATACAAACCAGCCAAGCCTTCATCCGCCAAAACGCTATGCCAGCCACCTACAGCTGGAACGGCTCCTTCCTTCAACTGGGAGCTAATCGTCCTTGTTTCATCGTTAATTATTCCCAGATGCCGACTAAATATATGCCTGACTGCCGTGACCGCTTCTCCCCTCCCAGCTTCCCTCCCCCAATTGGCACGGAATAACCACGGATGCAAGTGAGCTCCCTCCGGAGAATTTTGATCAAAAGCGAACGGATACGCTTCCCGCAAGGCAGCAATCGCTTGGACCTCGGTCGTATTTTTCACTTCATATGAATAAAGCAGACAAACTAAGCCGTGTTTTTCAAACAGCTCATTCCAGCCGTTGACCCCTTCTCTTTGCAAAACGGTTTTAATCCCCCGGGCAGTAGTAATTTCCTGGCTGATCTTTTTGGGTTCGACAACCAAACCCAAGTGCCGTTCAAATAAATGCTTGAGCGCAACAATTCGCGTTTCCCGGTTAAGCCAAATCCCCTGAGGCGAAAAATCCCAAGGATGCAAATGACGTCCTTCCGGAGTTGACAGGTCAAAAGCCCAAGGGTAAGCAGTTTTTAAAGCCAGATAAAATGAATCTTTGAAAACACCACGGACCAGACCAGCCGCTTCGATTTTCACCAGCAGATCAAGCCACCGCGCAACTCCTTGCGACGCTAAATACGCTCTCTGATTAGTGCCTAAATATCGCTGATCGATCGAACCGGTTGCTTCATCCATTTCCAGGCCAAGGTGTTTTTCCAAAACATGCCTTAATTCGGCACATCTCGCCTCATCGGGACCGCTCACTTTAGGCAACCGGGGGAAATCGAGCAAATGTAAATGCTGGCCTTCGGCTGTATGAGAATCGAACATCCAGGGATATGTCCTTCTTACCGCCTCAACCACCGAATTAGGCTGTTCTAACGCTCTAATCATCATCCCTTTTAGCTTATATTGGGCAAAGAGCGCCGGCCAATCCGTCACTCCCTGGCTGCCTAAAAATGCTTTTTGGTTCGGCCCAAACAACCGCTGGTCGATCGTCCTAGTCCGCTCGTCAATCCGCAGTCCCAAAACTTGTTCAAACAAATATTTGACCAATATTTTTAAGTGAACCCCGCCCTTTGCCCCCTCCCAAAAATCGTTCAACCTTAGCGCTTCCCCGTGACGTACCATTTCATAGCGGCCAATAATCAGCGGGGCCAATCTTGCTTCATATCTGGCAATAATTTCGTCCTTGGCCATTTCATGGCCAAATAATGCGTCCTCCAAAGCTCTGCCTCTGATCAATGCTAAGTGAACTTGATTCGCGGGGTTTAATAATGAGGAATCAAAAGTCTGGGCAAACAACACCCGTTTTAAAGATAGTTGTCCTCTCGAGTGAATTCTGGTTAGATTCGTAGATAAAACTGTTTTCATTAGCTTTCAAAGCTAATTCGTTAATATTTGCGGTAAATTTCAGGAATATTACGGATAAATACGGACCCGCCGCTTCGGCTCCTCGCCCACCGATTCGGAATGCAAACCCGCTTCATCGGCCCGCTGGTGCTGGAGACGGCGTAGATAAGAGTTCTGGGGGTTGAGATCGATCGCCTTCTTCCCTCTCTTGACCTCCACAATCGCGTCTTCCACTTCCCGCATGGCGACCGCTTCATTCTCTTCTTTGCCGGCGGTACCAAAATAAAACTTCAGGAACTTAATGATCTGTGAGGAGACGTTCTTTTTGATCACGTGGACCTGGATATTCCTCTCTTCCGCCGCCAGCATGATCTTGGTCCCCGCCCGCGCTTTGGACTTAACGGTCAGGATCAGGTCAGCATTATCAATCTCGGACGCGACGACCGCCGGCAATTGCAGCGCCCGGAGCGAACGTTCGATCGTCTGTTTATTGACCCCAAAAGGATAGATGCGGACCGGACCGTCCCCTTTTTCCGCCTCGCCTCGCATGATCTCTTCATCCGAAGGCATCTCCATCGGCTCAAGCGCTGTTTGCGAAATTTCGATCTTGCCGTCCGGTTTGCGGACCCGGATCTCCGGCTGGATCGGGAAACCGCGCAGGATCGCGTCAACCGACCGGGCGACATCGCCGTAGATCGCGAACTTATCCCGTTCCTGGATCTCGACCGCAATCTCGAAAGCCGGCGGCCCTTTTCTTTCCAGGACCGCTTTCTGGGTATGGCGGCGTTTGGCTTCTTCGTCGCCGAGAATAACCGATTGGATCCCGCCGACCAGGTCGGTCAGGGTCGGATTGCTGATAATATTACCAAAAGTCACCCCGTGGGCGGTACCGATCAGCTGAACACCCCGCTCGGCAATCGTTTTGCAGGCGGCCGCTTCCGCTTCGGTCCCAATTTCATCAACAATAATGACTTCCGGCATATGGTTCTCGACCGCTTCGATCATGACCTTGTGCTGGAAGTCGGGGGACGGGACCTGCATCCGGCGAGCGCTGCCGATCGCCGGGTGAGGAATATCACCGTCGCCGCCGATCTCATTTGAGGTGTCGACCACGATCACCCGCTTCTTAAACTGTTCGCTCAAGACCCGAGCCGCTTCGCGGAGCTTAGTGGTCTTCCCGCTGCCGGGAGGTCCAACAAAAAGGACGTTTTTTCCTGATTCGACAACATCCCTGATAATATCAATGGTCCCGATGATGGTCCGTCCGACCCGACAGGTCAGGCCAATGATCTTCCCCCGCCGATTGCGGATACAAGAAATCCGGTGCAGGGTCCGTTCCACTCCGGCCCGGTTATCAGATGTAAAGTCACCGACTTTACCGACCACGTGGTCAATGTCATCCTGGGAGGTCAACATTTCGGGAAAATAGTGAACGTTGTGGGCAAATCTAGCTTCGGCTGGTTTGCCAAGGTCTAAGACGACCTCGACTAACCCTTTAATTTCAGGATGAGCGACTATCGATTGCTTGACGAGCGGCGGCAGGACCTCTAACAGGCTGCTTAGCTCTTCATCAAGAGTTGTCATTAACTAAGCGTTCGGTTTGCCCTTGATCGCGTTCTTGAGGTTGATCCCCGGAACAAAAGCCGGAGATTTGGAATCATCGATCGTGATCTGCGCTCCGGTCTGAGGGTTCCGGCCAATGCGGCCTTTTCTTTTCCGGACCACAAAATTACCGAACCCGACCAGTCTGACTTTATCATTACGGGTTAACGCTTCTTCGATCTCTTTCAAAACAACGTCGATCAGGGCTTCGGCTTGAGCTTTGGTCAGATCAGACTTATCCGCGACTTTTCCCGCTAATTGTTTCTTGTTCATACTATCCTCCCCTTATCCCGCCGCCTTCGCCGGTGCTTCTTTGGCCAGAAGCAATGCCCAGCGCTGGTCGACTTCCGCTTGAATATCCGCGATCAATTGTTCGTTCCCCGGCTTAAAAAGATGGCGAAAACGGTCCTGGGTCTTCAGGAACTCGGTTATCGGTTTCTTTTCCCGCGGCTTGGTCACTTTATAAACACCGTTCTCGACTTCATAGAGCGGCCAGAAACAGGTCTCGGCCGCGAGGCGCCCAACAACTCCGGTATCTTCCGGCTTGTAAGCCCAGCCTAAACGGCACGGTTGCAGAACATTGAGAAATTTTGGTCCGCGGATCGAAAACGCTTTCTCGGCCTTGCGGGTCAGGTCGGCCCAGTTCCCGACTGTCGCTTGAGCAACATAAGGAATCGCGTGCGCGACCATGATCTCGGTTAAGTCCTTCCGGTTCATCGTCTTACCTTGCTTAACTTTACCGGCCGGTTCGGTGGTCGTGTTCGCCCCTTTCGGCGTGGCGCTCGACCGCTGGATACCGGTGTTCATGTAAGCCTGGTTATTATAACAAACGTAAGTAAAATCGTGTCCCCGCTCCATCGCGCCGGAGAGCGACTGTAAGCCGATATCATAGGTTCCGCCGTCGCCGCCAAAAGCGACGAAATTGATATGCTGGGAGGTCTTCCCTTTTCGCTTCAGAAACTGGTAGTAGGCTTCAACGCCGGACATGGTCGCGGCGGCGTTCTCAAAAGCATTGTGCAGGAAAGGAACCTGCCAGGCGGCATACGGAAAGATGGTGGTCGAAACTTCCAAACAACCGGTCGCTGAAACGACCACTACGGGGTCTTTCGAAGCAAGCAATACCTGGCGGACGACGATCGAGGCGCCGCAGCCGGGACAAAGCCGGTGCCCGCCGGTTAAGGGTTCTTGTCTTTTAGATAATTCCTTTAAATTTGCCATTACTCTCTTACTCCTAAATATTGGATCAAAGGCTGTTTATCAACGTTCTGGAGATCGCCAAAAACCTGGCGGATATGGTCCAGATTGATCTCGCGGCCGCCTAATCCATAGATATAATTGATCATTTTGGGCCGGGCTTTAAGATCGAACATTCCCGAACGAACTTCGGTGAAAACATGCCCCCCCTGCGCCGACCAGGTATCGGACCGGTCAAGGATGGCAACCGCCTTGGCTTTGCTTAACGCCGCCGTGATCTCTTCCGCCGGGAACGGCCGGAAGACCCGGATCTTAAGGAGCCCCGCTTTGACCCCTTTGGCCCGCATTTCGTCAACGACCACTTTAGCGGTCCCGCAGGTCGAACCGAGCGCGACCACGACATACTCGGCGTCATCGAGCTGGTAGCCTTCGATCAGCCCGTATTTGCGGCCGAACTTTTTGGCAAACTCGTCGGCCACTTCCAGGATAACTTGCTTGGCGTTTTTCATCGCGTCAGCGACCTGACAGCGGTGTTCGAAGTAATAGTCCTGTAGATCGATCAGGCCGATGGTCACCGGCTTGTCGAGGTCCAACAAGCGGACATCGGCTTTGCGCTCGGCGCCGATAAATTTTTTAACGTCGGCGTCATCCAGCAGTTCAATTTTGTCCATGCAGTGGCTGATGATAAACCCGTCGGTCGTGACCATGGTCGGCAAACGGAGCCGCGGGTCTTCGGCGATCCGGATCGCCTGGATCAGGCCATCGTAGGCTTCCTGGGAATTCTCGGAGAACATCTGGACCCAGCCGAAATCTTTGGCCGCCATTGTATCGGAGTGGTCGCAATGGATGTTGATCGGCCCGGAGATCGCCCGGTTGACGTCGCACATGACGATCGGCAAGCGGAGCGAGGCCGCGATCGGCAGAATTTCGTACATATAGACCAAGCCTTGCGAAGAGGTCCCGGTCATGACCCGTCCGCCGGCCGCGGAAGCGCCGACACACGCCGACATCGCGGAGTGTTCGGACTCGACCGCCACGAATTCGGTATCAACCAGACCGTCGGCCACGTACTTGGCGAAGATCATGACGATCTCGGTCGCCGGAGTGATCGGGTAAGCCGCGACAACGTCGGGATTGATCTGGCGCATGGCCTCCGCCATCGCCTCATTACCTGTTTTTGCTACAACCTTAACCATACTACTTTCCTTCCGGCCCCATCGTGATCGCCTTTTCCGGCTTCACGGGGCATTCTTTCGCGCAGATCCCGCATCCCTTACAGTGCTTGTAATCGATGCCGGTCATTTTCGCGTCTTTAACTACGATCGAAGAGTCGGGGCAATAGATCCAACATTGCAGACACTGGATACAGCGGTCGGCATGCCAGGTCGGCCGCTCGCTCCGCCAATCGCCGGTCTCAAAAGCTGCCGCGGTCCCCGCCTGAACAACATCGCCTAGGGGCAATTTTTTCCAGCCTGGTTTTTCCTGTTTCATTCTCCGTGTACCTCATTAAACGCCCGTTTGATCGCTTCCAGGTTTCCCTTGACGACCTCGGGTTTATTCTTGAATTTTTCGGACAGTTTCTTTTCCATATCTTTCATCATCATATCGAACTCAAGCAAGCCGCTGACCTTGGCCAAGGCACCCAACATCGGGGTATTGGGCATCTCCCGCCCGATCGTCGCCTTGGAAATGCCGGAGGCGTCAACGGTAAAGACCTTAAGCCCCTTTACCCCCAACTGTTTTTTGATCTCCGCCGGGGCCAAGGTGGTGTTAACGATGATCGAACCATCGGCCGGCAACCCTTCGGTCACGTCAACTTTCCCCATCAGGGTCGGGTCAAGGACCACGACCAGGCTGGGATTGGTGATCGAACAATGGAGATTGATCGGCTGGCTGGAGATCCGGTTAAACGAAGCGACCGGGGCGCCCATCCTTTCCGGCCCATATTCCGGGAACGCCTGAATATACTTACCCAGAGACATTGCCGCCTCTCCTAAAAGAAGCGCTGCGGTCTTAGCCCCTTGTCCACCACGTCCATGCCATCTTATTTCAACGGTGTTATCCATGATTTTAACCTTTCCATTCCGATTTTATCAAACACGAACACAAAAATCAACATTATTACCACGGGGACCAGCGCGCCGGCGAAGGCTTTCCACTTAGGCACGCCGTACACTCGGCGGCCGACCACCGCCCAAATGCCGTAAACGTAAACGATCATCAACACGAAAATAAAATTGCAACCGACCCGGAAAAGCTCGAAGGACAAGAGCTCATAACGGGTCAGGAAAGCCACAATAACCATCAGGAAGGCCCCCAGCAAGAAAGCGGAGCTGTAAAAAACGCATTGCAGGGTCCGCTCAACCGACCCTTTACCGCCCAAAAGCAAATATACGTAATGAAAGACGTAAGAAAGAACAAAGAAAGCGGCGGTTACGCCGACGACCAACAATCCGGCCAGGATAAAAAAGGTGATCAGGAAAAAAACAAAAGCCAGGGTGATCATCACCGGCATGATCAAAATAAATTTATAGCCGACGATCCCTTCGATCAGGGTCTGACCGATCGGCAGATACTGGAAGAAGAAGATCGCCAGGGTCATGGCAAAAGAAAGAAGCCAGGCGGTGACCAGGAAAAACGAATACGATTTCTCTTTCCAGTTTTCCTCGGCCAGCTTGGCGTAGAAATAGATCGGCCGGACCATGATCTGCCACCAGGTCCCCCAATACCATTTTAATAAGTTCATCATGACATTACCTCTCTTCGCCCTTCCAGGGCTTTGTAAAGAGTCGCCGGATCGGCGTAATCCATATCCGCTCCGACCGGCAGACCGTAAGCGATCCTGGTCAGTTTAATCCCCAGGGGCTTGATCAATTTGGTCAGGTAGATTATGGTCGCTTCACCTTCGGTCGTGGAATTGACCGCCAGGACCACTTCCCTGATGTCCTCTTTGCCGAGGCGGATAAGGAGCTCTTTGATCCGCAGGCTTTCCGGGTCCATCCCGTCCAGGGGAGAGATCACTCCGCCCAGGACATGATATTTGCCATTATACACACCAGAACGCTCGATTGCCACCAGATCTTTCGGCTCGCCGACCACACAGAGGGAGGTGGAATCACGGTTAGTATCGGCACAGAGCTTGCAGGGGTCGATATCGGTAATGTTAAAGCAGACCGAACAGTGGCGGATAGTCTCCTTGGCCAAGCGGATCGCCCCCAATAGGTCAGAGATCCCCTTATCGGTACATCCTAATAAATGAAAAGCGAGCCGCTGGGCCGACTTCGGCCCGATCCCGGGCAGCTTTTGCAGTTCATTGATCATATTGGCCAGTGAATCGGCGTACATAGCTCGGGTATTATATCACAGTTACTCCCGCGTGCTATAATAAGCGCATGACAGCACTCAAACCAGCCGTCTTTCTTGACCGGGACGGGACGGTCATTTTAGACGCTCACTACTTAAGCTCCCCCAAGGAGATCGAATTCCTACCGGGAGCGATCGAGGGGATCAAAAAGCTGAACGAAGCCGGCTGGCGAGTGATCATCATCAGCAACCAGTCGGGGGTCGCCCGGGGAATAATCTCCGAAGATATGCTCCAGACGATCGACAAAACGATGCACAAACTCCTGCTCGCTCAAGGCGCCCACCTGGACGGCACTTACTACTGCCCCCACCACCCCGAACACGGGGTTTATCCTTACAAAGAGGATTGCGACTGCCGCAAACCCTCGCCCGGCATGTTAAAACAAGCCGCCCGGGAACACCAGCTCGACCTTAGCCGCTCTTTTATGATCGGCGACAAACCGAGCGACATCGAAGCCGGGGAGAACGCCGGGACCAAAACGATCCTGGTCCTGACCGGTCTGGGAGAAGAATCAAAGAAGAAGCTCCGGAAACCGGCCGATTTTATCGCGCCCGATCTCCTGGCGGCGGCCGACTGGCTTCTTGGCCAATCAGCTCTTGAAAAATAGCCCTCACTCCTATACCATTACAGAAACACCCTTGTAAGGAAAGGACTAAACCTTGGACAACCTAAAAAAATACATCGCTAATTTTGCCGGTAAAAAAGTTTTGATCGTCGGCGACCTGATGCTCGACGAACACATTTGGAGTACCGTTTCCCGCATTTCACCGGAAGCGCCGGTCCCGATCGCCGACGTTAAAAAGACGACCCATGTCCCCGGCGGCTGCGGCAATGTCGCCGCCAACATCGCCGCCCTGGGCGGGACCCCCTACCTGATTGGGATCATCGGCCGGGACAGTTCGGGAGAAAAACTCCTCAACGCCCTGAAAAAGATCAACGTCAGCACCAATTTCATCATCGTCGACGACGTCCGGCCGACCATCCTCAAATCGAGGATCATCGCCGCCTCCCAGCACGTCGTCCGGGTCGACCGCGAAGACAAATCGGTCCTCTCTCCCGCCTTGACCCAGCAGATCACCCGTCGCTTAAAAGAGCTCATTCCGCGGGTTGACGCGGTCGTCATTTCCGATTACGAAAAAGGGCTGGTCACGAAAACGATCTGTCAAACGATCATTAAGCTGGCCAAAGCCCACAAAAAGCCGGTCGCGGTCGATCCGAAAGGCCATGACTACGCCAAATACGCCGGGGTTACCATCATCACCCCAAATTTACGGGAAGCAATTGTCGCCGCCGGGATCGAGATCAAAGACGACCTCTCGTTGCGGCAGGCCGGAAAAACGCTCCTGCAAAAGACTAAAAGCCGTTATGTCCTGATCACCCGGGGGCGCGACGGCATGACCCTCTTCGACGCCAAAGAGGCCAAGACCTTTCCGGCGGTTCCCCGTGAAGTATTCGATATCACCGGCGCGGGCGACGCGGTCATCGCCACCCTGACCCTGGCCCTGGCGGCCGGAGCCTCGACGCGGGAAGCGGCCCTCCTCTCCAACTTCGCCGGCTCGGTTGTCGTCGGCAAGATCGGCACCGCCCCCTGTTTCCGGGAAGAACTGGAAGAATCGCTGGCCGGGCATGAACCGGTCACCCGTAAGATCAAGACCCGCCAGGAGATCGCGCCGATCGCCAAGGGGCTGAAAAGCGAAGGAATGAAGCTGGTCTTCACCAACGGCTGTTTCGATATTCTCCACCTGGGCCACGTCCGATATCTGCGCGAGGCCAAGAAGCTCGGCGATATTTTGATCGTCGGGGTCAACACCGACAAGTCGGTCGCCGCCCTCAAAGGACCGGCCCGGCCTTACGTCTCCGAACTGGAACGGGCGGAGATCCTCGCCTCGCTTGAATGCGTCGATTACGTGATCCTGTTTGGCGAACTCCGCCCCGACAATCTGATCAAAGCGGTCGAACCAAATCTTCACGTCAAAGGCGGGGACTACAACGTTAACGACCTGCCGGAGAAAAAACTCGTCGAAGCGCTCGGCGGCAAAGTTGTGGTTATCCCGCCGATCAAAGGCCGCTCGACCACCAACATCGTCGCCAAAATACTGGGAGGGAAAAAATGAACTTTTCAAAACGCCTACTAATCCTGGCTGGGTGCTTAGTGCTTAGCGCTTCGCTCGCGAACGCCTGGCGGATCACCCCGGAACTGCAAAAAGAATTAGAAGCCAAACAAGCGGCGGTCCGGGCTAATCCCAACGACGCGGCCACCCGCTTCGACCTGGCCATCACCATGGCTTATACCAACAACCTGCAGGACGGCTGGAACAACCTTAAAAAAACGGTCGAGATCGACCCCAGCTTCAAGAAAAAAGGGCTGGAAATGTACGAGAAAAAGGTTACCGAAAACCCCAGCGACTGGCGGCTTCGCTTCCGCCTCGCCTTTGCCTACTACTTCAATGAACGGAAAAAAGAAGCGATCCGGGAACTGGAAAATGTCCTCAAGATCGATCCTTATAACGTCTGGGGCTACGGCTATCAGGCGCTGATCTACGGGGAACTCAACGAAACCGACACCGCCATGGAGATCACCAAGAAAGGCTTGGCGATCGACAGCAACGTCGCCGCGCTCCACTTGCTGCTGGGTGAAGGTTACAACCGCAAAGGGGACAAATGGAAAGGCTTCATGGAAACCATGGAAGCGGTCCGTTTGCGCGCCCTGGGCTATTAGACCATGAAACTCAAGGCCTTAATCCCGATCCTGGCGGCGGTCTTTTTCGTCTGGGTCTTCTACTGGGCCCTTTTCGTCCCGAAAGAAGACGTTTCCAGCCGGATCTACAATTCCCTGAAAGAACAAGAAAAGAAAGCCGACCTGATCTTCAAGAAAGTCACGGTCGAAGAGGTCGTCAACGGGGTTAAATACTGGGAACTGGAAGCCGACACCGGCATGCTCAATAAAAACGCTGGGATCGCCGCCTTGCAAAACGTGGAAGGAACTTTCTTCAATAAAGGAAAACCGGTCTTGCGTTTTTCCTCCCCCGCCGCCCTCTGGGAAAAAGACAAAAAAGAGATCTACCTGGATAACCCTGTCGGCTACGACCTGGCGGCCGCCGGGAAGATCAACCAATTGCTAAGTTCGATCAAGACCGGCAAGCTCTCCTTTTTCTCTTTCCCCAAAGAGTACAAGCAGGGCCTCGGTTACTGGTTCAAGGCCAAGAATCTCCGCTGGCGGCTGGCCGACCAAAAGCTCCTCTGCCAGGGCGGAATCATGCTGAACAAAGGAGACGCTTCGGCCTACGCCGAGACCTTGAGCGGCGACGTCGAATTTAAAAAGATGACCTTGTCCGGCTCGCCTAAAATAGTCATCGCGCCGGCCGGCAGTGTCCCGCTCACCCTGGAAGCGGAATCTTTCAGCGTAACCGGAGCGCAGGATATCTTTACCGCCAACGGCAACCCCCGCATCAGCTGGCAGGACGCCCGGGTCACCGCTAAAGCGATCCAGTATTACCAGCAGAAAAAGAAATTGAAGCTTAAAGACGAGGTCCGGATCGCCTATCGCGACATCAACGCCTGGGGAGACACCGCCGACTACTTTACCGACGAACAGAACATCATCCTGTTCGGCAACTCCCGGGCCGAACAAGGGACCAACAAGCTAACCAGCGACCGGGTCATGGTCTCGCTTAAAGACCAAAAAATCTCCCTGGTTGGAAAAAGCAAACTGGTCATCAACAAATAATATGCCGACAAAATTACAAACCAAACCGCAGCAGTCGATCATTATTGAAGAGCAGAAGCACTACGACCTGATCATCATCGGCGGCGGGCCGGCCGGGATGAGCGCCGCCCTTTACGCCCTGCGGGCCAGGCTCAACGTCCTGCTGATCGAAAAAATGATCCTGGGGGGGCTCGCCTCCACCACTTACCAGATCGATAACTATCCCGGCTTCCCCGACGGGATCTCCGGACAGGAACTGGCCCAGCGGATGGAAAACCAGGTCAAAAAGCTTTTCCCGAAGATCATCTGGGGGCGCGCGGTCCAAGTCAAGAACGGCAAGCATTTCCGGGAAGTCACAGTCGATGGACAAGCCCATTTGGCCAAAGCGGTGATCGTCGCCACCGGTTCGGAACCGGCCAAGCTGGGAGTCCCGGGTGAAGAGACCTTCACCGGCCGGGGAGTCTCCTACTGCGCGGTCTGCGACGGCGCTTTCTATCAGGACAAAAATATCGTGGTGGTCGGCGGCGGCAACGCGGCGGTCGAAGAAGCGATCTTTTTAACCCGTTACGCCAGCAAGGTCTCGATCATCCACCGGCGCGACGAACTGCGGGCCGACCGGATCGTCGCCGAAAAAGCGCAAAGCCACCCCAAGATCTATTTCTACTGGCATTCGACCGTTGAAGAGATCGTCGGTGATAAAACGGTGACCGGGGTCGTCATCAAGGACCTGGCTAATAATAAGAAAACCACGGTCCCGACCAACGGAGTGTTCGTGTATATCGGCTACCACCCCAACATTGAAGCGGTCAAAGGGATCGTCAAATTAGATGAGCGCGGTTTTATAGTTACTGACGAAAACATGAAAACTTCGGCCCCCGGGATCTTCGCCGCCGGGGATATTCGGGCTAAATCACTCCGCCAGGTCGTCACCGCCGCCGCTGATGGGGCAATTGCCGCCAATTCCGCCCGGGAATTCATCGAAAAAGGGCATTAAGCCCCCCTCGTCCTTACATTGACTTATTGGCCAAAAAGAGGTACAATAGATAAAGTAAAGGCTGAAATATCGTCTAGCAAGTTGATCCCGGTGAGGGTAATCAGGTCAAGCATGTCACGGTTATTCCAGCCACTTATTTATCGTTCCCCTGCCCTAAAAATTTCACTCAATTTTATTTCGCCCGGTTTGACCACGTCTATAATCCATGTTAAACTGACTTGTCTTTTGCGGGGTGTAGCTTAGCTTGGTAGAGCGTCCCGGTCCGACCGGGAAGGTCGCAGGTTCAAATTGTTTTTCTGGGGTGGTTGGGGATGTCAGGCTTGATTTATTATGTTTATATCTTGAAAAGTTTGAAGAATAATCGATATTATGTTGGTTCTACTTCGAACCTAAAAAGAAGATTAGTAGAACACAATTCCGGAATGACAAAAGGGAATCGCTATTACGGTCCATTTGAATTAGTTTATCAAGAAGAATATCAATCTCTTCTAGAAGCTCGAAGAAGAGAATTATATATTAAGGCCCAAAAGAGTCGGAATTTTATTGAAAGCTTGATTTATCGGGGTGTAGCTTAGCTTGGTAGAGCGCCTGGTTTGGGACCAGGAGGCCGTAGGTTCAAATCCTATCACCCCGATTTTAATTAAATGGTCCTGTTATTGGATGAAGGTGACTTGGTAGAGCGTCCCGGTCTGACCGGGAAGGCCGTAGGTTCAAATCCTATCACCCCGATTTCTATCAACATATTATGAAGAAATTCTTCGGTTTTTTGATCGTTTTTGTCATTGCTACCCTGCTATTTATTACTTATCAATTTCTCTGGGGGAAACTATTCCCCTTTTCCCCGATCTTTCCTGATTTTTCCCGGCATGAATTAACCAATACGGTGATTTACGTCCAAAATGGAGTGATGTTCGGTGATTACGCGAACATCGACGCGTTAATTCCAGGCGTTGAGAGTTTCCATGAACTTAAGTTTACCAAAAAACCAAAGATCTTTATTTTCCGCGACAAAGCCAGTTACTTGCAGCGGTCATTATCAAAAGCCAGGTTCTGCGCTTTTCCCAGCGGCAGCCTGGTAATCTCCCCCTGGGCTTTGCAAGAAGCAAAAGAAGGGAAGATCTCTTTGGCTATCTATTTACGGCACGAATTGTCGCACGTGCTCATCTTCCAGCATAAAGGCTTCCTGGGTTCATTTTATTATCCAAAATGGCTCCTCGAAGGGATTGCCGTCTACAGTACGGACCAAATGGGGACCTCTTTTTATCCAAGTAAAAAAGAAACTTATCGACTAATAAAAGAAGGCAACTTCCTGCCGCCTCAAGACTTTAAGACAAAAAAAGAAGACCGGGTTAAGCTGAAAGTTAAATTCAGACCGACTTTCATGTATTCCGAGTTTGGCTGTATCGTTGATTATCTAATTAAAACAGAAGGAAAAGCCAAATTTCTGGCTTATATTAAAGGTTTATTAAAAAACGATAACCACGATCAAGTTTTTAAAGAAGTTTACGGCCTGGATTTCGACCAATTCCTCGAGCGTTTTAAAGCTTTCGTCGAAAAATAAAGGCTACTTCACTTCGACCGAGGTATTCCTCATGTAGATGCACTTTTTGGGGCAGACTTCCGCGCAATAACCGCAGACAATACACTTATAAGGGTCCATCGTCCACGATTTTGGTTCACGGGAAACGACAATGGCGTTGGCCGGGCAGCGGCGCTGGCAGATCCCGCAGTAAATACAAAGCGCCGGGTCCATATCGAGGCTAAAACGTCCGCCTTTGAACGGTTCCCGCTTTACAAAGGGATATAACCGGGTCGCCGGCTGGCGGAACAAGTTCATAAATATAAGCTTTAGTAAATTTACCATTATCTCTCCGTACAACTGATGCAGGGATCGATCGAAATGACGATCACCGGCACATCGGACAGTTGACAGCCTGGAAGCATTTGGAGGAGCGGCGCCAGGTTGGCAAAGGTCGGCGTCCTGACCCGGAAGCGGTCCAAGTTCTTGGTCCCGTTCGCTTTGAGGAAATAGACCACCTCGCCCCGCGGCTGTTCGACCCGGGAAGCGTATTCACCGTTAGGATTCCCCTTCACTTCAACCGACAATGGACCGGCCGGCAGCTTTTTGATCGCTTCCCGGACTAACCGCATCGATTCGTACATCTCAAGGAGCCTGACCTTCATCCGGCCGTAGGAATCACCGGTCTTTTCAACGACCATCTTAAAGCCAAGATCCTTGTAGGCGGCGTAACCGGTCGTCCGGAAATCCATCTCCACCCCGCTCGCCCTGGCGACCGGACCGACCGCGCCGAGAACGTGGGCCTGCTCTTTGGAAACTACGCCGACCCCGATCAGCCGTTTCTTGATGCTGTAATCGTTGAGGAAGCCCGGAATAAATTCGGTAAATTCCTTCTCTAACAGGTCCAGAGTTTTAAGCGTTTCTTTGAGCAAGTCGTCCGGAATATCCCGTTTGACCCCGCCGATCTGGCAGGTCCCAAGCATGACCCGGGCACCGGCGGTCTTTTCCATGATGTCGAGAACGTACTCGCGGCAGCGCCAGCTCTGCATGAAAAGGTTCTCAAAGCCAAAAGCATCGGCCAGCAAACCGAGGAACAATAAATGGCTGTGAATACGATGGACTTCGCTCCAAATGACCCGGAGATATTTCGCCCGGTCCGGGACTTCGATCCCCATGATCGTCTCGATCCCCTGGCAATAGCAAAGGGAATGGATAAAACTGCAGATCCCGCAGATCCGCTCCGCCAGATAAGTCGTCTGGATGAAATCTTTTTTCTCGGCAACTTTCTCTAAGCCCCGGTGGATGTAACCGATCGCCGGCAGGGCTTCAACAACCTTCTCGTCTTCCAGGACCAGGCGGAGCTGGATCGGCTCCGGCAGGACCGGATGTTGGGGACCGAATGGTATTAAGGTTGTATTGACCATTTATTGCTCCTCTTTCACGCGGACATCGAGCGCCATCCCGCAGTTTTTGGTCAGCGGCGCTTTCGGAGAGTTTTCCGACAGGACAAACCGCCCCTGGTAATCGATCGGCAAGCCGGAAACCTCGATCCCAAAAAGGTCCTTGATCTCATTCTCGGCCAGGACCGCCGGGAAGGTAATCTCGGCGACGCTCGGCAGGATCTCGCCGTAAGCCAGCTTTAACTGCAGGTTCGAGAGCTGGTAATTGAGATCGAAATGATAGTATATGTCGAAGTCGCTCCCGGTATCGACGCAGGTCATGGTCACGAAACGGTTGCCGCCGTCAATCTTGGCTTTGACTTCGGCCTTGAGAGTTTCTTTGGTGATCGCTTTAACTTCCGCGTTGATCATGCTTGCTCCTTTGGCACCGGTGGGACCATGAAAACCTTCGGCTTCTCCGCCCCACCCTGCTTGGCGCCGCCGCGCAGCGCTTCGAGTTTGGCGGCCGCTTTGACGATCCCGTCGATCATCGCCTCCGGCCGCGGCGGGCAGCCCGGAACAAAGACGTCGACCGGAATGACCTTGTCCACTCCGCCGTAAACGTTATAACAATCGGCAAAGATCCCGCCGGAAGAGGTGCAAACCCCTAAGGCCACCACAACCTTGGGATCCGGCATCTGATCGTAAACATTTCGCAGAACGCGGACGTTCCGGTGGTTGACCGAGCCGGTCACCAGCAGGACGTCGGCGTGTTTGGGATTACCGACATGGAGAATGCCGAAGCGTTCCAGGTCGTACATCGGCGTCAAACAAGCGACGATTTCAATGTCGCAGCCGTTACAGCTGTTGCAATTGTAATGGACTACCCACGGTGATTTCGCTAATTTAGTCATAACCCTCTCCCCATGTAAAGCCAGATGATATTAGTAAACGCCATCCCCAGCCCGACCGTCCACATATATTGCAGCATCCAGATCGGGGTCAAACGGGCAAAAGCGTTATCGATCACTATCTCCAGGAAATAACAGCCGGCGGCCAGCGCCAGCGCGATGTAAATGTTGGGGAGCCAAAAAAGCATCAGCATTATAAAAAGCAGGGCCACTTTGTAAAAATGAGCGATCTCCAGGATCGCCAAATAAGGGCCGGAGTATTCGATCGTGATCCCTTTGACGATCTCCTGGTGGGCATGATGCGAAGTCGCCAGATCAAAGGGGGATTTCTGCAGTTTTACCGTTAAGACCAAAAGAAAAGCAACAAAGATCAAGGGGAGCGAAAACAACAGCGGCCGCCCGGAAGAGGCGATGTCGCTGGCCAGGAAGCTCCCGGTGACCAGGTAGATCCCCACGACCATCAGGACCAGGATCGGTTCGTAAGCGACCATCTGGAGGATCTCGCGCTGACTGCCGATCCGGCTATAAGGCGAGCGGACGCTCATTCCGCCGAGGATCAGAGCGATATTAGCGAAAGCGATGATGAACAAAAGCATCAGCAGATCCTGCCCCATGACCAAAAAGATCACCGACAAAACGATAAAGGCAAGATGAAGAAAAGCGTAAATAACCTGGATCCGGTTAAGCAGGATCGGTTCTTTCCCCAGCAGTTTAAAAACATCATAGATCGGCTGGAGAAGCGGCGGGCCGACCCGGCGCTGCATGCGGGCGGTTAGGATCCGGTCGATCCCCATCAGGACCGCGCCGCCGATCGGCGCCAGGATCAGGACCATTAATATTTTAAACCAAACTTCCCACATCATATCATTAACGCTCCAAACATTATTAGAATTAAAGCAATCGCCACCGGATTGAACCAACCGGTCAGTTTATCCTCGCCGAAAACCGGCGACATATAGTACGAAGAAAGATAAGCGGTCTCGCGTTTATCGGCCAGACTGCGGAACTCAAAGCTCGTAACTTCCTTTTCGGCGTTCTCGCCGCAAAGGAAGGGTTGGCGGATATGACTTTCTTTAATGCTCCTCATCGCCAGGAGGATCGCGACTAAAACTACGAATAAACTGATGAAAAGCGGCGCCTCCATAAATTTGTCGACCGATTGCATCACCCGCCAGGCGGCGGCTACCGTCGTCACGTGCTGATAAGCCGCCATCGCGACCGGGCGAACAAATAATTGATAAAGCGGCACGGCCGACAAACCAAGGACGATCACGCCGGTCACCAGGGTCAGCATTGTCCCCATCATACTGAAGGGGATCTTTTCGATCTTATATTCCTCATGATAAGAAGCGGTCACGATCCGGCCGATCCACTTGGCCCAGAAAAAGATCGTCAGCGCGCTGCCGATAATGATCAGAAAAAGGACCAATGGATAACGGACCGCCGCTTCGATCGCCATCCACTTGCTGATCAAAAGGCCGAACGGCAAAGCAAGCATCGAGATCATCCCGATGATCGCGATGGTCGTCGTCACCGGCATCTTGAACATGATCCCGCTCATGTCCTCGATGTCGCGACTGCCGATCGTCTGTTCGATCGTGCCGACGCAAAGGAAGAGCAGGGCTTTGGAGATCGCGTGGTAGCACAGGATCATGATGGCGGCGGCAAAAGCGAGCGGCGTATTGATCCCGGCACAGGCAACGATCAAGCCGAGGTTGGCGATCGTCGAATAGGCCAGAACCTTTTTCCCGTTGCTCTGGCCGATCGCCAAAGCGGACGCCCCCACAAAGGTCAGCGCGCCGATGATCGCGATAATATTCGCCAGCGGCGTGCCGATCATCGCCGGCGCGATCCTCAATATAATGTACGAACCAGCCTTGACCATGGTGCTGGAATGCAGCAAAGCGGAAACCGGGGTCGGCGCGACCATCGCTCCCAAAAGCCAGCTCTGGAACGGCAGTTGGGCTGACTTAGTAAATGAAGCCAGACAGATCAGGGCCATTGGGATCAGGAGGCCGGAACCCATGATCCCAGTAAGACTTTCTCCCCCACCCTGGTACAAAGCAATGACCGGGGCCAGGGCCAAAGCGGTCCCGCCGAAGATGTTAATATTGATCGCCCGGGTCGCGCTCTGTTTGGCTTCTTCAGTCCCATCGGTCCCGATGAGCATAAAAGAGCAAAGTGTGGTCGCTTCCCAAAAGATCGCCAGCCAACGGAAATCGTTGGCCAACACTAAGCCGTTCATAAAACCCAAAAAAGCGATCAGAAAAAAGAAGAACTGCCCCAGAGGGGCGGCGGTTTTTGGCGAATGTTCGGCATGCTTGGCCATATAGCCGATCGCGTAAATCAGGATCAGCGACCCAATGACCGAAATGATCAGGACCAAAATGATCGACAACGGGTCAATCACAAAGGTCGCGGCCTGCTCTTCCCCATGGCGGGGATAGAACTTTTCGACTAGGGCCAAGACCAGTTGAACTCCGGCCAGGGAAGCAACCAGCCAGTTGCGCCGATTTACCCCTATATATATGAAAAGGGAAATTAAGGCGAGTTCGAGCAGGAAAGCCGGACCGGCAAAAAAGACCGGCAAAGAATAATTAAATATCCCCTGAAAAGGAAGGAGCAGACCGAAAACAGCGGTCACCACCGCGGCGGCAACGATCAGGCTATTGCGCAACAGCCCCCGAGTAAAATAGGCGGCCAAACCAAAAGCGATCGGCCCCAGAATTAAAAACGCTAAAATTAACCCTTGCACTAAAGAGTACCTTTCTTAAATTAAAAATTACGGCTGCCTATTTATTAGGCAGCCCTTCTCTACCGCAGGCACACAAGGGGCAATTGTAATGCCAAGCCGGCCAATTGTCAACGCCGGGAAAGGCCACCTTGTGTTTTGTCCGCTTATTTGTTAAAATAAATTGGTTTTTCTTGGGGCTTAATTTTAAATTTCGAAAGGAGAAAAAAATGTCTGAATCTAATGTTGTGCTCCCGGCCCTGCGAATGGTTGAAATGAATCTGCTCTGGTTCGTCTTCGGTTCCGCGATCCTGGCTATTTTATACGGTATCTATCTCGCCTGGAAGGTGCTCGACGCGCCGGCCGGCTCAAAAGAAATGGTGGAGGTCGCCAAAGCGATCCAGGACGGCTCCAGCGCCTATCTTTCCCGCCAATTTAAGGTCATGGGCATATTTATTGCCCTGATTGGTATCGCCCTCTTCTTTATTTACCTGCCG
>Ga0265297_10003987_pt1 | contig 25169 bp, 25 predicted proteins | sample Munlanlwell13791_FD_192502 | JGI IMG/M metagenome (GOLD analysis project Ga0265297, IMG submission 192502) | Leachate microbial communities from a municipal landfill in Southern Ontario, Canada - Leachate well 137-91 | ecosystem: Engineered > Solid waste > Landfill > Unclassified | place... | reverse complement strand
TCTTCGGCCGTCCCGTCGATGAATATCGCGGAATCCTCGAGGCACGCGCCGTCCGCGTCATGATCGACAACAACCTCGACTTCGAGACCGCGCTCTATCCCTACGAACTCGTCACCTACGGCGAGACCGGGCAGGTCTGCCAGAACTGGATGCAGTACCGCCTCGTCTGCCTGTACCTCGAGCGGATGCGGGCGGACGAAACGCTCGTCCTGATGTCCGGGCATCCGCTCGGACTCTTTCCCGCGTCGCGGACCGCGCCGCGCGTCGCGATCACCAACGGCCTGATGGTCGGCCAGTACGACAACCAGGCCGACTGGCAACGCGCCGCCGCCCTCGGCGTCGCGAACTACGGCCAGATGACCGCCGGCGGCTTCATGTACATCGGTCCCCAGGGCATCGTCCACGGGACCTATTCGACGCTGTTGAACGCCGGGCGGGCGAAACTCGGGATTCCGGCGGGGGAGAACCTCGCCGGCGTCCTCTTCGTCTCCTCCGGCCTCGGCGGGATGTCGGGCGCCCAGGGCAAGGCCGTCCGGATCGCCGGCGGCGTCGGGATCGTCGCCGAGGTCGACCCGTCGCGGATCGCGACGCGCCTCTCCCAAGGCTGGATCGACCGGGTCGCGGACACGCCGGAAGCGGCGTTCGCGGTCGCCCGCGAGGCCGTCCGGACCCGCCGTCCGCTCGCGCTCGCCTACGCCGGCAACGTCGTCGACCTGCTCGAGCACGCAGTCCGGCATCATGAGAAGATCGACCTGCTGTCCGACCAGACCAGCTGCCACGCCGTCCACGACGGCGGCTACTGCCCGGCGGGGATCGACTTCGCCGAACGCACGCGCCTGCTTACATCCGACAAGGCGGCATTCGTCCGCCGCGTCGACGCCTGCCTCGTCCGCCATCTGGCGGCGATCCGCGCCCTCGTCGCCGGCGGCACCTATTTCTTCGATTACGGGAACAGCTTCCTGAAGGCGGCGGCGGACGCCGGCGCCCCCGGACTCTACCGGAACGGGATCGACGACAAGGACGGCTTCACGCTCCCCTCGTACGTCGAGGACATCATGGGTCCGGTGCTGTTCGACTACGGCTACGGCCCGTTCCGCTGGGTCTGCCTCTCCGGCAAGGACGAGGATCTCGCGAAGACCGACGCCGCCGCGATGGCGTGCATCGACCCGGCGCGGCGGTTCCAGGACCGCGACAATCACGCCTGGATCCGCGACGCGAAGGAAAACGCCCTCGTCGTCGGGACGAAGGCGCGGATCCTCTACCAGGACGCGGAAGGCAGGACCCGGATCGCGCTTCGGATGAACGAGATGGTGCGAAACGGGGAGATCGGTCCGGTCATGATCGGCCGCGACCACCACGACTGCGGCGGCACCGACTCGCCCTTCCGCGAGACCTCCAACGTCCGCGACGGCTCCAACGTGACGGCCGACATGGCGACCCAGGTCGCGCTCGGGAACGCCGCCCGCGGGATGACGGTCGTCGCCCTCCACAACGGCGGCGGGGTCGGCATCGGGAAGGCGATCAATGGCGGCTTCGGCCTCGTCCTCGACGGCTCGAAACGGGTCGACGGGATCCTCCGGACGGCCGTCATGGCGGACGTCACGATCGGCGTCGCAAGGCGCGCCTGGGCGGGCAATCCGCCGGCACGCGAGACGATCGCGGATTACAACCGAAAGGACACCGGCCTCGCGACGATCCCCGTCGCCGCGGACCGTCGCAAGGTCGCGGCCCTCGTCGCCGCGGCCGTCGAGAAAGGCGGGAAATGACATGAAGCGGATCATCGAGTGCGTCCCCAACATCAGCGAGGGACGCGACCAGGACAAGATCGACCGGATCGTCGGCACGCTCCGGCACAGGCCGGGCTTCGCCGTCGTCTCGGCGGAACCCGACAAGGACTACAACCGCACCGTGATCACCCTCATCGGCGATCCCGACGCGATCGCCGCGGCGATCCCCGAGTTCGTCGGCGAGGCGCTGTCGCTCATCGACCTGAACCATCACAAGGGGGAGCATCCCCGCATGGGCGCGGTCGACGTGATCCCGTTCGTCCCGATCGCGGGCGTCGAGATCGAGGAGTGCGTGAAGCTCGCCGAAGACGTCGCCTCGATCGTCTCGGCCCGTTTCGACATCCCCGTCTTCCTCTACGCCAAGGCCGCGCGGAAACCCGAAAGGATCCTCCTTCCGGACATCCGCAAGGGCGAATTCGAAGGCATGAAGGAGAAGATCAGGGATCCGCTCTGGGCGCCCGACTTCGGCCGCCCCGAAATCCATCCGACCTTCGGTGCGGTCGCCATCGGCGCCCGCATGCCCCTGGTCGCCTTCAACGTCGACCTCGCCACGAGGGACGAGAAGCCGGCGAAGGACATCTCGCGCTACGTGCGCGGTTCTTCCGGCGGCTACCAGTTCGTCCAGGCGGCGCCCGCCTTTCTCGAGCAGCGCGGCCACTACCAGGTCACGATGAATATCCTCGACCACGTCAAGAACCCGATCTACCGCATCCTCGAGGCGGTGAAGATGGAAGCCAGGCGCTTCCGGGTCGAGGTCACCGGCTGCGAACTCGTCGGTCTCGTCCCGGCGGCGGCGCTCGTCGAATCGCTCAAGTACTACCGCCAGCCGGAGGGGAAGAAGACGCCGGACTCGATGCCGTATTCCGAACTCGCCGCCGAAGCGGCGCTCCGCTTCGGGCTGCGCGACTTCGACGCGATGAAGATCATCGAGGCCAACCTCCCCGGAGACCTCCGATGAAGGCCGACCTGATCCTCACGAACATCGGCGAACTCTGGTCGCAGGACCACCACCCGCCGGTGAAGGGCGCCGACATGAACGACGCCACCGTCCTGAAGGACGCCTTCGTCGCCGTCCGCGACGGGCTCGTCCAGGGTTTCGGGACGGGCGACGGAGAAGCGTTCCGCGGTCCCGCGACGGTCGTCGCCGACGTCCGCGGCGCGATCGTGACCCCCGGTCTCGTCGACGGCCACACGCATCTCGTGCACGCCGGCCATCGCGCCTACGAATTCGCCCTCAAGCTCCAGGGCGTCCCCTACCTCGAGATCCTCAAACGCGGTGGCGGGATCCTCTCGACCGTCAGGGCGACCCGCACGGCGTCGTTCGACGACCTCTTCATCCAGGCGGAGAGAAGCCTCGACCGGATGCTTGCCTTCGGCGTCACCTGCGTCGAGGCGAAAAGCGGCTACGGCCTCGACCCCGAGACCGAGCGGAAGATCCTGAAGGTCGTCTGGAAACTCGGCGAGACCCATCCCGTCGAACTCGTGCCGACCTCGATGACGGCGCACGCCGTCCCGGCGGACTACGCCGACCGGCGCGGGGAATTCATCGCGCTCGTCCTTTCCGACCTCGAGACCGTGCGCGAAGAAGGTCTGGCCGAAGGCGTCGACGTCTTCTGCGAACCGGGCGCGTTCACCCTCGACGAGGCGGCGCGCATCCTGTCAAGGGCGAAGGAACTGGGCTTCTCGACCCGGCTTCACGCGGACGAGATCGCCTCGACCGGCGGAACCGGCCTGGCGGTCGAGCTCGGCTGCGCCTCCGCCGACCACCTCGGGGCCGTCTCGGACCGCGACGTCCTCGCCCTCGCGGCGTCCGACACGGTCGCAAACCTGCTTCCCGGCACGTCGTTCTACCTCGGACACGAATACGCCCCGGCGCGCAAGCTGATCGACGCCGGTGCGGCGGTCGCCGTCGCCTCCGACTACAATCCCGGCAGCTGCCCCTCGGAAAATTTCCAGTTCACCCTTCAGCTCGCCGCGAACAAGCTCGGGATGACCCCGTCCGAAGTGCTGACCGCGGCGACCGTTAATCCCGCCTTCCATCTCGGACGCGCGGGAAGGATCGGCTCGATCGCCGTCGGGAAGGCCGCCGACATGGTCGTCTTCGATGCGCCGAGCTTCGAGTACGTGCTCTACCACTTCGGCGTCAACCACGTGAAGGACGTTTATAAAAAAGGCCGCCGCGTCGTCGCGGACGGCCGCATCGTCAGGGAGTGATCGCATGGAACTGATCGAACGGAACGTGAGGGATTTCCTCAACGAACTCGCCTCCGATTCCCCCGCCCCCGGCGGCGGATCGGCGTCGGCGCTCGCGGCGGCGATGGGCGCCGCCCTCGTCTGCATGGTCGGGAAGCTGACCGTCGGGAAGAAGAGGTTCCTCGCCCTGCCCGACGCCGACCGCGCCCGCTTCATCGGCGCGACGGCCGCGTGCGAGGCGACCCGGGAACGGCTGACGGCGCTCGTCGACGAGGATGCGAAAAGCTTCGACGCGGTGATGGCGGCCTACAGGCTCCCGAAGGGCACGGAAGCGGAACTCGAGGCGCGCAGGCGCGCCGTCGAGGAAGGCCTCCGCGGCGCGATCGCGGTGCCGATGCGGACCGCCGAACTGTGTGCCGAGGCGATCGGCCGGCTCGACACCGTCCTCGCCTTCGCCAACCGCTCCTGCATCTCCGACCTCGGCAGCGCCGCGATGCTTCTGTCCGCGGGCCTCGCAGGGGCGGCGATGAACGTCGAGATCAACCTCGCCGGCCTGTCCGACGAGGAGGAGAAGAACGGGTATCGCGAACGCGTCCTGGGGTATCTTGCCATGCGCGCCGAGGCCGAGCGGATCGTCGCCGAGATCCGGAAGCAGTAGAAAAGAACGTCGTCCGATCGGGACGACGTTCTTGTTAAGATCAGATGTTCTGGCGCCTGAAGGCGATGTGCGAGATCCAGAGCAGGCCTGCGGCCATCGCGAGATGGAGCAGGACGGCGACCGTGAAGTCGAGGTTCCAGCCCTGCAGGTGGAGGTCGAGGGCGATCACCGGAAAGCCCGAGGCGAGCCGTTCGGGGTCGATCGTGCGGTTGAACGAATAGTCCCCCATCACGATCGAGGCGAAGATCCCGTAGGACACCATCAGGAAGCCGGCCGGAATCGCAAGGCCGGCGACGGAGGAGCGGAGGACGATCCCGACGGTCGCGGCGAGCGCCGCGAGGAAGACCATCCCCACCCAGGTCGAGAAGAAGCGGACAAGCACCAGGGCGAAGGCGGTGGTCTCCCGGAAGGACGTCGCGGTCCGGGCCAGAATCGGCGGGGCCTCGATGCCGTAGAGGGCGCTCACGCCGACGGCGACAGCGGCCGCCAAGAACACGGTCGCGGCGGTCTCGAAGGCGAGGTAGAGGAACTTCCCGAGGATGATGTCGCGACGACTGATCGGCGAGGCGACGAGCGTGCGCATCGTTCCGGAACGATGCTCTGCGGAGAACGACGACGCGCCGAGGAAGATGGCATAGACGTAGAGCAGGTAGCGGAGCGCCACCAGGATCGAGAACGCGAAGCTTCCGCCGTTCACGCCCTGGGTCGGGTCGAGGATGTCGTCGGCCTGCAGGAAGTCATATTCGACCGTGCCGGTCTCGAGATAGAAGCGGAGTTCGGCGCGCTCGCGTTCGTAGACCTTGAGGACCCGGTCGGGGGCGCCGACCATCTCGGCCTGGAGTACGAGCTGGTCGAGGGCCGCGATCCGGTCCGCGTACTCTTCGGCGAGGTCGGCGCGCTGTTCCGGGCTGATCTCCGTGATCGCCGGGTCGGGCCGGGGAGTGCTGTAGAAGTCGCGGTAGTACATGTCGTACAGACCCCACGAGAAACCGAAGAAAGTCATCAGGACCAGGACCACGGAGAGCATCCGGACGATGTTCCTCGTGGTGCGGTAGCGTTCGTAGCGGAAGACGGAAAGGATGTCTTTCATTGCGCCTTCCCTCCTCCGGTCACGACATCGAGGAAGAGGGCCTCGAGGTTCTCGACTTCCGCGCGCGGTCGGTCGAGGACGATCTGACCGCGGTCGATGATCACGATCCGCGTGCAGAAATGCTCGATCTCGGCGAGGACGTGGCTCGAGACGACGGCCGCGCCGCCGGACGCCGCGAACGCGATGATCGCGTCGCGGATCCGCTTTGCCGCGATCGGGTCGATGCCGGACAGCGGTTCGTCGAGGAGCAGAAGCCGCGGATGTCCGAGGATCGCCCGGGCGAAATGGAGCCGTTGCTTCATCCCGACGGAATACTTCTTGACCGCGAAGCCGAACTGGTCCTCGAGGCCGACGGTCTCGATCGCCGCGAGCATGTCCTTCTTCGAGACGTCCGGGATCACGAGGCCGGTGAGAATCATGTTCTGCCACCCGGTGAGTTCCTGATGGAACGCCGGCGTTTCGATCATCGCGCCGACGAGCCGGGCGGCGCGCCCGTGTTCCTGCTCGACGTCGAAACCGCCGACGCGCGCGCTTCCCCGGGAGAGGGGCGCGAGCCCGGCGACGATCTTCATGAGTGTCGACTTGCCGGCGCCGTTGAGTCCGAGCAGGCCGACGATTTCGCCTTCTTCGATCGAGAGGGTGACTTCCGACAGCGCGGTCTTCTCCCCGTACAGTTTCCAGACGTCCTTCAGTTCCAGCAGGTTCATGCGTCGTCCTCCGTCTTGTCGACCCGTACGGTGCCGTCGCCCAGATCGCGGATCACGATCGAGAACCCGTCCGTGTCCGAGCCGGCGTAAGTGATGGTGCCCGCCTCCGCATCGACGATTCCGTCGCCGATCAGGTCGGGGTAGTCGAGGATCGCGTCGTACGCGACCGGCAGGACGGTTTCGTCATCCATGATCGACATCGCCATGTCCAACGTCTCCCGGGGAAGCAGGTGGATCGGAAACGGGATCTCCGCGATCCGCTGCGCCCACGATCCGACCGTGCGCTCGAAGTACCCGAGTTCTGCCTTGCGGATGTCATATACCGGCCATCCCGGGTACGCTTCGATCTCGCCGCGATGGAAGATTGCATAATTCCCGCAGGCGGTCGAGAGGTAGACGACGTCTTCGGCGACCGTCTCGCCCGCGGCGCGTTCGAGGAAGCGCACCGTCCCCTCGAGATACGCGAACACCGTCTCGGGACCATCCTCCAGCGCGAAGCCCGTCGTCGTCTGCTTGTGCGGGTATAGGAAGAGGACGTTGCCCATCACGTCGTCGCTGCAGCCATTGATTTCGATCTCGTATTGGATCTCGTTTCGGGGGTCGCATCCGCAAAGGTTCGCGAGCGTCGCGAGCAAGAGGAAGATCGCCGTCGTCTTTCGTCCTATATGTCCCATGCGCGGTCCCTCCCCTTTCCTGACGTTCGAGACCATCGTAGCACCCGGTCGCGATAATGTCAATGCTGCCCGCCGAAGATGACGATTGTTTTCCGACTGCGCGCGCCCGGCGATTCGTCGATGAAAGAAACGAAACGCGCTCCCATAAAGGAGCGCGCGATCCGTCAAAGCATCTGGGCTGGCAAAAGGATGACGAGGAGCGATGCGCCGAAGGATAGGGCGTTCGCCGCAAGGGCGTACAGCGCGCCGATCCACCCTTTCTTCTCCCTCAGGATCATTGCGAAGAGAACCGCCTCTCCGGCGAATACGACGAGTTCGCCGACGAAGAGCGTGTAGAGGGCGGCGAAAGACTCTCCCCACCAGTAAAAGCCGTATAGGATGAAACCAGTCAAGACCGCCTGTGTGCATGCGTTGACGATCGCGACGGTTCGATACGACGCTTTGGACCGGTAGCGGAAGAGCCAGAGGACGCCGAGTTCGAGGGCGATCGTGAGGACGACGCGTCCGAGGAAGTCGAGGAGGATGCGGAAGACGGGAACGACCTCGCGCGCCGTGCCGAACGCGACGGGCACGCCGGTTCCGGCGAACGGTTCGTGACCGGCGAAGTCGAAGACGAGTTCGGTGTGGTAGAGCCGGTAATCGATGGCCGCGGAGACGTAGACGTCGCCGTCGTCGTCGATCACGGCCATCTTGAGGGGAGTCGGATAGCCGTTGTAGAAGAACGGCATGCCGTCGTGCATCATCGGCCAGTAAAGGCCGAGCAGGACGTAGCCGTCGGGGTCCCTGAAGCCGTTCAGGGCGACCTTGAGGGGGTCCTGGTCCCAACCGTATTCGGCCATCTCCGCTTCAGAGAAGGGCGTCGCCTCGTCGTCCGTACGGAACATCAGCCCGGAAGCGGCGGGATCGATTCCGACGATTTCCCAGGTCGCGGTCGGCTTCGGTCCCATGTCGGCGGCGACGATGGGAAGCGCGGGAAGAAGCAACAGCAGGAACGTGAAGACAAGCAGCGTCTTGCGGATCATGGAACTCACCTCAATCGTGAATGGAATCGACACCATCGTAGCACGAACGGTTTCGTCCGTCAACGGTACAACGAGAAGTTTTACCATTATCAGGAAGATTCGATCCCGGGAAATCGTTTCCGAGCGTCATGCTGAGATTGAATACGATATTTTATTATGATATAATAACACACGGGCTTACAAACGCTTACACCAGAGAGGTTTTCCATGAAATCAATCGTCATCGGCGTCATCGGCGCGGACGTCCACGCCGTCGGGAACAAGATCATCGAGTATACCCTCACGAACGCCGGATACAATGTCGTCAACATCGGCGTGCTGTCCTCGCAGGAGGACTTCATCCACGCCGCGATCGAGACGAACGCCCCCCTGATCCTCGTCTCCTCGCTCTACGGCCACGGCGAGATCGACTGCCGCGGCATGCGCGCGAAGTGCGTCGAATCCGGGATCGGCGACGTCCTGCTCTACGTCGGCGGGAACATCGTCGTCGGGAAGCAGGACTTCGCGGAAGTCCGCGAGCGCTTCCTGAAGATGGGGTTCGACCGCGTCTATCCGCCGGGAACGCCGATCGATGAAGCCCTGGCGGACATCCGCAAGGACCTCGGTGAGTGACGTGGCCCGCTACCTGATGATCGATTTCGGTTCGACGTTCACGAAGCTCGTCGCCGTCGACCGCGAGCGCGAGGACATCCTCGCGACCGCGATGCGGCCGACGACTGTGACGACCGACATCCGCACCGGGTACCGCGCCGCCCTGGCCGATCTCGAAGAGAGGCTCGGCGGTCCGGTCGCCTTCGACCGCATCGTCGCCTGCTCCTCCGCCGCCGGCGGCCTCAAGATGGCCGCCATCGGACTCGTCGAGGAACTCACCGTAGAAGCCGCGAAGCGCGTCTGCCTCGGCGCCGGCGCGAAGGTCGACCTCGTCCTCTCGCACCACGTCACGAAGGCCGAAGTGAAGAAGATCCTCGACAAGAAGATCGACATCGTCCTGCTCGCCGGCGGCGCCGACGGCGGGAACACCGAATGCGCCCTCTACAACCTGAAGATGCTCGGCGAGGCCGGACTGCGGATCCCGATCGTCTACGCCGGCAACAAGGACTGCCAGGACGACGTGCTCGCCCTCTTCGAGACCTACGGGCTCGAGGGACACGTCGCCGAGAACGTCATGCCCCGGATCAACCAGCTGAACGTGAAGAGCGCCCGCGACGCGATCCGCGACATCTTCCTGAAAAGGATCATCGAGGCGAAGGGCATCAAGAAGATCGAGGACGAGATCGACGAGGTCGTCCTGCCGACGCCGGAGGCGGTCTTGACCGCCTGCGAACTGTTGTCGAAGGGCTACATGAACGAGCCCGGGATGGGCGAGCTCTGCGTCGTCGACATCGGCGGCGCGACCACCGACATGTATTCCGTCTGCCACGCGACGAAGCGTTCCGACGTGATCCTCCGGGGTCTCGAGGAACCGTACGCGAAGCGCACCGTCGAGGGCGACCTCGGCGTCCGCTGGAGCGCCCCGGGAATCGTCCAGTCGCTCTCCGAGGAGGAACTGAAGATGGTCCTCCTCGACACCGGCGTCGATCTGAAGGCCGAAGCCGAGAAGCGCTTCGCCGACGTCTCCTTCCTGCCCCTGACGCCGGAAGACGAATATGCGGACCGCCTCCTCGCGGAGATGTGCGCGTACAAGGCGATGAGCCGCCACGCCGGCCGCATGGAGGAGGTCTTCACTCCGATCGGGATGGCCTACAACCAGACCGGCAAGGACCTCACCGACGTTCGGACCGTGATCGGGACCGGCGGCCCGATCATCCGCTCCCGGTTCGCGCGCGAAATCCTCGCGAAGACGAGCGCCGTCTTCCGCGGCACCCAGGAACTCCGCCCCGCCCGCCCCGACTTCTACCTCGATTCCGAGTACATCCTCGCGGCGATGGGGCTCTTTGCCCGGATCGATCCGCTTTCCGCCCTCCGCATCATGAAGAAACACATGAAGCCGCTCCAATAGAAGGGACAACCCCATGACGACAACCCTGAGAAACCGCAAGCTGACCCTCGAGGAGTTCCTCGAAGAACGCAGGACCGTGCTTGCCGGATGGAAGACCGGAGCCGATCCGGACCTCGACCTCGACCGCGCGACGGCCTTCCTGAAATCCGTCCCGGATGCGAAGAACTTCGCCAAGAAGCTCGCGGCCGCGAAGGCCGACGGCCGCACCCTCGTGCAGCCGCGCGCCGGCGTGCCGGTGCTCGAGGAGCACGTGAAGCTCCTCCGCCACCTGCAGGCCTCCGGCGCCGACTTCGTGCCGACCACGATCGACTCCTATACCCGCCAGAACCGCTACGTCGAGGCCGAGAACGGGATCCGCGAGAGCGCCGAGCAGAAGCGCGCGATGCTGAACGGGTTCCCCGCCGTCAACCACGGCGTCGCCGGCTGCCGCGCCGTCATGGAGGCCCTCGACGTCCCCGTCCAGGCGCGTCACGGAACGCCCGACGCGCGTCTCCTCGCCGAGATCATCCACGCCGCGGGCTGGACCTCCAACGAGGGCGGCGGGATCTCCTACAACATCCCCTACGCCAAGTCGGTCTCGCTCGAGACGACGATCCGGAACTGGCAGTACGTCGACCGCCTCGTCGGCTATTACGAGGACCACGGGATCACGATCAACCGCGAACCGTTCGGACCGCTCACCGGGACGCTCGTGCCGCCGTCGATCTCGAACACGGTCGCGATCTGCGAGGCGCTCCTCGCCGCCGAGCAGGGCGTGAAGAACATCTCCGTCGGCTACGGCATGGGTGGGAACGTCGTCCAGGACGTCGCCGCGATCCGCACGCTCCTCCGCCAGACGGAGAAGTACCTGCATAAGTACGGCTACCGCGACACGGTCGTCACCACCGTCTTCCACCAGTGGATGGGCGGCTTCCCCGCCGACGAGGCGGAGGCGACCGGTCTGATCGCGATGAGTTCGACCGTCGCCGCGCTCTCGAAGGCGACGAAGATGATCACCAAGTCGCCGCACGAATCGATCGGGATCCCGACCGCGGAGGCCAACGGCCTCGGCGTCAAGGCCTCGAAGTTCGTCTGCACGCTCCTGAAGGACCAGACCTTCCCCGACTGCGCGATCCTCGACCGCGAGATGGCCCAGATCGAGCGCGAGGTCGACTGCCTGATGACGGCGATCCTCGTCGTCGGCGAGGGCGACCTCGCCGTCGGCGTCGTGAAGGCCTTCGAGCAGGGCATCGTCGACGTCCCGTTCGCACCGTCGAAGTTCAATGCAGGCAAGATCCTTCCCGCCCGCGACAACGAGGGATGCATTCGCATCCTCGAGTTCGGCAACCTCGGCTTCACCGACGATATCAAGCAGTTCCACAAGGGCAAGATCGCCGAGCGCGCCGCCTACGAGAAGCGACCGATCTCGTTCCAGCTCACCATCGACGACGTGAACGCCGTCTCGCGCGGTCAGCTCATCGGCCGCGGCAGCGCCAGACGCTAGAAGGGAACCCCCACATCATGAGAATCCAGAAGATCATCCTGTCCCCCTCGTACACCGGTTTCTACTTCGACGACCAGAAGGCGATCAAGAAAGGTGCGACGACCGACGGATTCATGTACGTCGGCGACCCCGTCACCCCCGGCTTCACGTCGATCCGCCAGGCGGGCGAGGCGATCAGCGTCCAGCTCATCCTCGAGGACGGCACCGTCGGCTACGGCGACTGCGCCGCGATCCAATACTCGGGCGCCGGCGGTCGCGACCCGCTCTTCCTCGCGAAGGACTACATCCCGTGGATCAGGAAGCACGTCGTCCCCCTCCTCGTCGGCAAGGAACTCGCTTCCTTCCGCCCGATGGCGGAATGGGTCGACAAACTCGAAATCGACGGCAAACGGCTCCATACGGCGATCCGCTACGGATTTTCCCAGGCGATCCTGAACGCCGTCGCGAACCAGCGCCGGCGGACGATGGCGGAAATCATCCGCGAGGAGTACCACATCCGCGGCGCGAAGTACGAACCCGTGCCGGTCTTCGCACAGTCAGGCGACGACCGCTACGCGAACGTCGACAAGATGATCCTGAAACAGGCGGACGTGCTCCCGCACGCCCTCATCAACAACGTCGAGACGAAGCTCGGGAAGAACGGCGAACTCCTTCTCCGGTACGTCGCCTGGTTGCGCGACCGCATCCTCGCGAAGCGTCCGGATCCGGGCTACCATCCCGTCTTCCACATCGACGTCTACGGCACCATCGGCCTCGCCTTCGGGGACGACTACGACCGCATCCTTGCGTATCTCCTCGAACTCGAGAAGACCGCCGCTCCGTTCTCCCTCCGTATCGAGGGACCGGTCGACGCCGGCAGCCACGCGGGCACGTTCGAGGCGCTTCGGAAGATCACCGCGATGATCGACGCCGCCGGTTCGAAGGTCGAGATCGTCGCCGACGAGTGGTGCAACAACATGGCGGACGTCGTCGAGTTCGCCGACGCCAGAGCGGCGCACATGCTGCAGATCAAGACTCCCGTCCTCGGCGGCATCACGAACGCGATCGAGGCGATCCTCTACTGCAACAAAAAGCAGATCGGATCGTATTGCGGCGGCACCTGCAACGAGACCGACGTCTCCGCCCAGACGACCACCAACATCGCCATCGCCTGCCGCGCCGACCAGTGCCTCGCGAAGCCGGGAATGTCGTTCGACGACGGCTACATGGTCGTCAAGAACGAAATGAACCGCGTCATCGCGATCGCCAACGACCGCGCTGCGGAGAAGAAGGCGGCGAAATGAGGATCGGATCCGCCGGCACCCTCGAGTCCAACGACGCCCTGGTGACCGTGCGGGAGGGCGTCGGCGTCGTCGTCGAGATCGACAGCATCGTCGACGTCTTTTTCCACGACCGGATCGACGCCGCCGTCCGTTCCGCGCTTGCGGAACTGGAGGCTACGGACGTCCGCGTGACCGTCCAGGACAAGGGAGCGCTCGACTGCACCCTGCGCGCCCGGACGAAGACCGCCTTGAAGCGGATGGAGGGATCGATGTGAGGACCGTCTGCCTGTTCGTGCCGGGGAACAACCCGGCGATGCTCCAGAACGCCGACGTCTTCGGCGCCGACGCCGTGATCCTCGACCTCGAGGACGCCGTCGCCGTCGCCGAGAAGGATGCCGCGCGCGAACTCTTGAAGGAATATCTGAAGACCTGGGATTTCGGAAAACTCGAAGTCATGGTCCGCGTCAATTCGCTTGCCTCCGGCTGGCTCGAGGCCGACCTCGAGGCCGTCGTCTGCGAGAAGCTCGCGGCGATCGTCTATCCGAAGGCGGCCGTCGAGGTCCTCTACGACGTCGACGACCTGCTTTCGCGCGTCGAAACCCGCAAGGGGCTCGAACGCAAGATCGGGATCGTCCCGATCGTCGAGACCGCCCAGGGCGTCGTCGAGACCGACGACCTGGTCTACATGCCCCGCATCGAGGGCGTCCTGCTCGGCGCCGAGGATCTCGCCGCCGACATGGAGTTCGAACGCACGAAGGAAGGCGCCGAACTCGCCTATCCGCGCGCCCGGGTCGCCTTCGCCTGCCGTTCGGAGGAAATCGCTTCGATCGACACCCCGTTCACCGACGTGAACGACGAAATCGGCCTCGAACGCGACGCCCGTACCGCGAAATCGCTCGGTTTCACCGGCAAGGCCGTGATCCATCCGAACCAGATCGAGACCGTCCGACGCGTCTTCGCCCCGACCGAGGCGGAGATCCGCTGGGCGACGCGCATCCTTTCGGCGGCGAAGGAAGCCGACCGGAAGGGGCTCGGCGCCTTTTCGCTCGACGGCCGCATGGTCGATCGGCCGATCGTCGTCCGCGCCGAGAAGATCCTCCTGCGCGCCGGTGTGGAGAAACCATGAGAAACGACCTCGGACGCGAGATTCCCGAGACGGATCGACCCTATCGCGAGACGCCTGCCCCCGCCGCATCGAAGAGGATCCCGCCCAAGGCGAAGGTCGGATCCCCCGCCTTCCCGAAGACCCTCTCCGAGGCGTTCGACATCCTCGGCGTGAGAGATGGGATGACCCTCTCCTTCCACCATCACCTCCGCGACGGCGACAAGGTCCTGAACCTCGCCCTTGCGGAAATCAGGCGCCGTGGCCTGAAGGGCCTCACGATCGCCGCCAGTTCGATCTTCCCCTGCCACGCTCCGCTCGTCCCCTTGATCGAGGACGGATCCGTGACCGGCATCGTCGCCAACTACATGAACGGCCCCGTCGCCGACGCCGTCTGCGCCGGAAAGCTCAGAAACGTCGCGATCATGGACACGCACGGCGGCCGCGCCCGCGCGATCGAGGCGGGCGAACTGCCGATCGACGTCGCGATCCTCGCGGCGCCGACGGCGGACCGCAGGGGCAACGCCACCGGCCGCGTCGGACAGAGCGCCTGCGGGTCGCTCGGCTACGCGGTTCCGGACGCGACCTTCGCGAAGAAGGTCCTTCTCGTCACCGACCATCTCGTCGACCGCGCTCCCTTCGCCGACATCGACGGCAGCCGCGTCGACGCCGTCCTCGCCGTCGATTCGATCGGCGATCCCGCCGGCATCGTCTCGGGGACGACCCGGATCACGAAGGAACCGGTCGGCCTCAAGATCGCCCGCGACGCCGTCAAACTGCTCGACGCCTGCGGAATGGTCAGAGACGGGATGTCGATGCAGACGGGTGCGGGGGGGACCTCGCTCGCCGTCGCCGCCGCCGTCCGCAAGCTCATGGAAACGAAAGGCGTCAAGGGCGGTTTCGCCTCCGGCGGAATCACCGCGCAATATGTCGAAATGCTGGAGAAGGGCCTCGTGGAGCGCCTTGAGGACGTCCAGGACTTCGATCTCGAAGCGGTCCGGTCGATCCGCGAGAACAAGGATCATCACGCCATCTCGGCCTCCGAGTACGGCAACCCCTTCCATCGCCCCGCCCCCGTCGTCGACGGTCTCGACTTCGTCATCCTCGGCGCCACCGAGGTCGACCTCGATTTCAACGTGAACGTCACGACCGACTCCGAAGGCCGGATCATCGGCGGTTCGGGAGGGCACGCGGACACCGCCGCGGGCGCCTTCTGCACCGTCGTCGTCACGAACCTCGTGAAGGCGCGCCTGCCGATCGTGATGGAACGGGTGACCTGCGTCACCACCCCGGGACGCGACGTCGACGTCGTCGTCACCGAGCGCGGGATCGCCGTCCATCCGCGCCGCACCGACCTGTTGGAAAGACTCGCGGGTTCGGGTCTCGACGTCGTCCCGATCCGTACCCTGATGGAACGGGCGCACGCGATGACCGGGATTCCGAACCGCCCCGTCCGTAACGGACGCGTCGTCGCCCTCGTGCGCTACCGCGACGGCTCGATCATCGACGCCGTCCGCGCGAAGTAGGCCGAAAGGAAGGAATACCATGCCCATCCGGGAAGCGATCCTCGAAGAAGAACGCGCGGCCGTCGCCGCGCTTTTGGACGCTTCCGGGCTGAAACCGCCCCGGACGGTCGACGAGACCCTCTACCTCGAGGAGGACGGGCGGATCGTCGCGACCGTGTCGCGGACCGGGGAGCTCGTCAGCCATCTCGCCGTCGATTCCGCGCACCGCGACGAGGACGCCGCGGGCCTCCTCCTCACGGATCTGCTCTCGCGGATGAACGCGGATGGAATCCACCGCCGCCTCGTCTTCACGAAGTCCCGCTTCGTCCCGCTGTTTACGTCGATGCACTTCTCCGTCGTCGCCGATTCCGGTTCGGTCGCGATCCTTGAGAACGGCTTCCCCACCCTCGACGAGGAACTGAAGAGCATCCGGGAGCTCGCCGAACGCACTTTCTTCGCGCCGCTCTCGACCCTCGACGTCGGCGCGATCGTCGTCAACTGCAATCCGATGACCCTCGGCCACCTGGGGCTGATCCGCTTCGCCGCCGCCCGGCACCAGGCCTTCCTCGTGTTCGTCCTCGAGGAGGACGCCTCGACCTTTTCCTACGAGGAGCGGATCGCGATGGTGCGGCTCGGCTGCGCCGAGATCGGAAACGTCCTTGTCGTCCCCTCGACGAAATACGTGGTTTCGAGTCTGACCTTCCCGAGCTATTTCCTGAAGACGATGGACGAGCGCGACCGCGAACACGCGCTGCTCGACGCGGTCGTGTTCCGTGACCGCTTCATGCCTTCCCTCTTCATCCGCACGCGCTACGTCGGGACCGAGGCGGATCCGACCACGAACGCCTACAACGACATCCTCGCAAAGACGCTCGGCGACGGTCTCTTCGTCCTTCCCCGTTTCGAGGCGGGGGGAACCCCGATCAGCGCTTCGCGCGTGCGGACACTGATCGAATCCGGTCACATCGAATCTGCGCTCGAACTCGTCCCGGTCTCGAACCGGGCCCTGCTCCGGGCGATCGCGGAGGCCCGCCATGGCAAGCGTTGACGACATCCTGAAGGCGCGTGAAGCGCGCCGAGACACGATCCTCGAGATGCTCCGGCGGGGCGGCACGGTCGTCTCCGTCCGCGCCAACGTCCCGGGCGTCCGGAAGACCACGAAGATCTCCCGCTACGTCGTCGGCCGTTTCGCCGCGCGCTTCGCCTTCGACGCCGACGAGACCCGCTGGATCGACGACGCCGACGGGACGACCTTCCTCGCCCGCTACGGCGCACTCGGCGCCGAACCGCTCAAGGCGATCGCCGTCGGACTCGAGGAGAAGACCCCACTCGGACGCCTGTCCGACATCGACGTCTATCCGCAGGGCGGAATCGCGCTGACGCGCGGGGCGCTCCGCAAATGCCTCCTCTGCGACGAGCCGGCGGCGGTGTGCGCCCGCGAAGGCAGACATTCCGTGGAGGATCTCCTCGCCGAGATGGAGCGGATCGCCCGCGCCGACGCCGTCAGGTTCGCCGCCGCCCTGATCGACGGCGCGATGCGCGCCGAACTCGACCTCGAACCGAAGTTCGGTCTGGTCACGAAGCATTCCCGCGGTTCGCACGAGGACATGGACTACGCGATGATGAAGCAGGCCGGAATGGCGATCGTGCCGCATCTCGCCGAGATGTTCGCGCTCGCGATCGACGACGAGCAACCGGCGGCGATCTTCGCCCGCGCCCGCAAGGAAGGGCTCGAGGCGGAACGGGCGATGTTTTCCGTCACCGGCGGGATCAACGCCTACAAGGGACTGATCTTCTCGATGGGGCTCGCCGCGGCGGCCGCCGGGAAGGCGGTCTTCGGCGGTCTCTCCTTCGAGGACGTCTACGATTTCGTGAGCACGATGGCGGAACCGCTCGTCGGCGAACTCGACAAGAAGGAGATCGGCACCTTCGGCCGCAGGGCCTGGGCCGAGAACCGCATCGGCGGCGCCCGCCTCGAGGCGGCGCGCGGCTTCCCCTCGGTCCGTCTCGCGGTCGGGCATGTCGGAAACTGCACCCGCGAGGAACTCCACCGCGCGCTCTGCCGGCTGATCGGCGTGGTCGAGGACACGACGCTTCTGAAGCGCGCCGGATCGAAGCGGCGCTACGACGAGATCCGCGCGCGCTTTGCGCGGATCGACGACTTCGCCCGCGAGAAGATGGCCGCCCTCACCGCCGAATGCATCGCCGAAGGCCTCAGTTTCGGCGGATCGGCGGACCTGCTCGCGACGGCCGTGTTCCTGAAACGAATCCAGGCGTCGTTCGTGTTCCGCTCCTAAAAAAATTCGCCTCCCGGGATGTCGGGAGGCGGTTTTCTGCTTACAGGAACTTTTCGATCTCGGGGACGACGAGGTCGGCGATGAAGCGCGCGCCTTCGGGGCTCGGATGGATCCCGTCGCCGGCGTAGAAGAGCGGCGCCCGATCCTTCGCCGCCTGGCGGAAGCGTTCGTCGAGGCGGATCAGGGGGAGGCGGCGCGTCGCCGCGATCAGGCGGACCGAGGCGACCTTCGGAGCGAGGTCGGGTCGGAAGGGTTTGTCGGGAACGTCGACGAGGAACGGTTCGAGGAGGATCACCTTCGCCTTCGCGTCCTTCTGAATCGCATCGAGGATGGCGCGGTAGTTCTTCGAGAACTGCGCCTGGGTGGTGGGGTCGTTTCGGTCATAGCGGCGCCAGACGTCGTTGATCCCGATCATCAGGACGACGAGGTCGGGACGACGGTCGACCATGTCGGGACGGATGCGTTCGAGGATGTCCTTCGTACGGTCGCCGGAGATGCCGGTGTTCGTGAAGTCGAAATCGATGTCGGGGTGGCGGGACTGGAGGTCGTCGGCGACGAGCTTCACGTAACCGTCGCCGAGACGCTTCCCGTCGGGGCGGCTGCGGCCCCAGTCGGTGATCGAATCGCCGAGGAAGAGGATGTGCATGCGTGCGGGTCCTTTCATGTCTCCCGTGCGGGGAGACGTTCCCCATTATTATATCACGCGCGCCCGTCGCGAGCGATGTCGATTTTCGATGGAAACACTTTGATTTTTCGCACGGTATGGATTATAATAAATGGTGCTCGGGATGTAGCTTAGTTTGGTAGAGCGCTTGGCTGGGGGCCAAGAGGTCGCAGGTTCAAATCCTGTCATTCCGACCACCCTTGGGATTCATCCGCGCATGCGGATCGATCATAGATGTCCGCCTTTCCCTTTTTTTTATGGAATACGGATTCGAGGCAGGCGTAATACAACGGTCAGTATGTCAGCTTCCCAAGCTGAACATGGGGGTTCGATTCCCCTCGCTTGCTCCATCGATGAAGCATGGGTTTGACACATCGTGTGTCAGACCTTTTTTATTGAATCCGGGATGTTTCGCTTTACTTCCCACCAATCGTGCTCCATGGTTCCGACAGGACTTTCGGTCTGTTCCGTTTTCATGATTCGACCTTTTCCGCGATCGGCGTCCGCGTGTCGCATCCGTCGACATGAACATGAATCGTCGATCGTCCATCCGCCCGCCGACAAGGTGCCTCACGTTCATCGCGTCGAAAGGTCCGATCCGATTGACAATCGTCATGAAGTGTACTATAATGATGTAAATAGTACATTATTGGGGTGATTTCATGATTGACGTGGAGATGATCAAAATCCTACGGGAGCAGACGGGTGCGAAGATCGTCGACTGCAAATCTGCGCTCGAGGAAGCGGACGGAGAAGGTCGCCGTGCGCTGGAGCTGTTGAAAGCGAAAGCGATTCAGAGTGCCCGAAAGCGGAGATCCCGATTCACGCGAAACGGCATCATCGCATATTACGTCCACGACAACCTGTCGCTCGGGGTTTTGGTCGAGGTTTGTTGTGAGACGTCCACCGCAGCCTCGACACGGATATTCAAGGATTTTGCACGGGATGTCGCCATGCATATTGCAGCCATGAAACCGAGATATGTCGCGGAGAACGATGTTCCGTCCAATGAAATCGAATCACTTCGGGGGGATGAACTGCACGCTTTCTATGGACAATCCCTTCTGATGAATCAAGCATATTACAAAGATCCAACCAGGTGCGTGCAGGATGTTCTCCTGGAAGTGATCGCAAGGCTCAGGGAAAATGTCACCATCAAGCGATTCGTACGTTTCGAAGCGGACAAGTCGGATGAATAAGAAGAGCGATAGTATTCTGGACGCCTCGATCACGTTGCTTTTGGATCACGGCATGAAAGGCGTGACGATGGACGACATCTCCGAACAGGCAAATGTTTCGAAGGTGACGATCTACAAGTATTTTACCGATAAGGACACCTTGTATAAAGAGGTCTGCAAGCGCATCATCGCCGGTCAATCGTCCGCACTTCGGTGCATTCTTGAGTCGAACCGCCCATTGGCTTGGAAGTTCGGCAGCTATGTGAAATGCATCTGCGATTTTACCGACAGTCGTCTTCTGTGGTTGTGTGGTGAGTTGAAACATTTCAACGATCGGTTGGCAGGAGAGTATGCAGACTATATGGACATCCAGACGAAAGCATTGTCCCATCTCGTCGACGAAGGCTTTCGAAGCGGTATGATCCGCCGCAACCTTGACCAACGGCAAGTATTCCATCTGATCAACATGGGACTTGTCTATTATCAGCAGAATGAGGAATACAGGAGAAACGTGCGCTCCGACTCAAGTCTTCAAACATCGATTCTGGATTTTTTCATGCAGGGGATCTTTGTCGACGCCTGCCTCATGATGGGCGATAAAGCAACGGTCTTATGAAGGGAGTGGTCGCGATGGTTTCGAAACCGGCAGGCGAGCCAGGACAGACAATCGAGGATTTCGTCACGCTGGCAAAAAGGGGAACTGGCGACGCAGTTGACGAAATCATGGATCGTCTGAATGAGAACATGACGATTCCAGACTCCAAGCGCATCGATTTCGCCTTGGGATTCGTCACCAGCCCCGAAGGCGTGAATGCATTGCGGACCTATCTGTTCGAAGGGACCCAGGTGCAAAGGAACTACTGCGCGTTGTACTTCAATCGACGCGAAGACTTCATGATTGTCAGAGAGGCATATGATCGGGGCCTGATCGACATGAAACAGGTGTTTTCAAGATGACCCCATGGGATTTTCGACTTCTAGACGGGGTCATGCTTGCCGCGTCATCGGCCATATCACACGGATCACGATCAAGCCATGCCGGAAGGCGTGGTTTTTTTTCGGTATCCTGTGATACAATAATCCGTGAACGAAGGTGATCGTCATGAAAAACTACGTGCGCGGCAACAAGGCCGCCTGGGAAGAGGCGTTCGACAAGGCCGAAGGCTACGGCGAACGCAACGTCGAGCGGCTGAAGACCGAGGAATTCCCGTTCCTGACCCCGGAGTTCGTCGCCGTCCTGAAGGACGCCGGCCTGAAGGGCGGCAAGGTTGCGCAGTTCATGTGCAACAACGGGCGCGAACTGCTTTCGGTCGTCAAGAACTGCGGCGCCGCGGGCGGCGTCGGCTTCGACATCGCCGAGAACATGGTGGCGCAGGCCAACCGCCACGCCGCCGCGACCGGAATCGACTGCGCCTTCGTCGCAACCGACGTCCTCAAGGTCGGACGCGCCTGGGAAGGACGGTTCGACGCCGCCTTCCTGACGGTCGGGGCGCTCTGCTGGATCGAACGCCTCGACGACCTCTTCGAAGTCGTCAGGCGCTGCCTGAAGCCCGGCGGGATCCTCCTGATCCACGAGATGCATCCGTTCACCAACATGCTGGCGGTTTCGGGCGAAGACGAGTATGATCCGGCGCTTCCGGAGCGGATCGCCCTGCCCTACTTCCGCGACGTCCCCTTCGTCGATGCGATGGGGATGCACTACATGGTCGGCGATCACTATCCGTCGAAGACGTTCACGAGTTTCGCGCACACGACCGCGGAGCTCCTGACGGCGCTGATCAAAAACCGCTTCTCACTCGCGTCGTTTTCCGAGCATCCCGTCGACGTCTCCGACAGTTTCAAGGAACTCGAGCGGTTCCGGATCCCGCTTTCCTACATTCTCACCGCAAGAGCGGTCTGAGTCGTCCGGCAGTATCCCACCCCGAGCGTTTCCCGATTTCATCACAAATGCTTTATTCGTAAATCGATTTGTGATACCATAAAAATAAGGAACCTGCAGTCAAAGGGGGAATCGTCCATGAAGGTCGAAGACATGAAGCGGATCACGACGCGCCGGGGAGACACCGGCGTCTCGTCGAATTACTCGAACGAATCGCTTCCCAAGGACTCCCTCCTTTTCGAGGTCCTCGGCGACCTCGACGAACTCTCGAGCGCCCTCGGCCTCGCCTGGCACAAGGCGCCGTGCGAGACCGTCAAGACCGTCCAGACGGTCCTGCAGGCGATCGGGTCGATCGTCGCGACCAATCCCGAGACCGACCCCGAGCGCTACAGATCGCTCCGCACCGTCGGCGAGGAGTATGTCCGGATGCTCGAGGAGGAAGGCTCGAAGCGCCTCCAGGCGCATCCCCTGCAGGCCAAATTCTACCTTCCGGGCAGCGAAGCCACGGAGGCGGGCGCGTACTACGACGTCGCCCGCGCCGTCGCGCGCCGCGCCGAGCGCACCGTCGTCCGTTTCATCCGCGACGCCGGCAGGAACGACGTATATCCGTCGCTCAAGTATCTCAACCGCCTTTCCGACTACCTCTTCGTCCTCGCCCGGACGGTGTGACGCGATGGCGATCCTGAAGATGTTCGTCAGGGGTTTCCTTCTGCTATTGTCGTCGGCGTTCCTCTTCGCCGGCATGATGATCCTCACCGACACCTTCGGCTTCGACATCCTGCCGCTTCTGCAGCACGCGGCGGGATCGGGAGCGTGGTGGCTCGGGCTGTTCCTCGCCCTCCTCTTCCTCGCCGCCGGCGTGGGCTCCGGATTCCTGCTCCGCCATCTGACCAAGCGCTGGGACGACACCGTCGCCTGAAGCAGGAGCGCCCGTCCGGCGGAACCGCGGACGGGCGCTTCGCATGCTCGCGGCGGGCGAGATCGCGCCCTTCCTCCGCATGTTCAAAAAAGTGATCGGACGCGAGATATTTTGCTTGAAATCCTTTTTCTTTATAGTATAATAATAGTGCGTGCGGAGCCATAGCTCAGTGGGAGAGCACCTGCCTGACGTGCAGGGGGTCGGGGGTTCAAGCCCCTCTGGCTTCACCATCCGCAATCAAAACGACCATGTGCCGAATCGGCCATGGTCGTTATTTTTTCTCTCAGGACGCGGGGAAGAGGAACGCGAGCGCCAGTTCGGAGAAATCCGGCGCGAGCGGGTCGCCGTAGGTCTCGGACGAGGGCGCCCCCGGCCAGCGGTGGGCCATTCCCTCGACGGCATAAACCTGGATCATGGCGCCGTCCCCGTGATAGATGTCCACCGTGAACGCGAGTCTGCCCTCGCCCACGATCCGTTCGGTCTCCGAAAAGCCGATCGGGAACGTCTGATCGATTCGCGCGTTCAGCCCGACGAGGACGTCCGTCGCGAACGCGAGGTTGACGAAGTCGACGCGCTGGTCGGCGTCGCCGTGAAAGAGGAGAGCACGAACCGGCCTTCGGAACTCCGCGGGCATCGCCGCGTAGGCGGCGTCGATCGTTTGGTCGATCGCGGGTAGCGTCCCGGCGATCGCCTCGTTGGCGGAGACCGCGTCGTTCGCGACGCCGAAGGCGACGGCGCCCGTCGTCGCGATTCCATCGAAGAGATCCGGATAAAGGATCCCGAGGGTGATCGCCATGCAGCCACCGGCGGAGAAGCCGGCGACCGCGATCCGGTCGCGGTCGATCCGATACGCGTCGGAGACCTCGCGGACGAGGTCGGCGAGCATTTCCGGCTCGCCTTCGCCGCGTGTCTGGTTCTCGGGCAGGAACCAGTTCCAGTAGCGTCCCGGGTTGGCCTCGACCGACTGCTCCGGATAGACCACGACGACGTCGCGCAGTTCGGCGTAGTCGTCCATCCGCGAAAGCGACGCGATCGCCGCGGCGGTCTGTCCGCCGCCGTGGAGAAGCAGAAGGAGCGGCAGTTCCGTTTCGCCGTCGTAGGATTCCGGGACATACAGTTCGTAACCCAGCCCCTGCCGGCTGACGAGTCCGTCGAGATGGCCGGCGGGAACCGTGCGGGCACAGGCGGCCAGGGTCGCGACGATCCATGGAACGAGCAATGCCATGAGTATGCGTTTTGCGTGCAAACGAATCTCCTCCTTGCGTTCGCTTTCATTTTAGCACATTCCGGGCGAATGCACAACCATGATCTTCGCCGCCGCGGATTGTGGAGATTTCGTGAAGTCGCCCCGGATGGATGAACTTGTGTTGACAGATCGCCGTCCGTTTGGTAGAGTATTATGTGTGACATAGTACTTTGCGCCGATCGCGACGCATCGAATCCGGGAGGTTCGTCATGGTCAAGACCGCCGTCATCACCGATTCAGCCGCCAATCTGACGGATGAATACCTGCACGCTCACGAACATGTGTTCGTGCTGCCGCTGATCATCGTCGTCGACGGAAAGGAGTTCCGCGATCAGACCGAGATCAACGCCGCCGAAGTCTACGCCAAGCTCGATTCGGCCGTCGTCACGAGCAGCCTGCCGCGGCGCGAGGATCTCGAGAAGCTGCTCGAGCGGCTCAAGGCCGAGGGATACGCCGACGTCCTGGCGATCAACCTATCGTCCGGCCTGAGCGGCACGTTCAATGCCTTCCGCCTCGCCTTCCGCGACGTCGTCGGCCTCAACGTCGTCCATTACGATTCGAAGACCCTCGCCGCGGGACTCGGATACCTCGTCGAGTACGCCGCCGACCTTGTCGCGGCGGGAACCCCCGCGAAGGCGATCCCGCCCCTGCTCGACAGGCTCCGTCACGAGGACTCGCTCGCCTTCTATACGATCAACACCCTCAAGTACCTCCGCCGCGGCGGTCGCATCGGGAAGGTCGAGGGCACGATCGGCGACATCCTCCACATCAAGCCGGTGATCACCGTGAACGACGAAGGCGTCTACGTGACGCTTTCGAAGGGGTTCGGCCTCCATCGCTCGCTCATCACCATGAAGCGGCTGCTTGTCGAGAAGTTCGACCATGACCTGATCGACCTGACGATCCACTACGGCGACGATCCGGCGAAGGCCGCCGAACTCGGCGAGTCGCTCAAACGCGAACTGAACGTCCGCACTCTGACGATCTCGCCGCTCACCCCCGTCCTCGGCATCCATACCGGACCGGAGATGTTCGCCTACGTGGCGCGCAGGATCCGTTCATAACAGAATGTCTTCGACGGCGCGGCATCGCGCCGTCTTCTTTTTCGATCGATGATGGCGCGGAACGCGCCGGTCGTGGTAGAATGGTTGTGAAAACGATCCGGAGGCGCACCATGGTCCTGCTCCTCGTCATCATCTATCTGGCGTTCATCTCGCTCGGCCTGCCCGACGCGCTTTTCGGCGTTTCCTGGCCGGTCGTCCACGAGGAATTCGGACTCGACGTCGGCTTCGCCTCGGTCGTGACCGTGATCGTCGTCGTCGGAACCGTCTGGACCAGTTTCTTCGCCGGCCGGATCATCCGCCGCTTCGGCACCGGGAGGGTGACCGCGGTCTCCGTCGGACTCACCGCCCTCGGTCTCGGCGGGATCTCCTTCTCCACTTCGATCTGGATGACGATCGCATCCTCGATCCCGCTCGGGATCGGGGCCGGAGCCGTCGATCCC
>Ga0265297_10003986_pt1 | contig 25189 bp, 24 predicted proteins | sample Munlanlwell13791_FD_192502 | JGI IMG/M metagenome (GOLD analysis project Ga0265297, IMG submission 192502) | Leachate microbial communities from a municipal landfill in Southern Ontario, Canada - Leachate well 137-91 | ecosystem: Engineered > Solid waste > Landfill > Unclassified | place... | reverse complement strand
AGGCGATAGCTTATAAATAGAGGCCATCTTTCTCTCCAGTCTCTGCCGAGACCGGAGACACATGGGGTATTACTCCCGCTTTCGCGAGGCTATGCCCCACCTTAAGGTACGTTACCCACGTGTTAATCACCCGTTTGCCGCTAACCTATTCCTACTTCTGCAATGAGTTACCCCACCGCAAAAGCAAAAATAAGATCGCTCGACTTGCATGCCTAATCCACGCCGCCAGCGTTCACTCTGAGCCAGGATCAAACCCTCCAAAGGCTTTAAAATAATCTTGGCATTTATCAATGAGCTTCTATTCCGCCCTTCAGCGATTTAACCCGCCGGCAGGGCTTCGTAGTAATTTATTCTGCTTCGCCCATCGCAAATTTAATCGCGAGCCAGGCTTCGCAGAATAAACAAAAAAAGGCAAGAGACAAAAATATCCCATTAGGGATATTACTCCCCCTTGCTTTTTATCTTTCTTTTTTAAGGCTTAAATTTTGCCCCGAAGAAGCTACCTCAAAAGAAGTCTCATGAGGTAATTAAGACTTAACGAATATTAGTTTAGCTGTCAAGAGAACACACCCGATTCTGCAAGAGTTTACACTAATTAAAAAATTTGTCAAGGATTTTTTTGCCTTATTCACTATTTTTTAGTCTTTATTACAATAATGGCTGAGCACATCCCTTAGGTAGCTTTCATTAACAAGGCCGTAGCTAGAACTAGCATTGATATTATTCATAAGCGACTGCGCTGTAGGGCAAATGTATTTCATATTTCCACAACAGCCGGAAAAATAATTAATCTCACCTGAACCCTTTACCAACAGACCCCACCACTTAACAGCATCTTCTTTTGTTGGAGCACAGTTAGGTGGCCCGGGCGCGCAAGCATAACTATTCACTCCCTCGTCGCGCAACCCTAAAGAGTGCCCAAGCTCATGGAGAAAACTCCTTAAGGCTTCTTCATCTTCAGAGTATACGCTTTTACCCAAAATAATAATCGAAGTTTTTTCGATTGAAGAAATTTCGGCGCACTTAACTGCTTTAGTATTATCAAATACGACAAGCTTAAATGGCTGTTTGATTTTAGCAGCAAGGCTATCCAAAAAATCGCGGCCCACAGAAAGATATGGAAATTCTTCATTTGTTTTAAAAAAAATAAGCGCGTCATCGCCCGAAAGTTTAATCTGCCATGCAGCCGTGGTATCGGCAAATTCATCAAACGGTGAAGTTGCTTTTAATTTTTTTAAAAATGCTGTTATGTCGATAGAGTTTGGCCGTTGAGAGACGGGACTGATTTCAACAAAAACCAAATTAAGTAGTTTTTGATTGGCGTTATTCGGCGAAGATACTGCCGAATCAATCCGGGATAGTTCGTAGGAAAAACAAGGAAAGACGAGACAAAACAATAAGGAGCAATAAAATATTACAAAGAAACTTTTTTTCAAGAATATAAGTTTATTTTAATTAACTGTCTAGATATTACGCTAGAAACGTTGCTGTCCGAATCTGGATGACAATGTTAATTCGGCTAGATATTCAAGGCTATTTTTTGTTTCTTGTTGTTCTTTCAAGAGTGGCATTAATTTTTCTTTTGCTTTTTCTCTGGATATTTTTTTTTGCTGATATTCGATTATCACTTTGTTGATTTCAAACTGAAGATTACTAAGTTTTTTTTCAAACTTTGCTAATTCAGGGCTACCTTTTTCCGTAACCCCAAAGCGCCATTTCCCACTCTCGTTAGAACTGCCGGAGGGAAATCTCTCTTGTTGGGCAAAACCAGCTGAACCGAACAGCAAGGATATAGATAATATTAATACATAGCTAAGAAAAAAATTCATCTTTCTGCTTCTTTCTTGGAATCTAAGATTAGCGTTACTCATGCTAAGTTAGTTACGGCAACACAAATGTGCTTCGCCAAGGTAAAAAGGCTGATCACCCCAGTTTGTATCACATATGCCATTGGGTGGTAAAAAATAGCTAAAGGTTGTTGAAGGATACCAGCAACCGCCATATTTACCAAGAGAACCTTGGTCGGTAAAACCGTCAAGGCAATTGTCTTTAGCGGGATCTAACGGTCCGCCGGTTCTGATATATGGAAAATATGCCACATAAGAAGTGCCGCCGCCGGCTGATGCCCATCCTGAACCATTGTACCACTTAAGAGTGCTATCAGTAGAATTAACCGCCACATCGCCGACCTGAGGGTTAGCGATAGTAGTAACATTTACGGGAGCGATGCGGATACCATTATTACCTGCAACATGTAATGCCCGCTGAGGGCCGGCTACTCCAGTTCGAATACCTATGTTGCCGGAAACCCAAAGGTTTCCCCGTTGACTTGCGGTTGCTGGGTCAGGTGCATCAGCACTGGTAATAGTGCCCGAATCATCGTTGTCGCCTACACCTAACGTGCTAGTTACTAACTGTTCATATACGCCATGCGGCGACGGATAATATGTCGTAATAGTGATAGTCTCAGCGCCTTGTGCATAAAGGCATAATGGCGCTACTAACATTAATCCGAATAAAACAATATTCTTTTTCATGTGCACCTGCTTTGGTTTATTATTATCTGAAATTTTTATTTACCAGCCACACAATCGTTAAACCAAAACGCTTAGAAATAGTTTAGAGCAGCATAAACCATTTGTCAACTCTGTTATAAATATATTTCGGCAATAAAATAAAAGGGCAACTGATAATTTTTTATTGCGAGTAAACTGTGGGGTTATATAATTTTGGGCTTTCGACGATACGCAAAAAAAAACAAAATCATTTTGAAGGTAAACTCACCTTATCTAGAACTTTCTGGCGCTCATTATTATATTGCTCTTTGATCGCTCTCAGTTTTTGCGTATAATCTGCCCAATACTTACCGAGTTCTGCAACGGTTGAAAATTTTTCTACTTCGCCAGTAAATTGCTGGATTTCTATATTGCCTTGTTCTATAGAATATTTTTGTAATTCTTTGCACTCAGGAGGTGCATTCAGTTTTTTTATTTCTATTATTTTATTGTTTATATCGTAAACGGCTTTTCTTAGAATACTCCAATGCTTTTCGGTCAAATCTTTAGCTTCTATCTTTGTTATCTCTGCTTGAGCATTGGAAATAATCGTTTGTATATCTTGCCCTAGAGAATCTAATCTGTCTATAAATTCCCCGACATTACCGGCATTAGCGGATTTAATTTTTATTTTGATCTCTTTTTCATCTTGCGGCGCTTTAATTTCTACTTTTGGTTCTTTGGATTTTTCAATCCTCTCTATATTGTCTTTCCAGTAAGTTAAAACAACTCCTTCATAGTCCATTTTAATATAATTAGTGGTTTCTTCTACGATCTTCCCTTCTATACTTTTTCCGGACTTAAGGATAATTGTTTCAGAAAAAGCAATTTCACAAAAACACAAACAAGTTAATATGATAAATCCGGTCAGCAAGCTAAGGCTTCTCAACTTTGTCATAATCATTTCTCCATTGAACCGGTAAGCTGTTTATTGCCTTCCAGGCAAAGACAGGTATGTTTTTATTTTTGCAAGTAATTAACCACGTAATTTTTTACGCCTTCTTCTAAGCTAAACTTAGGCGGAGTTTTGAAATTCTTTTTAAGCAGGCTAATATCTGCTTCGGTAAAATCCTGATAAAGCCCGGTGAAAGGATTATCAAAATAATCCGGCTCCAGGCTCTTTCCCATTGCTCTGTTGAGCGCCGAAATAATATCATTGAAACTGCCGGCCTTGCCGGTTCCGATATTTACGATTAAATCTTTTTTTAAATTCAAAGCTTCAACTGTCAGCCGGGCTGCATCTTTTACATAAATAAAATCTCTTTTTTGTTCTCCGGATTTAAAAACACGAGGGCGCTTTCCCGCTTTCATTTGCAGATAAAGCTGATAAATCATGCTTGCAGCTGAACCTTTGTGATATTCGCCCGGGCCATAAACATTAAAATAACGAATGCCGGTTAAAAGCGGAAGTATTTTTTTACCCATAAATTTTTGCGCATAACAATCGCAAAGATATTTGGAATAAGCATAAGCATTAAGCGGCCGGGCTTCCTGGGTTTCTTTCATTGGGCTTGGCCCGTCGCCGTAAACTCCTGCGCTTGAAATATAAACTAATTTTGCTTTTTTCTTTAAACAAAAATTAAATACGTTTTTAAAGCCCTCAAAATTAACCATTATCATTTTTCTGTCGTCTTTTAGGGTTGTATCGGTAATGGCTCCTTCGTGAATTACCGCGTCAACCTTTGGTAATTTAGAATAAAGACTTTCATTCAAAATATCGGCGCAAACAACGTCGCCTTTAATGCCGATTAAATTTTTATAATTGCCGCTTGAAAAATCATCCAAAGCTATAACTTTAGCGCCTTTGGCTTCCAAAATTTTTACTACATTTGAACCGATAAGCCCGGCTGCGCCGGTGACCAACACTTTCATCGTACTCCTTACTTTAGCTTAAACAATAAATTTCTATCAATTTCTTAATTTCTACTACTTTCGATTGAAATTGGTAGAAATTCGCTTCGCGAAATTAGTTGAAATTCATTGTTTGTGAAACTTATTATGCTCTCTCTCTAAATCCTCTATCCGTTGCTCAAAACGATGCAAAACCTCAATTACGGGGTCAGGTAATTTATTATGGTCAAGCGCGACTCCGCTTACATGCTTTGGCTCGCGTTCAATTATTACTCTGCCGGGAACGCCCACAACAGTTGCTCCTTCCGGCACATCACCGATAACAACAGAGCCTGCGCCAACGCGCGCTTCATCCCCTACTTTTATCGGTCCCAAAAGTATCGCGCCGGAACCGACAACAACTTTATTGCCAAGAGTTGGATGGCGTTTGTGTTTTTCAAGAGAAACTCCACCAAGCACAACGCCCTGATAGAGCAAAACATCATCGCCTATTTCAGTGGTTTCGCCGATAACAACACCCATACCGTGATCAATAAAAAATCTTCTTCCTATTGTTGCACCGGGATGAATTTCAACGCCGGTAAAAAATCTTGAAAGCTGGGAAATCATACGCGCTTCAATCTTAAAACCGCGAGCCCAAAGTAAGTGCGTAAAACGGTAGGTCCAAATAGCATGAAGCCCTGAATAGCACAGTATAATTTCCATTTTACTGCGGGCAGCAGGGTCCTCTCGAAAGACGGTTTCAATATCCTCTTTGAAACGCAAGTATATGCTCATCTTAGTTACGTAGGACGTATAACGTAGGACGTAGGACGTAAAAATAAAGACGTCCTTCGTCCTAACGAACGAAGTGAGTGGACGTCATACGTTTGCACGTTTTTAGCCCAAACAGGGCTTCTGGCCCTTGTTTTTCTTGCGCCTACGGCGCCAGGATAGTTTTTTTCTTCTGCTACGTCTTGACATAATAGGATAGATGATACGGCATTTTGGGGGAAAAGTCAAGATTGGGGTAGCTATCAGACATCAGACGTCAGCTGTCAGCCAGAACACAGATGATCGCAGATAATTTTAGAAGCGTCTATCCGCGGATATCTACGCGGATAGACGCATGGAAAACAATAAAAAGACCGTGATTATTTATGGGAATTAGAGAAACTTGTTTCACGAATTTATTTTACCCTGCCTGAGTATTTCCTTAAAGCATTGATAAAATTTTTGTCAACCTTATGCCCTAATAATTCTGCCTTACACACATCATCCCAAGATTTATCATAATTGTTCGTATTGAAATATGCGATAGCTCGACTCTCGTAAAATTCTGCATCATTGGGATTTATTTCTATTGCTTTGTTAAAATCTGATACAGCCTGTTCATCGTTACCTTTATTGGTATTAGCGCTTCCCCGTTCCCCGTAAGCTTCGGCCAGATTTGGATTAAGGCGTAAGGCACGATTACAATTTAAAATAGCTTGATCGTAGTCACGTTTTTTAAAATAAACGTGTGAAAAGTTATAGTACATAGAGGGCGTAACCAAAAAATCATCGGTTATATAAATATTGTAATATTCAACACTAAGTATTTCTCTTAAAGATTTCGGTGGTATTTTTATCCATTGCTCTTCGACTTTGCTAACTTCTTCTGGAGAAAGTGGATGTCCTTCTTTTAAAATTAGATATTTACCTTCAATGTTGTAATATCGTTCAATATCTACTATTTCAAATATTTGGTTTATAAAATCTACAAACAGGAATTGGCGTTCATCTAAGGGCACACAATTAAAATCATGATTTGGAGAAACAGCGGCCTTTACCTTAATATCTAATAGACTTAGGATAATAGACGCTAGCTGAGCAGTCGCGCTGCAGGAAACAAGGGTCCTTCTTAATTCCTTTTTTTCTTCTAGACCTATTGTACTGGTTTCAATTACACGAAAGATATCTTCATCAGCAAGACTGGTAACCAATAGTTTAATTAAAGGCTGGGGGCTCTGGGGATTAAGATATCCTTTTTGTCTAATTAAGACGCCCAGTTTTGAAATAAATTCCTTTAGTTGTATTGGAGATTTTGCTTGTTTCGCTTTACTCTTTAGATCAAAGAAGCCTATGTCGGTTAAAAATAGAGTAAGTTCTCTTTCCATATCCGGCCAAGCGCGCTCAGGATAACCTAGTTCCTGGAGCAACCTGCGAATACGCCCTACATCAATGCCGCCTGACGACAAATTGACGGCGGACGCTTGAGATAGCCGTATTCCTTCTATTTCTTTTTTCAAAGTAGCTCTATCGATATTTTCAATATCTTTTGTATAATACGTAAGTAAAACACCGCTAAAATCTATCTTGATATGTTCATCTGTTTCTTCAATAATTCTACCCTCCACTTTTTTCCCTGATTTAAGGATTATAGTGTCAGCAAAGATAGGCAGACTAAACCATAAATATAAAATTAATAATAAGATTAACTTTTTTATCATTTTTAAAGGTTAAATCGTTTTAAATATTTTTTCAATTTCATAAACGCTTTTGCGCGGTGGCTTAGGCGGTTTTTGACATTTAGAGGGAACTGGGCGACGGTTTTTTTATATTGAGGTAAGTAAAATATTGGGTCGTAGCCGAAGCCGTGGGTGCCTTTAGATTCCTGGCTGATATAGCCGTTTAACCTGCCGTCAATTTTCTTTACTAATTTTCCTGCCTTAAAAAGCACTAAACAACAATGGAAGCTGGCTTTCCTCTTTTTGGCAGGAATACTTTCTAATTCTTTTAATATTTTTAAATTATTCTTTTCGTAAGTCCAGTTTTTTCCAGAGTAGCGCTTGGAATAAATCCCGGGCGCGCCGCGAAGATATTTAACCTCAAGCCCTGAATCCTCTCCTGCCACTAAATCATCTTTATAAGCTAAAGATACCGGCTTGGTTTTTTTAACGGCATTTTCAAAAAAAGTTTTCCCGTTTTCTTTTATGTGGGATTTTTTATCCAGACTGACAAGCGAAATAATGGGGATTTTTATGCCGCGCAAAATATGCCTTATTTCCTTTAACTTGCCTTCATTTTCCGTTGCAACAATCAAGCGCATTTATTTTGCGAAATTTATTTATCCTTATCGTTTACAGTAAAAAGAAACCTGATGAATCTGAAGGTATCCAAGAAGGGGTGAATTTTACTTTTTATATGAGAAAAATATATGCTTTGTATGGGTATGCTTTTTATAGCAAAACCTTCTTTCGCCGCTTTTAAAAGCACCTCCGATTCAACCTCAAACTTGTTTGTCCTGAATTTTATTTTTTCAAGCACGTCCCTACTTATCAGGCGAAAACCGCATTGGGTATCGGGAATTGACTGCGAAACCATTTTAGACAGAAGCCAGGACATAACTTTATTTGTAAGTATCCGGGTCTTGGGCATGCCTTTCGGATTATCCATCCGGTTGCCGACAACAAAATTTTCTCCGTTCTCGGCTTTACGTATAAATTCATCTATGTCGGATACGGAATGCTGGCCATCGCCGTCCATTGTTATGATATAGTCAAATTTTTCATTTTCTAAAAGAAAACCTATGGCTTTTCTTAGCGCCATGCCTTTGCCTAGATTTTTTTCGTTTCGGACTACAATATCAGCCCTTATCTTAGCTACCTCATAAGTGGAATCTTTGGAACCGTCATCAACCACTATTATGTTAAGTTTCTTTTCTTTTAAACTGCGCAATATTCCTTCCAAAAATTGCGCTTCGTTATATGCCGGAATTACCATCCAAATCTTCATATTTGTCCAATTTAATAAGCCAGGCGATGAACCCTGTTATTCTGCCTCAAGGCTATAGCCAATAAGGCTGGAACATATACCACTGGTCAGGATACAAACTTATATATTTTTCCAACACTTTGCTGTATTCCCTGACTATATCATCTTCTGCCGATAATATTTTAGGATTTATGGGTTTCTCAAATATCAAATGGTAAAAGTTTTTATTTTCTCTTACGAAAAAAGCCGGTAAAACTGAAACTTTGGTTTTTAAAGAAAAAAAAGCAGGGCCTCTTGGAAGTAATGCTTTATGGGAAAACATATTTGCCGGTACTCCATTACCGGAAAAAACTCTATCCCCCAGAAAAGCTACCAGCTGTCCGCCCTCAAGCAGTGAAAAACATTTTTTTATGCCGACACTTGCCGGAATTACATTTATCCCTACCATTTTTCGTTGTTTGTTAAAAAAATTATTGATGCGCTTATCCTTATGAGATAAAGCAACCGCATTTACTTTATAACCTATAAGAGAAGTAACAGCTCCGGCAAGCTCATAATTACCCAAATGCGCAGTAACCGCCATAACGCCCTTTTTTTGGCTGATAGCTTCTTCCAGGTAGCTTAAACCGCTTATACGCACATATTTTTTTATGAAATTTTCATTAAGTTTTGAATAACGAAAAAAATCAACCAGATAATAGGCAAAATTAATAAATACTTTTTTTGCGCATTGTTCTCTTTTCTTTTTGCCCTTCACTATGGGAGAAAGATTATCAATTACGATAGCCCTGTCTTTTTTGGAAAGATAATACTGGCATGTCGCAAGCAAACTCGCGGCACAATAGGCAATTTTGCGAGGAACTGACAGGCAAAATATTTTTCCGATAACGTAAAGATAATACATGTTAAATTTTATTTAATATCAACTCTGCTATTTTTAAAGAAGAATCGGGCAAGGATATGCGTTTTGAGTTTTCCTTATAAAAATTCATTTTCTCCCGATTTTCAAAAAGCTCTCTTGCAGCGCTGCCTATTTCCTGCGGTTTATCTGCGCGTATTACTGCTTTATTTTTCAAGAGATAGTTTACATTATTTTCTTCCTGCCCCGGAATTGGGTTTGAAACTATTATCGCAAGATGCTTGGAGAGAGCCTCGGAAATAGTGATGCCTCCGCTTTTTGTAACTATAATATCCGCAAAATCCATGATTTTATTGACGAAATCAACATACCTGAAACAAAACACTGGTTTTGTAAAATGCTGCTTGTTCTTTTCAAACCACTTATAAAGTTTATCATTTTTCCCGCATACAATTATAATTTGAAAAGAAACAGCTGAATTATCTAATTCTCTGGCAATTTCTTCAATAGGGCCCAACCCCAGCCCTCCGCCCATAATCAAAATGGATTTGGATTCCCTGATGAAACCTAATTCTTTGGCAACATCGTCTCTTGATGAATCGTTCAAAAATTTAACGGAGATAGGGATACCTAAAATTTCTATTTTCTCGGGGGCGATGCCGTTATTAATCAAAACATCCTTTGCCTCGCTGGAAGCAACAACGTATTTATCAACTGCCTTATGTATCCAAAACCCATGCGGATGATAGTCGGTTACAACCGCGATAAGCGGAATTTTGCAGTTAAAACTGTCCTTAAAATCAGCTATGAGCCCGCAAGGGAATGCCTGAGTTGCGACGAAACAATCCGGAGAAAATTTTTTTATAAATACAGAAAGCTTCCTAAAAGTATGCATGCTTACCCATTTCCTTAATGGGCTTAGGTTTTTTATTACTTTTTTCTTATCATAAATCCTTTCCCAAATAACTGGGAAATTCTTTATAACAGTTGTATACAAGTAATCTGCAAATTTTTCTGTGCGTGGATAGAAATATCCGAAAGCATTTATATTTTCCACCGAAACGCTGGAATCTTTATATAGAAGCGCTTCTTTTATATTGTTTGCAGCTTTATTGTGCCCGCCAAATTCAGAAATATAAAATACAATGATATTTTTCACTCGCTACCTCTTTCTCAAATTATATTCCGCTTAAGTTATTTTTCTTTGAGCAAAAGAAGATTTGCCCTAAAATAATTTATCTGGGTTTAATAACAACTGCCGGCCTGTTTGCTGGCTTAATTCCCAAAGGTTTCCTTTTGAATGATAGATATTTAAAAATGCGTCCACTACGAAGGGAGCAAACTGGATACCTTTTGCTTTCTTTATCTCCTCAATGGCTTTATCCTGAGATACTGCGCGGCGGTAAGGCCTGTCTGTTACCATTGCATCAAAAGTATCAGCAAGCGCAATTATTGAAGCAATAAGCGGGATTTTGCGGCCTTTAAGGTGGAATGGATATCCTGTGCCGTCATATTTTTCATGATGATACCTAACTCCTTCTAATGCTTCTTTAAATTCTTCAATATGGTTTAAAATATTTGCTCCTATCAAGGGGTGATTTTGAATGATTTTCTTTTCTTCGTCGCTTAAAGCCATCTCCTTATTTAGTATGCTTTCGGGGATGCCGATTTTCCCGATATCGTGGAATAATGCCGCTATTTTTAGATTTTCCAGAAATTTTTCCCATTTTTCTATTTTGCCGCGCTTTCTTAAAACATAGGCAATGGCAAGGCAGTAATTTGCGACCCGTTCTGTGTGGCCTATCGTATATTTATCTTTCGCTTCAATGCTTGAAGCAAGAGCAGCAACCGTTTGGAAAAGGAGACGTTTGTTTAAAGCCAGCTGCCGGTTTAAATCTTCAATAAGCCATGCATTTTTAAGCGCCATTACAACGTCTGATGCGAGGACAGATAAAAATCTTAATTCTTCTTCGCCAAAACTTTTTTTATTCCTTTTTTCTCCAAGGAATAAAACACCCACCAGGTCTTTTCTGAAAAATCCCGGTATACACGCTTTTGCTTCATATAAAGAAAGCTCAAATTTCAGCGCTTCAAGAAATTTTTTTATTTTTATATCTTTCTTTGTTTTATAAGATTTGATGCGCCGGCAGATTTTTGGCCATAAAATATGCTCCTTGGGAAAATCTATGCTTTTATCTGTAAAATACCTGATTAGAGGGCTGTCTTTTCTGGTTTTTATAAATCCTGCAGGCACCTTAATGCCCGAATGGCCGCGGGATACCTTTACTACATATTCATCCTTTACCTTGTCGTAAATAAATATTCCGGCATGTTTAACCTTGAGGCTGGCTACAATTGTCCTTAGAATTATCCTTACGAGGGTATCGGCTCTATGTATAAGTATGGTTTGACGTGCCGCAATTTGAAGTTTCTTATGGTATTCTGCTTTCATTAGGCCTGATTAAAAAATTATAAGATGTAATTGTTGATTTTAACGGTTAGCTCGCTTAAATCCAACGGTTTAGTGATGTAGTCAAGCGCGCCGTATTTTTTAGCCTTTGCTTGCAGGTCTTTATCGTCTTTTCCGGTAATCATAAATACTTTTACTGCGGAATCTGCCTTCCTTATCTCCTTCAGGATTGTTATGCCGTCTTTATCCGGCATTTGAATATCCAGAAATATAAAATCCGGGTGTTCCTGGCTATACTTTTTTAACGCTTCCTCTCCGCTGTTGGCTTTAATTGCAGTAATACCCAACCGCTGCAGGAAACGGCCAAGGAAATCCACTATTTCGCTTTCATCATCCACAATAAGCACTTTTTTCTTTTCCATAGCCATAAAATTGTCTTAATTTAATAATTACGATATATTAAATATTATCATATTTATCAAAGGGGGTAAATATTTTTTATGCAATAATATATTCACTTATTATGGCTTAAATAAACTTAAATTAAGGCAAGGTATTGTTTCCCTTCTGCGGCGGGGCTTAAAAACCGTTTTATCTTTATGTCAGTATTATTAGCAAGGTTTATCCGGTTTCTTTTTTCTGACGGAAACACAATATCAACTATAGGGTTAAAGATATCTTCGGCATTCTGGTCTCTTACCACAGCCACGCTGTCATCGCTTAAAAGAATAAGCGTGCCATATGGCCAAACACCTAATATTTTGAAAAAGCTGTCCAGAAGTTCCGGATGAAATAAGTCGCCTTTTAATTTCATCATTATTTCATAAATTAACGCCGGGGAGTATTCCCGTTTATAGCTTCTTCGCTGCGTGAGCGCGTCATAAACATCGCAAATAGAAACAATCAATGAAGCCATGTGAGGTTTTTCCTCAAAAGCCAGCTTAGGATAACCCTTGCCGCCGTATCTTAAATGATGCTCAAATGCAACCAAGGGCACAATCATGCCTAATGTTTGCGAATATTTCAGGAGAATCTGCGCGCCTAGGGCCGAATGGTTCCTGACTGCGTCAAATTCTTCTTCTGAAAGCTGGGCGGGTTTTTGAATTATCTTACGTGAAATAAATATCTTGCCTACATCGTGAAAAATTGCGGCTGTTGCGATATCCAGGAAATCTTCTTTTGAAAAGCCAAGCTTCCAGGCAAAATACATGGAAAGCGTGGAAACATTAAGAAGATGCCAAAAAGTAGTTGCGTCATACCGCTTGACTGTAACAAGCCGCAAGAATTCGTTGTGCCTTTTCATCAGATTTTCCATAACCCCGATAACATTGAACCGAAAATCAACCCCGTCAATACTTTTGCCGTCCAAAACATCTCCTATAGAAGTTTCCACTGTCTTTAAATACTCTCCATAATAAGATTCGCTGTTTTTGTTTTTTTCCTCCGAACTCGGCAGCTCCTGTGCATGGCCGGATTCAAGTTTACCGACAATGATATTCCTTACTCCAATTGTGGCAATATATTTTTGGCAATCTGCCGGCTGTTCAGCTTCAGGAATTGCCAGATATTCAATAAACTTTGCGAGTTCTTCCTTTTCAATACCTTTTTTGAAAATAATTCTTTCTACGCCTTTTTTCTTCAAAATATTTATGGCTGATTTCACCTTTTTACTTAATTCAAAGAATATCTCCCGCTCATAAACAATCTCAACGCCTACGATTCCTATCGTAAACTCCTGCTTTTCATCCAACACTACAATTAAACTTTCATAAGCAGCATTAAGGGCCTCAGTAAACTTGGGATGACTGGAAGTGTATATCTTTATAACCTGAAGGCAAGTTATTAGCTTTCTAATATATTGTTCAACTTTTTCCATCATAACCACTTGTTTAAAACTATTAAAGCAGAGTCTTTAATGCTTTTTTTCCAAAACACCTTTATTTTAGAAATCTTTTCCAAATCAGCCTTTGCTTCCGTGAGATTAAAACTTCCTATAATATTAATATTTTCGCTAATAAGCCAGTTTTTTAGCCCGAAACGGTTAGGCACTGATAAAAGCGCTTTGGCTGCACTTTGCCGCAAAGAAGGATTTTTAACAACAATGGCCATAGCGTGCCTTTTGATAAACAGGTCTTCTTTGAATAATATAGATATAATAAAATTTTCATTACAGCTGGAAAAGCCTTCTATTATTTTTAGTATTTCAATTTTAATGGAACGGCTTGTTGAATAGAAAAGTTTTTCAAGTATGGCGTAAGAAATTCTGGTATCTTTGATTCTAAGGATTTCTATAATTTTTTTAAAAAAATCAATATCCGGGCTGTTAGATCTCAACTCATCATAGAATTCATTCAAGCAGCGCGGAAAAAGACTGAAGAATAAACTAAAAATATTGTAACTCACATTCTTTTCAAGGAATATTTTGTTTAGATAAAATTCCTTATCAAAGGCTGTTTTTGAAAGTAAATCAATTACCCCTTCGGCCTCAATTGCCTGCGACAATAATGCCTCCTCTAGTTTTTTTTCGGCTTTTACCTTAATTTCCTCAAAGTCATTTTTAAGTTCGCTCCCGGATGCAATTTCCTTTGCTAGCAATCCAAAAAAATTACGTACAAATGTTATATCTTTTTCGTAACACGCTTTATCTAATTCTAAAATTATTATTTCAAATATCTGCAGCAATCCGGAAGCTGTCCTCTCTTGGATGAGCAGATTAAGCAGCATTATCCGGTAGTTTTTTTTCATTTGCTCCTTATCAAACGAAAGGCTTCCCGCAAGCCCCATATTCTCTAAAAGTGAACTAAGGGCATATTGATAAATCTTTCTTACGGAAGGCTCTTCCAGCGACGCAAGTAATTCTTTGCTTTTTTTAACCGTAGTAGTATTATAGCCAGATTCTTTTTTAAGCCGTTCTGCAAGGGAAGAAGCAACCGATTCGTGCTGCGGCCTGTCCAGCAAAGAAGAAAACAATTCTATGCTTTTTATATCAAATGCTTCTCTTGTAGCCACTTCTTCGCATAATATGCTTGTGATATCATGCGCAGTCAAGCTTTCGGCTAAAAATGCCAGTTGTTTTATTTTATCTTTTGCCGTATGCCCTTTAATATTTGAAACTGCCCTTATCAAAGCTTTCGCACATTTATTAAAATCCTCCTTACCCTGCGTTTTTAAATAATCAAAAAAACTGGCTATGGCGGACTTTAAATTTTCATTCTCCAGAAAATCAGTGATTTTAATTTTTTCCAAAGTTGTGTCAAAACTTTCAACAATATTTTTTATCTCAATTATATTCCCCTCTTTAACCACTCTTTTAAGCAAATACGCCCAAACATCTTTTTGTTCCTGGCCTTCGCCGTGTAAGAGCGACGAATAATCCAATTCTTCAATAATAATGTTTCTAATACCCTGCGCCTTTAAAAGATAGGCAAGCCCTCCTTCTTTAAAAATATCAAGCACAGGCAGGCTCAAACTTGTTACAAAATTACTCAGCTCTGAGATAGACGCATCTTTTCTTATTTCAATACTTTTTATTTTACGCCGATGCAGAAAAGCAGCCAAGTCCAGATATAAAGTTTCTTTTTCCCAATATTTTCCTGCGGCGAGCAACGAAACCGGGGTAACGCCCAAAATAAGCGGTTCTGTAAAATTAAAAACGTCAAGCAAGTCTATATGCAGCTTTTCTATTGATTTTATAAAAAGCGGATGCTCTTTAAAATATATGGAACAATTATTGAGAGTTATCCGTAAACCTTTAAAAAAATTATTTAAAACTATCTCTCGTTCATTATCCATCAAAAATATTCTTTATAGACGCCTATGACACGGTTTAAAAATGAATCCTTTTTTAGGCAGCCTTCCTCTAGAAATCTTGATGCTCCATAATTTAATGCGCCGAAAGATTTTGACACAGCGCCTTTCGCGTTGCCCAATTTTACATCATACGGCATAAAACTTTTCACAAATTCGCAAAATCCTTCTTTTGCGTTCAGCCTGCCGCAAACATAAATAGGCGTGTCGCCGGCAAGTGCGGCCTTAATGTCATCAATGATACGGGTAAGTTCATTTTTTATATAATCTTTTACAAAAGTATTAGCTGCTTGAGTGCTTAAGTTTATATAATTACTGCCGGTTTTTATACTTACTTCTTTAAAATGCGGTAATTCTTTAAAAGAAATGTATCGGTTAAACACTTCAACCGCCAATGCTGCGGGAAGGATAATTTTTCTCTCCAATTCATCAAAAATCTTTTTTAATCCAAAATCTGATTCTTTGATGCAAAAAATATGCCCGTCTTTTATTACCAATACGGAAGTCTTGTCGTAAGCAATATCAATAATTGCGCACAGATCTTTAATATCTTTTGAATTTGCGAATACCGCTCCCGCGATGCTCGCAAAAGGACAAACAAACCCCGCAAAGCCTCTTTCCAGGTTAGAAAATATTACCTCAGTATCTTTCCTAAATTTATCCTTTACCCAGATGAGGCACGAATTCAGTTTTATTTTTTTAGCAACAAGGCCGATAGGCGGGCAAATGTAAGTTCGCCCTTCTACCTCGTAGTTTAAAACAAAATGATGTACACAAAAATCGTCCCAATCTAGATAAGTATCCTGAAGGTACTTTTTTGCAAACATTATATCAGAAGCCGTTATTTTTTTTCTTTTATTCAAAGGTATTATTGCGGAAAACTCGCCTTTCTTGCCCAGATCCCATGGCAAATTAATGTATATCCTCTCAACGCTCAATGAAAGCTGTTTTTCTTTCTCAGATATTTTCTGATTTATGCTGCCGCCGTTTTCTTGTAAAAACTGGAAAAAATTCTCAGGAGAGAACTGCGCTTCCAGCTCTGCCCCCTGCAAAAAAACCGGCTGATGCCGCAGCTGCCTGGCAAAAGCAATATACGTTCTGTCGCTATCTATGTCTATGCCGCAAATACCTTTCATCTTTTATAACCCACGTATGCTTTTTTGTAACGCAAGTCTATATATTCAACTGAAGCAATGTTACCCGAAAGTTTTTCATTTAAAAGATTTTCCAATATATAAAGTTTTCTTTCAAAATCAGTGCTGCCTATAATTATACGCGTATCATTTGCTACAAAATAAGTACTTTCAGGAAAAGCTACATTTATGGTTTTTATGGAAAATTTTCCAAGAAATTTCTTTGTTTTTATCACCTCAATAAGCTCATAGGCGAGCTCAAGCCGCTTATCAGTAATGCATACGCCTTTTGAAAGCGTAACATTATCCTTGCCCATTTCTATAACTGTTAATTGCTGCGCGGAGTTGAATTCATTTGCGCTTATTACCACTCCCTCCCTGTCAAGAATATAAAAACCCTTAAGAAAAAGCTGCGCAAAAGGCTTGCGCTGTATTATGTTTATCTTAAGCGCAGAGGGAAATTCTTTTAAAATCTGAATTTTTTTATATTCAGGGTGCCTTCTGGAAAGAAAAGCATAAATTTTTCCGATATCCAGTTTAAATAAGGATTTATTGAGTATATAATTTTTAAGAACCGGCTCAATGGCTACATTAGAGTGCACTTCCCTTACCCTGAAAAATCCTGAACGATACATCAGGGAGCCGGAATAAAGAATAAAGATAAGAGCCAAAAGTAAAACTGCTCCTACTCCTAAATATTCGGGCTGAAAACTATTTTTAACTTTTTCTAATTTTTTTAAAATTCTTCCCATTTAAAGCTAGTTGTGCCATCCTGATTATTAGTTCATCAAAGTTTATTCCGCAGCATTTAGCTGAAAGCGGCAAAAGGCTGTGGGTAGTTAATCCGGGTATGGAATTTACCTCTAAAACATAAGGTATGCAACCACAACCTAAACGTATGTCAACCCGTGAAAAATGCCTGCAGCCTAAAGCGCGATGAGCAGCTAAAGCTGTATCCTGAATTTTTTTGTAAACTGCTTTGTCAAGGCAAGCCGGAGCTACGAACGTTGCCAAACCATCGCTATATTTTGTAGTAAAATCAAAATATCCGTTTTTTAGAACAATTTCCACAACAGAAAGCGGCGTATCTTCAAAAATCCCTACAGTGAATTCCCTTCCTTCTATATAGTCTTCAATAATAATTTTTGGCTGAAGTGCTATTGCTTTTTTTAGAGCAGTTTCCAATTCGGCTTTGTTTCGCACTATAAACACGCCGACGCTTGAGCCGGAAAAAAAAGGCTTAACTACCGCCGGATACTTTAATTTTGGAAATAAATCTTCCGCCAAACAGCCTGATTCGTAAACTACAAATCCGGCAGTTGGAACCGCCTTCTTTATAAATATTTCTTTTGAAGCAATTTTATCCATTGCCAAATAGCTGGCGCGTGAACCCGAACCAGTATAAGGTATATCCAGTTCTTCCAAAATTTCCTGTATTTTCCCGTCTTCTCCGAATTCTCCGTGTAAGGCGATAAACGCTAAATCTATGTTACTAAGTAAAATGATTTCTTTAACTTTCTCTTTTTGTGGGGTTGCAATATCAATAAAAACAGTCTCTATGTTATTTCTCCTGAGAGCTTTATAGGCTTCATTCGCGGAAAGAAGCGAAATCGCCCGCTCGGAAGAAACCCCCCCGCCTAAAACGCCTACTTTTATGTCTTTTAATGTGTCCATTTTAACTTCTCATTTATAAATTGCGCTATCGCATAAGTATCACGTCACATGTAGTACGTAACACGTCTTTACAAACGTGATACTTGTTACGTGTTACCGAATCACGACCAACGCTTTATTTCTTCCTCAAGAACAATCCCGAATTTTTTATGCACGCTTTCCTTAATACAACTGGTAAGATAATCTACATCATTATACCTGGCTTTATTCAAATTTATTATAAAATTAGCATGCTTAGGAGAAATCTGAGCGTCATTTTTCTTAAATCCTTTAAGTCCGCAGGCTTCAATAAGAAATCCAGCCGGCTTTTCAACCGGATTTTTAAAAATACAACCACAGCTCGGGAATTCAAAATCCTGCTTACTCATTCTTGTTTTAAGATAGTTGCTTACCTTTGCTTTAACGTCATGATCTTTCACAATTTCAAACCAGGAGCGCAGCACCACATAATCGCCAAGGGAAGATTTTCTGTAAGAAAAAAAAATCTCCTCTTTCTTTAGATTCTTTATATTACCGCTGCCATCCATTACTTCAACCTCGTGAAGACACGCTGATATTTCTCTGCCGTAAGAAGAAGCATTCATCACAACAAGCCCGCCTACAGTTGCGGGTATGCCTGCAAGGCATTCAAAACCTCCTAGATTATTGGCTAAAGTGTATTTTAGCAATTGGGGAAACGGCGTTGCGCTGCCTACCTCTAGATATTTATCTTTCCTAATATAGTTAAACTCTTCCCCCAGCTTAATAACACATTTTTCAATTAATCCGTCGGCAACAAGAAGATTCGAGCCTCCTCCTAAAATATAAAAAACACCATCGCAGCTTTTTAAAACCTTCCTGAGGGATTCAATGCTACCGGCAGTAAAAAAATATTTAGCCTCTCCGCCTATTTTAATTGTAGTAAAATCCGCCAAATTATATTTACGCTTTAATTCTGCTTGCTTCAAGCTCATTTATTATACCATCCATTACTCTGTTTATGTCTCCTGCGCCGAGGCCCATAACTAAATCGCCCTCTTTAAGGCGTAAGGGTATTTCACTTATAAGTTTTTCTTTGGGAATATGAGTAACAGCACCCTTAAAATTATTTTGTATCTCTTTTGACAAAGCTTTAGCATCTATTTTTTTGACATTAGATTCCGAAGCCGCATAAATATCGGTAACTACAAGTTCGTCCGCAGAGCTAAAGCACCGGGAAAAATCTTTGTAAAGGTTCTCTACGCGCGAAAAGCGATGGGGCTGGAAGATAACAAACAGCCTCTTTGGGTTAAGATAGCGGGCAGCTTTAAGCACAGCGTCAATTTCTGTAGGGTGATGGGCGTAATCGTCTACAAAAGTAATGTCTCCTATTTTCTTTTTTATCTGAAACCGCCTCTTTGTGCCTTTAAAATATTTAAAAGCTTCTACTACTTTGCTTGTATCTTCGTTTAAGTGGTTAAAAAAAGAAAGCACGGCCAAAGCATTAAGTACGTTGTGCCTACCTAAAAGCGGAATCTTAACCTGCCTTACAAACTTGTCATCAATAAAAAAGTCAAAACAACTAAACTGCCCGTCATAATGAAAATCTTTTGCTCTGACTTTGTTGTGTGCGCCAAAACCGTAGCTTATACCTTTAGTTTTTTTGATTATTTCATAAACCAAGGGGTCATCGCCGCAGCCTATAGTCAGGTTTCTCGTTTGATAGGCAAACTGCAAAAAATTTCCTTTCAATGTTTCTATATTTTTATAATAATCAAGATGCTCGTGATCTATATTTGTTATTACCGAAACCCACGGATTATAATAAAGAAAACTGCCGTCGCTTTCATCTGCCTCTATAACAAAATATTCATTACCCCACCAGGCATTATATTTGTAATTAAGCGGGATGCCTCCGACAAATACAGTTGGCTTAAACCCAAGGGAAGTAAGAAGAAACCCTATCAAAGCGCTTGTTGTGGTTTTGCCGTGACTTCCGCTTACTGCAATTGTTTTCTTATCCCACGAAATAAGGCCGAGCAATTTTCCTCTTTGCAGGATAGACAACCCCCTTGCTCTCGCTTCCTTGATTTCCGGATTGTCTTCTTTTATCGCCGAAGAGTAACAGACAAGATGCGCATCTTTGGCTAAATTTTCTTTTTTGTGGCCGATAGAAACCTCTATACCGCAGTCTGCGAGCATTTTTGTAATATAACCTGCTTCAACATCTGAACCTTTTACATTAAAGCCTTTCTCTTTGAGGAGAAGCGCCAACCCGCTCATGCCTATTCCGCCAATACCTACAAGATGAATATTTTTTATTGCTGATAAAACTTTATCCATTGCTCCTCCAATGCCTCAAGAGTCCTTAAGTTGTATGCCTTGCACAAAGCCTCATTTACATTATAACCATCTTTAAGAAATTTAAAAAAGTTACTTAACTTGTATCTTGACCATTTTTTTACCAAAAAATTAACTACAGAAAAGGATTCAAGGTAAAACATGTCTACGTAACCTTTAGGCTTTGCCTTTAATCCTTCAAGAGTTAACCCGCTTAATTCGGAAAGCTTTATATACTTTTTGCTTTTTATTAGTTCTTTTAACAAAATAAGCTTTTCGTCATCCAGTTTTTTCTCGTATTTACGCTCCATATAAACGCTTATGCCTTCATCCAGCCATAAAGGCAACTGCGCTTTTCCCAGGTATTCTCTAAAAATAATGTGCGTAAGTTCGTGGGAAAGTATCAGGGAAAAATCTTTTTGCTGCGGATAGGTAAAAATTGTCTTACCTTGATAGTCTACGCAGGCATTAGACCATTCAGGGCAACCATAGCTTTTAACATACTCGCTTCTATCCTTTGCTATAAATATTTTTGCCCGGTTTTTCCATAACCACGGCTCATCTCTTATGAACCTAAATTCCTGGGTAAGGGTTTTATAAAAATATTCCGCCAGGTCTTTCATTTTGTAAAGATATTGCTGACTCGTTGTTTTATCGCTGACTATTATAAAATGATCGGAATATAGTTCTTTTGAATCCCTGGCTTCTGTAGCTACGGGGATTAAAAAAAGGCTAAAAACAATTATTTTTACAAAAATCTTCAAATCCTATCCCGATTTTTATATCGTTTAAATTGCTTTTTATATTTTGCCGCAAATTTTCGTCTTGAAGCAGGTTTTGCGTCGTGAGTTTGAACCTCGCAAAATCAAAATTTTCCTGTAAAAATACATAAGCTGCACCTCTTTCCTTAAAATACATAGCATTAGCCTTCTGGTGGCCGCCGGCTGCCGGATGCGGAATTAACAAGGCCGGCAATTTGTAATACGATATTTCGCCTAAGGTAGATGCGCCTGCGCGGCAAATTACGATATCTGCCGCGCTATAAAGCACTTCCATCGGGTAATAGAAACCCTTAACAAACGTCTTCTTATTTATTGTATTATAAAACTGTGAAATTTTAAAGCATTCTCTTTCGCCTGTAAGATGAATTATCTGGTAATCCGCATTAAAACTATTTATCAGTTTGATAAAAATATTATTCAGAAATTCAGAGCCCTGGCTTCCTCCAAAACAAAAAACAACCGGCCTAGCATCAAAACCAAGAATATTAAGTGCATCCTTTTTGTTTATTTTCTTTATATTTGGCCTTAAAGGTATGCCTACGGTAATGTATTTTTTACCGGATTTTCCTTTGTTGAATCCGCATAAAACCCTGCAGACAAAAAAAGAAAGCACCATATTTGCTTTGCCGGGCTTAATATTCGGTTCATAAATTGAAGTATCCAGAAATAACAAAGACCCTAACAGTATAAGAAAAAAGCTGTCTCTTCCTCCAAACCCTATCAGCTTATGCGGCCTGATAACAAGAATAAGGTAAAATGCTTCAAAAAACCTGTAAGCAGTTTCAATGAGAATATTCCTGGCGCTAAAAGGCTTGCCATAGACCACAAATCCTTCCCACTTAAGATGCTCCCGCAGGGCAGAAGACGTAGCAAAAAAATATACTTTATCGCCGCAAGCTTGTTGACTTATTCTCTGCGCCATTGCAATTGCGGGAAAAATATGTCCTGCGCTTCTATCACAAACAAATAAAATGCGCATAAATTTTTATTTTAATAAAATCTTTTCCAGCTTGACTCAAAGCTTTCAGTATTCTCTATGGACCTAAAAGCCTTCCTCAAACTGTCATCAAGGCTGCTGCCTGAACGAAGACAGCTTAAAAACTCGGCAAAATCATCCCTGCCGAATCTTTCTTTTAAAAAAGAAACCATGCTAAAGGCCTGGGTGTAAAAAAGCGAAGCATCAGAGCCTTCGGCAATTGAATACATATTATTGATATCCTTGAATTTTATATACTTATTTTCCTCTATCAGCTTTTTCGTTACCAAAGTAAGCCTTTGGCATTGCATAGTATTATCTCTAAACTCTATGTAAGTTGCCATACCCTCATCAAGCCAAAGAGGCATTTTGTTATAGCCTATATATTCCCTGAAAATTATGTGGGTCAATTCGTGCAGCAGTATAAAACTGAAATCTTTCTGCAAAGGATAGGTATATATTACTCTGTTACGATAATCAACGCAGGCTGCCGACCATGTGGGGCAGGAAAAATTTTTTAGATAGTCTTCTTTATCCTTTGCAATAATTATTTTTGTCCTGTCATCCCATGACCATAATTTTTCCCGTATAAGCCCGAATTCCTGGGTAATTTTGCGGTAAAAGTATTCGGCGTCATCTTTTACTTTATAAACATAATCTTCAGCCTCTGGAGCGTAAGTAATTATAAAGTGCTCCGAACGCAATTCTTTAGCCTTTTGCGCATAACCAGAAACTGAAAAAACTGAAATCAAAAAAACAAATATCGTCAGCATCCTGGCATTCATAACCAATCTCCGTTTGCAACATCTGTTATTTTAGGTTGTTTCATCTGGCGTAATTGCGGCTTTGAAGCATTAAAAAATAATGCAAGAAGAATATAATGCGCTATGAGGTTACTGCCGCCATAACTTATAAACGGAAGCGGCAATCCTTTTGTCGGAAGTAAGCCGCAGCTAACACCTATATTTATCACGGTTTCCAGAAAGAATATCAGAATTATTCCAAACAAGAGCCCCCTTCTAAAATCATCTTCGCTTGATTTTGCGATTCTATACATCTTATGAAATATAATAAAAAATATTAAAAGCATCAAAAATGAACCGACCAGGCCAAATTCTTCTGCGATAATTGAAAAAATAAAATCCGTATGGGCTGCGGGAAGAAAAAATAGCTTCTGCCTGCTTTCACCAAAGCCCACCCCCAGCAGCCCACCCTGGCCATAGGCTATCTGCGACTGTATGAGCTGGAATCCACTGTCTCGGGGATCAGCGAAAGGGTCAAGGTATCCGGTTATCCTTCTAAAGCGGTACGGGTGGGTGGTTACCAGAAAGACTGCAATCATGGTGCCTGCTAATACTATCAAACCAAGATGCTTTCTCCTCGCACGATAGAGAAAAAGCATACAAAGCGTCCATAGCACCCAGAACATTGCCGTTCCTAAATCTGGCTGCACGACTACAACAAGGCAAATAACGCTCAAAACTATTCCCAAGGGTATTAGATTAGAAAATTTCTTGATATTGTTTTTTCTTTTTACAATATAATCTATGCAATATATAGAAAAGAAGATTTTTAAAAATTCCGAAGGCTGGAAGTTAAATCCAAAAAGGTGCAGCCATCTTTTAGCGCCGCCTGCTTTTTTACCGACAACAAGCAAAATTATCAGCACAATGAGCGTTGAAAACAAAAATTCCTTCGCGTGTTTTCTCAAAAATTCCAGGTCTAACAAAAGCGTTAAGAAAAAACAGACAAACCCTATTATAAAGAAAATTAACTGTCTTTTAAAAAAATAGGCTGCATCTTGCGTTGTCCTGTAGGCGTAAAGGCTTGATGATTCATAAACCATCAAAATGCCGAAAAGAGTCAAAATCAATACCGCAGCGAGAACAAACCTGCGGTCATTATGAAGACTGTCGTTGACAATTGTATTCACTTAATTCTCCATTTCTTATCTGCTTCCGGCTACAAACTCTTTACGACTTCTATGAATTTCCTTCCCCTTTCCATATAATTTTTAAACATATCAAAGCTGGAACACATAGGTGAAAACAATACAGTGTCTTTGGGGCTTGAATCTTTAAACGACGCAAAAACCACATCATAAAGTGACGGAAAAACTTGCGTCTCAACGTGGCCGGCTAAAGCTTTTTCTATTTTTTGTGCGGCTTGTCCGAATAGATTGACTTTTTTGACTTTTTTCATATGCGGTATTATGCTTTTATAATCAACGCCTTTATCTTTTCCTCCGGCAACAAGAACAATATTTCCTTTTATACTGTTAAAAGCCCAAATAGTAGACGACGGATTTGTTGATTTTGAATCATTAATGAATGTTACGCCATTTACTACCCGCACAAATTGCAGGCGGTGAGGAATACCTTTAAAATTGTTAAAAACCGGCAGGCAATCGGCTTTTCCCAAACCGAAAATTGTCGCTATGCGGTAAACGCAGGAAAAGTTCTGGTTCTCAAATTCAGAAGAAAAATGGACTACCTGGGATTTTAGCTTCTTTTCTATATCCGAAAGCATTTCTATGTTTTTATTCAAAACCGCGAAATCTCCCTGCTGCTGATTTTTAAAAACGTTCATTTTCGCTTGGAAATAATCGTTAAATGTAGGATGCCTGTCTAGGTGGTTTGGCTCTATGTTTAAAAGCGCGGAAACATAAGGCCTAAATTCCAAAATAGTTTCAAGCTGAAAAGAACTGATTTCCAAAACTATCAAATCACCTTTTTTAGTGTCCAGTATGAATGAAGAAACCGGAATACCGATGTTACCGCCAAGAAAGACTCTTTTTTTGTTTTCGCGTAGAACCCTGTAAGTAAGAAATGCGGTTGTTGTTTTACCGTTCGTTCCGGTTATGGCTACGAATTTTGCTTTTGTCAGCCAGTAAGCAAATTCAACTTCGCCTACGTAGGGAATATTTAAACTGTTTGCGATTTTTACAACCGGGGAGCTAAGGTGGTCAACGCCCGGGCTTAATATTACAAGCTGGCATCCTTTTAAGAAATTCTCGCTATGGCCGCCAAACTCAAAAGAAACGCCTTTACCTGCCAATTTATCAATTACAGAAGCATGAAAACATTTTCGCTCTTTAAGCTCGGTTAGC
>Ga0265297_10003985_pt1 | contig 25192 bp, 22 predicted proteins | sample Munlanlwell13791_FD_192502 | JGI IMG/M metagenome (GOLD analysis project Ga0265297, IMG submission 192502) | Leachate microbial communities from a municipal landfill in Southern Ontario, Canada - Leachate well 137-91 | ecosystem: Engineered > Solid waste > Landfill > Unclassified | place... | reverse complement strand
AGACCCGGAAGAAGTGAACCCAGAAAGATGAAACCAAAACGACCTTACTCGATGAACTACAAACGATTATAAATAAACGTTAACTAAACGACATTGATTTGTAATCTGTAATTTGTAATCTGTAATTGATCTTAGCTATGGTCAAAACACTAAAAGATATTCAAGAAGCAGAAGCGATGTTGCTCAATGTCGGCACATTGTTGATGAGTTCCGGGGCCAGTACGGGTAGGGTAAGAACTACAGTCAACAGGATTGCCGATGCCCTTGGATTCAACATTGAATTGCTGATTACCAACCGTTCGCTGATGTTGAAGGTAATTGACGAAGAGACCAACCATTTTATTGCAAGCCTGAAACGCACCTCCCCGCATGGGGTCAATTTCAGGATTGTTTCCGGAATAAGCAGGATGAGTTGGAGGGTAGTGGAAGAGAACTGGAGTATTCCTCAAATCAACGAAGAAGTTGAACGGCTGGTTGCCCTGCCCCACTATCCAAGGCTTGTTATTCTCTCATCAGTAGCACTTGCAGGCAGCTCATTCTGTGCGCTGTTCGGAGGCAAAGGAATTGAGTTGGTGGTAGCCTTTGTCGCTACTTTTTTGGGACTGTTTATCAGACAAGAATCTTTAAAGAAGAGGTTTAATCCATACGTATCAATCTTTTTTGCCTCCTTTGCCGCCTCTCTCCTAAGCGGACTTTCCGTTAAACTGGGTCTGGGTAAATCGCCGGACATAGCTTTTGCCACTTCCGTTCTGTTTTTGGTACCAGGGGTTCCATTGATCAACTCATTTACCGATATGATAGATGGCAACATTTTAAACGGTATCGTCAGGGGAATTCACGGACTTATAATCGCTTTTGCCATTGCATTGGGTCTACTCTGCGCCAAATTTCTCTTTAACATTTAACAGCATGGATTTTATCAATATTTTGGAAAAAGGATTTTGGGCGGGACTTGCGGCGTTGGGGTTCGCTATCCTTTTCAATGTCCCGCAACGAACCTTATTAGTAATTTGGGCCATGGGCGCTTTGGGTGGACTATTGAAGTTTCTTTTGCTCGGATTGGAAATAAATATCGTACTCGCCTCACTTGCAGGAGCCTCGCTTATTGGTATTCTCAGTGTTTATGCGGCCCACAACAAACATGCCCCACCTTTGGTTTTTTCAATCCCATCAGTCATTCCAATGGTTCCAGGAGCTTTTGCCTACCGGATGATGCTCGGATGTATGGAGTTGGTCGGGACTTCAAGTAATTTGGAAAGCTATCTGAAAACATTGGCTGAAACTACCAACAACGGTTTGAAGGCAATATTTATTTTGATTGCTTTGTCAGCAGGCGTTGCCATCCCCATGCTGGTAACCCGGAAAGACACGTTTAAGAGGATTAAGAGCAGTGTGGAACAGGAGTGAGATAAAGACGGTGAGAAAATGAGAAAGCAACGGTCCATGAACCTGTTGAGTGGGCAATGGAAAATAGATTGAAATAGGTGGAAATAAATTGAAATAATAGGAAATAATACCGGTCTCTGTGTGTAGTCGAAGGGGGCGAAGAGTCCAAAATTGATTTTGTACCGTAAATAGGCAATGACCGACAAAAGCCAAAGCGACAACTGTTATGACAAATTTTGCTAACTTGCAACTGAATTTGGAAAGATATGATAGAAACAAAAAGGATAGACGATATAGTTAAAAGGATTGCCATAAAATTCAATCCCGATAAGATTATCTTGTTTGGTTCTTATGCTGCCGGAAATCCAAATAACGACAGTGATATTGATCTGTTGATAATTAAAGATACTGACCTACCCCGACATAAAAGGAGCTTTGATATTCATAAATCACTGATTGGCTCTATGATACCAATGGATATCCTTGTTTATACGACCAAAGAATTTGAACAGGAAAGGAAGGAAAAAAGCTCTTTCCTCTATTCGGCAATTAAGACTTCAAAAATACTTTATGAGCGGGGTTAGCAAGATAGTGAAGGAATGGATTTAGTGTTCAGATTAGATATCCTGATAATACCATCTTCCTGACAAAAGTCGAATTAGAATTATCAATCAATATCGCTCAGGAATTTAGGGTATTAGCCATAAAGACAATCGGAATAAAAGAGTAGAATTGTAACCATATTAGCTCAATTCTTGCCCGCCAGGGCATCAAGCTCAATAGAAAACAAGAGGTGATGAGCTCCGTTTTTCCCGGATGGGAATAAACAAAAATCAGATAGATTTGTTGAATGAGTTTGATTGGTGAAGGTCTATCCCCTGAAGGGGAAACGCAATCCCCAGGCTTCTCTTTCTATTGAGCTTGATGCCCTGGCGGGCAATATACCTCTGATTTATTTTTCATTTTTCCTACTCTTCTTACTCAAATTCAATCTATCCATTTGCCTATCAGCTGCATTTTACATAAATTTGGAAAAACGTAAAATAAAACGCTGATATGTTAGGCAGTATAATAATAAGCTACTTGATAACTAATATACAAAACGATGACAAAAGAGATTAAGTTCTATTCCGAATTAGCGAATCAGATTCTTCACAAGAATACAGATTACTTTAAGGATAAACAAATCATTAAAAAAATCTTTTCTTCAAACGGCGAGGATCATCAAGAAATTATCAGACTTAGACTGACCATTATTGACAGTTATTACTCAACAAATATGAGTCGTAGGTATTATGGGATAGAAAATATTTCTAAGCAAATTTTCGACCATTACAAAGATGATCAGTCACTGAAAAATGACCTACTATCATTTATTAATGAACCTCTCAATAATGTCATGATTAGAGATATTTTCAATAAACCCTATGGAATAAGCAAAGGAGGGGAACCGAAAGGAAAGGCTATGTCTCTAATTTCAAAATATGCATATTTCCTCACTGACTTTCAATTTCCAATTTATGATAGTATAGTTTTTGAAACCTATCAAAAAATTACAAATAGATTTCCTGAATTAGGTCTAAATATGAAACTTTCAACCGAAATATCTGATTTTGTAAGAATTATGAATCTACTTAACAAATCTTCTAAGATTAATGATTTTGATAAACTTGATAATCTTCTTTGGTTGATTGGCAAAATATTGAGAGGAAATTTCTCATTGATTTTAAATGAAGCTACGTACAAAGAATTCGTTAAACCAATTGATAAAGATTCTAAAACTCTTAGCAAGGACATAGATAAAAAAATACGAGAGCACAGCTTCTTAAACCTAGACAAGCTCAAACATTTGATCGATGATGATCTATATACCATGATAAGTTTCGCGAAGGAAATAAATAATTACACTGCCTAATCAAGTAAACGGCTCTGCCAGTAAGAACTGACAGGGAGAGCCTCCCACATCCTGTTTTAATTTCGCTCAATAATCACTGTATCAAATAATTAAAATAAAAAGATTATGTATTTAGCTGTAAAGACTGTTAAACCAATAAATAATTATAATCTCATTTTGACTTTTGACAATGGGGAGAAACGTCAATTTGATATGAAACCATATCTTGACAGGGGGATATTTCAAGAACTGAAAGATATTTCAAAATTTAATACAGTCCGGGTTAGTTTTGATACAATCGAATGGGATAATGAAGCAGACTTAGATCCTGAAATTCTTTATAAAAATAGCGTAGCAGTCTTAGAATAATCTTCTACAGTCAATCGTAGACTTCCCCACAACTTTATATCACTTCAATATAAGCCCCAAAATGATGCTCTTGTAATGGAGGTGTAAGTGGCAGAAATCCGCTCACGATCTTTTGACCGTCCATAATCAACGGCTTTTCTGCTTTCTGTTTTTGGCAAAAAAGATTGAAATTGCTGCTCTTTGAATAGAAAATCTGCAAGAAACCGGATGACTGTAAGGCAAGATGTTCCCTTAATTTCAAGGCAATCGCCCCCATGGTATATCTTCCGTTAATCTCAATCATTGGTTGGAATTTTAGTTCACCCGAATCATCTTTGTAAATCAAAGCGTCCACCCCAATCCAGCCCTCATAAAGAGAAGAGTAACCGCTTTCCTTGAGCGCTTCCTGCAAGAGTTGCACCACCTCTCCATGGTGCTTTTCGAGAAATCCCGATAACCCGTCAGGCAATATAGGGGTGTCAGTCAGCTGGTTTCTTACATATCTCCCTTTGGAGTCTGTTTCAAAGAAAGTACGTCCCATGTACCTGATCTCTCCAGCCTTGGAAACGAACTGGAAAGAAAGGTCTGCCACTTTTCCCAACCAGGGCTCGATTGTCACGAATCCCTGCTGATTGAGCATCCCGCCCAAAACCTCATCATTTTTTGATTTTATGTCCGGATTTGGAAAAAGGAGCAACCCCCTGCCCGATGAACTCCACGGAGTTTTGACTACCGACCTCACCTTTCGCTCCAGCACCGCATAAATCTGGTCAAGCGTGAAACACACAACAGGCAATTCTTTGGATTCGGGAAGCCATTCATAGGAATATTTTTCGATTATCCTGGTAAGCAAATCCAGCGCAGTAATTCTACTGTATAAATTTCTGTGACCCTCCTGCCAGGTAGCGACAGCCGACTGTTTGAATTCATCCTGGTAAAAATTAATCGCGGGTTTAAAAAGTTTTAGCAAAGCCGGACTCCACCCCCAGGGCCGAAGGGTCCCTTTCGGTTGGGCGAGCCACGAGGGATTGGCCATCGCCTCCTTCAAATTGATCAATTCTGGCAGTTTAAACCCAAGTTTTCGCATTTCCTGATTGTAGGCATTGTCCACAGTCCCCTGAACCACCACTTGATCCCATTCATTTGCAATCCACGCGGTCAAATACCCCAGATCGGATTCGAACTTCCGCAGCCTTGCCGGAGCCGTATAAAAGGGCGATCGGTTGGCTATGGCCGGTTCGCAGGTAGGGTTGAAAAAATAGGTATCGGGACGCATGAAAAATTTGATGATGTTATGATTAGATGATGTGCTGATTAGATGATATTATGAAGACCATTATTCGATCCGCAATCAAATAAAGATAAAGGCTTTTTTTCAATTAGCAAATCAGCACATTATCACATCATCACATTTTCTTGCTAATTTTACATCCTATAGCTAATAATCAACATTCCATGAAGACACCTAAATTTCTAATCTGCAGCGATCCACTCAACGATGAGTCGGCCGAAATGATTTTGCATTCCCACCATCCCAAATTTCTGGCGCAGGTAACACCTATCTCTTTTGAAGAAATATCAAACCGGCCGGAAAAACAATTTGCCGATGCCTTGTATGTCAATGCTGACGGCGTGATGGAGACCTACCGCTTGTCGATCTTGGATATTTATGAGCGTACTGAAGCAGAAGATATTCAGGATGAGTTATTTCCTGCAACTGATTACTTTTGCAAGTACCTGCAATTGATGGAAAAAGAGGAAGGAGTTTCACCCGGATTTCCTGTTAAGGATTTCAATCCTGAATTGCCCGGATTGAAAATTCTGCATGCACCTGATTTGTGGACTGTTGTCTACAATGGGATGGTTGCTGAATTTGGGTCAGAGGAGGATATGGATGATTTTCTGGAAACCGATCTGAATATCGAAAGCGATTTGCTGGACAAAGGGGTGATCAATCAGTTCGATTAGGAAAAGGTTAAAAAAATTACACAGAGGATAATCTTCATCTTTTGGATGATTCGGAGGAAATTTAGATTTTTTACCTCTGCCAGAATCTCAGAGAAAACCCACAGAGTTCACAGAGATTGAAAATCGCAAGCGATTTCCCTCTCTGTGTTAGGCTTTATTACTTTAAAGTCTCTATCCGTTTTTCTTCAAATAGTATTTTGAGAGCGGAAATCCAATGACCGAAAGTAGGATAATCAAAGTACCCAGATAGAATCCGGTGGTCATATGTTCGGTCTCCCCGAAAATGAAGAAGGCCATCACAATGCCATAAACAGGTTCCAGATTGATGGAGAGTGTGACTGTGAAAGCAGTGAGATGCTTCATCACGGCTACTTGCACCGTATGGGCAAAAGCCGTGCAAATGGTAGCCAGGATCACCAGATAAAGCAGATCCATCGACGAAGGAACAATAGATGGGAAAATGACTCCCCTTCCGGATGCGGTTATGAATAATGTTAGGCCAATCAGTCCGCCGATCATCTCAAAGAAACTGATCTTCACTGCACTGTGTTTAGCGACCAGCTTTTTGTTCAAAACAGTAAATAATCCGGCCAGAAAAGCGGAAAGCAGGGCTACCATCATCCCTATTGCATAATGCGTTTCAAACCGGAAGATAAGGTAAAGTCCGGCAATAATTATCAATCCGATAAGGACTTCGTAAATATCAATCCTTTTCCGTGAAAAAAATGGCTCCAAAAAACTGGTAAACAGGGTGGTTGTCGCAAAACACCCCAGGGTTACAGAAACATTTGATAATTTGATGGCGCCATAGAAAGTCACCCAATGTAGTGCAATAATCATTCCAACTCCAAAAAAAACCAACAACTCTTTTCGGGAAACTACAAGAGGCTCTCCTTTGTATTTCAAATAGATAAACAAAGTAATGATGGCCAGCAACATCCTGTACCAAACCAATTCCAGGGCCGGTAAGGCAATTAGTTTCCCCAGAATTGCGGTAAATCCGTAAATGAGGACAATCAGGTGAAGTTTTAAATAAGCGGGAAGCAGAACATTTCTCAAAACAACCTTATTTTTCCCCAAAAATAGCAACGTTTAAGATATATGTTATATTTGCATAAACGATTTATTGTAAAATAAAGAGCTAACAAAATCCAAATACAAAGATCAATGGTTTTAGACAGTATTGAAAATGCATCCAGATATCTGGGTATGGGAGATGGGATTGCCAAAGCGCTTCATTACATTCAGAACAACGATTTCAGTGCTGTTCAACCAGGGAGATATCAATTAGAGGGTGATCGTTTGGTGATGCTGGTCTTCGAATTCGAAGCTACCAATACCAACGAATGCAGGCTCGAAGGACATCGCAAGTACATTGACCTGCAATATTGGCTAACAGGATACGAGTTGATGGGACATGACATTTTAGGTAATCAAGCAGTGCTTGAACCGTACAACGAAAAAACCGATTGTGCCTTTTACAATTGTATTGCTTCTTACTCCAGACTTCAACCCGGGATGTTTGTGATCTATTATCCTACTGATCTTCATACCGCTAATTCTGATCCACTATCAAAAGAGCGGGTGAAAAAACTGGTCTTTAAGATCCTTGTTGAGTAGAAATATTCTTGATAGACCTACAGAGTTCCTCAAGTGTTGTTACGTATTGTGTGATTCCCTGGCAAACAATATTCCAGCCTTCGGGTTGCTGTATTATCTCTAAATAAAGAGACGGAGGGACGGAGGGAATAGAGGACGGAGAGACTGAAGGACTTAGGGACTGGGTGACTGGGAGATTGGGAAAAACCTCGAAGCCCAGGCGTTCCAACGCTTTTTTTGCCATAATTAATTTCTCCCCAGAGGCAACAAGATTTACCTTCCCATATATTTCCTTTTTGATACGAAAATCATCCTTTTCCAGATCAAAACTTAAGTGTTGATTGTTTGGGAACAGGGCTTCAAAATATCCCGAAGATGCCATCTCCTCAGGAATACCTTCCACCACGCGGTCTTCCAACATCAGCCAGATACGGTCAGCCATGGTGAGAGAGGTATTCAAATCGTGCGTAGAAAAGATGATGCATTTGTCCTGCTCTAAAACCAATTGGTGCAATATTCGGACAATTTCGTACTTATTTGAAATATCCAGAAAGGCCGTGGGTTCATCCAAAACCATGACCCTTGTATCCTGGGCCAGCGCCCTGGCGATCATTGCCCGCTGACGCTCACCATCGGATATTCTGTTGATGGGTCGATTTTCAAATCCGGTCAATCCTGTCAGGAGAATCGCCCTGTCAATAATCATCTGATCGTTATCGGTCAATTGTCCAAACCAGTTGGTATAAGGAAACCTGCCAAGTCCAACCAATTCGCGAACCGTTAGATTAGCCACCCTGACAATATCGGTGGAGACAAAACTCATCTCCTGCGCAAGTTCCACTGCGGGGAATCCTGAAAGGGGCCTATTGCGTACCAATAGTTCACCTGCGAGTGGTGGCATAAATCCGGCGATGGTTTTCAGCAAGGTACTTTTCCCAATACCATTTCCGCCAATCAAAGCAACCATCTCCCCACGATTGGCGTGAAGTGAAATATCTTTCTTCACGACAACCGAAGTTGTTGATCGATCCTTGTAGCCTATCGAGATTCCTTTGCACTGGATGTAAAAATCTGCCTGCATATCAAATAGCCCCAATTTTTTTGTGCTGAAAAATAATCCAGACAACCACCGGAATACCAAGCAAAGATGTGACAGAATTGATGGGTAATGTGGTCGCGTAACCCGGAAGCTGTGAAATAAGGTCACCGACCACCATCACAATGGCACCCATGAGCATGGTTGCAGGGATCAATTTACTGTGCAATGGTGAATGAAACAGTTTTCTGGCGAGATGTGGTACGATGATCCCGACAAACCCAATCGGTCCACAAAAAGCGGTGATACTGCCGGCAAGAATGGAGGTGGAGGCAAAGGTAAGCAAATAGGCCAGGCGAATATTCATCCCCATGCTTTTGGCATAGTTCTCTCCCAATAAAAATGCATCCAGAAATTTAGCTGAAACCAATGCAATCAGCAATCCGGCGGCAACAGACGGAACAAGCACCCACAACTGATCGCGCGTTGTGCTGCCCAAACTACCCATCGTCCAGACAATGAACGATTTGAGCGTAGATTCGCTGCTAAAATATTGCATTACGCTGACGATTGCCATGATGGCCCCTGATATCAAAATTCCAAGGATCAAAACGGTCATCAGATCGCGTAACCTTGAGGCCAGTATCACCACCAGGAACATCATCAGGCCGGCGCCAAACCATGCTGCCAGGACAATACTCCAGGAACCGGCCAGTGAAAAAAGCGGGGTCCCGCCGTAAACCCAGCCGGCTGAAAGAACAAACAAGGCAACTCCCAGGCTTGCGCCGGAACTTATTCCAAGAATATCCGGACCAGCCACAGGATTTCTGAAAATGGTCTGCATTTGCAATCCTGCAACGGAAAGGGCCGCCCCTGCCAAAACAGCAGTAATTGCCTTGGGAATTCTGAATTGAAACAAAATGGCAGCAATCTGAGGATCGGAAGAGGATGAATGAAACAATGTTGAAATAGATTGATATAGGGAAATATGCACCGATCCTGACAGCAGATCCAGCAGAAAAAGAAATACCAGAACTCCCATCAACAAAACAAATCCAATCGTGCTATTCCTAAACAACTTCATTTTAGCTTTCTAATCAAATCACCCATTTACTTTCTATCTATTTCAATCTATTTCAATCTATTTCAATCTATTTCAATCTATTTCAATCTATTACACCTATTCTATCTTCTTATAATAACTAAAATCCTTATGATCAATCATTCCCGGATGAAATATCTTCACCAGATCGGCCAATACCAGGTCTGGATGAACCACCCCACTCTCCCAATAATCATTTCCGCCACCGGTAACGGCCCGCAGATTGTTGTTATAAATTTTGGAATTTTTCACAGCTGGCAGGTCCGAATAGCGTGAATCAAATGCCAGCAGTTCGCTTTTGCTGTTGACACTTCCGCAATTGATCCAGAAATCAGCCCTGGCAGCCCGCAGAAAGACCTCTTCCAAAGATACAGGAAATGCCTCTTTCGATTGATTTTCCCGCCATAAAAATTTTCCACCCGCATCCTCGATCAGAACTGCCAGATTGGATTGCCCCCCGGCAATCCACCAGGTATCCTTGAATGGAAGTCCGGTAAGTACCGTTGGCCTTTCCGTTATTTTTGACGTCATCGACCTCAATATCTGGTAATTGTATTTAGCTTTTTTAAAGATCGATCCGGCAATTTCCCCTTTTTCAAAAAATGCGCCGAAAAATTTTAACCATTCGGCTTTAGCCAATGGACTCTGTTCGAGGTATTCACCCACCAAAACAACCGGTATCCCCAGATCACGCAATTTATTCAGCTGGGTATTAATTTCTGCCCCGACACCAAAGGCAAATACCACATCAGGCTTCAATTGGAGAATCATTTCATAATTAAGGCCCTGTTCATATCCAACTTCGCGGATACGGTTCTCCGAAACGCCCCTTTTTACCTCCGGATTTGATACATAGTTCGTACCAGACAATCCGATGATGGATCCCAACTCACCAAGGGCATCCAAATATCCGATGTGTGTGGTGGAAAGGCAAATGACCCTCTTTGCCGGAGTGAATATGACCTGCTTATCCTTAAGATCTGAAGGAATATTTTCACCACGCTTTAAGAGAAAATATTCAAAAATATTGTCAGTCGATTTTTGCCATGGATTGGTCACCGTCAACTTCTGCCACAATACTTTTTGCTGAATGGTAAAACCGGAAGCCTCAAAATTTCTAATTACTCCGGATTTATCAACAGCCTTTTTTTTATGTGATGAATCGGACAAGCAACTGCAAAAAAGGCTCAACGAAAGAATGAATAGGAAAGATCGTAACAGCATGCTGATGATTTTTGTTCAAAGGTGAAGATAAATTGGCTATTTGCTTCGGATAACCCTTACTTTCAAGACCTCCCTCTTGGTTAAAGTCTCAACTGTGATGAAATAGATAGATGACTCCAACTGACTGCAATTCAGCTCCATCGGAGTTGTGGTCAACATTCGCTGCGATTCATATATTTTTCTGCCCAGGAGATCATAAACATCCACCCTGCCAAACTCCTCTAATCCGGAATTGACCAGGTAAAGAAGGTTGAGTGAAGGATCTGTGGGATAGTATATTTTGAATTGGTTATCCCCGTTCGGTTTTGGACCCGGGGTGGCCGGAGCGAAGGTGGTACCGCAACCATAAGCATTGATCAAAAGTGATGTTTTCACGTTGAACTCCGGAATCCAGTAAAAGGGCTGCCAACTTCCTCCCATAAGGCAAAAAGCCCTGTTTTGGTCGCTGTTGATACGTGGCACCGCACTGTAAACTGCGACAGTATCGCTTGAAATGTTGTAGTAATTGATGTCGTATCCAATAAAATATTTGCCTGTAATCGTAAGGGGCTGATCGAGAATTACAAAATTCATGGTCTTGGAATTCAACGATTTGATAGAAATCTTGATGGTTTTCAATATGTTACCAGGAATTCCAGTTCCGGCATCAATTCCGTAAATCTGAAAAACTACCGTACTGTTGTAATTGTTTACTTCGGTGACTGCCCTGGCAATCCCAACCGAAAAAGCCGACAATGTAGTTTTATCTGTTGTATTAAACTCTTGGGCATAACTTGTTACCCTAAGCGAATTGTGACCGGAGATATAGCCCTTGCCATAAGGCATTTTGACCAATTGGTATTTTTCATTCAGTCCAACATCCGAAAACTGATCGCAGGAAGGACCGGAGGCGTATGGATCCATCGCTTCCAATTTGGTTTCACCGGTATTGTTCGGGTCTAACCACTTTTTTAGCTGCCTGGTTATTAAGGAGGAGAAATTCCACTGGTAAGCAAACATGGAAAAATAATCATCGGTCGAATGCTCACAAGTAGCCGTACCTCCTGTCAATGAGCCAATTACCAGATTTTCGTGGCTAAAGAGCGGTCCTCCTGAAGAACCTGCTTCCGTTGTTCCTATGTCCCATTGTTTAATCAACCAAAAACTATTGGCGGCATGACCCGACTGACTATAAGTACCTATCCCAGGTGATTCATTATCGACCGAAACCTTTTTGACATCCCCTTTAGGATGATGAATAGCCCTTGTAGAAGCCGGAATTGTTTTGCTGTGATCCCAACCTGCATAATAGGGCCTGTAATCAGGTGGTGGAATCATTTCAAGTTCTACCAGGGCAAAATCGAGCGAATCTGAACGGGCCCTCAGGATTGAGCCGGTCATGGTCTGATCGGCAAATCCGTTAACGCTGCTGGTAGTACCGCAAAACGGACTTTCATAATTAAAGGAATATACAGTCGTCTGGGCATCCGTTGCACTGGTAATGCAATGTCCTGCAGTTATAAGATAGGGTGTTTTATCACGTTTTGTGTTGTTGACCAAGGTCCCGGTACAAAGATCTGTTCCGGCTATAACCAACTGCACCACAGCTTGTTTTTCTTTGCTAACCACGGCTGAACCAGCACAGTAAACATCCATATTGCATGTACCTGCCTCACCAAGTGGCCGGGTACCAATGGCGTTTTTGTAACCGTGGTTAACTTTTGAGATGTGAAGATCCCCATGCACTGAAGCAGTTTCAGGCTCATTGTATTCTACGACGATTTCATCCCCCTCCAGTGGGAAAATTGGCAGCATCCCGGAACTCTGTTCGTTGTTGGCATTGAAGGCGCCCCTCAAAATCCGGTGATCAGGTGTATAAATAAAAATGGATGCTCCCGTTGGTAAAATCGCGCGGTCAAATAATATGTTCAGGGAATAGGCGCCTTTGGACCGAATGGCAACACGCCAGATCTTCATTCCGTCAGCCAAATCCCACGCACCTGAATTCTCCGGAGATATATCGACATCAAAGCTTTTGGCAAATTTCTGCTTTTTGAATGGGGATTTTGATTGGACCTCTTTAAGCTGAAGGTCAAAATTGCTTACCGGAACCATATCAATCAAAGGAAGCTTGATGGTGGCGCCTTTCAACCGATTGAAAGAAGCCGGGGTACCTCCATAAGAAACCTGTCCTTTCCCTTGAAAAGATAATATCGATGCAAAAAAGAGGATTATGAGGAGGTTTCGTAACGCCATCTAAGTAAAAGAATAGATTAAGGTCTCATTCAAATTTAAAATAACTCACAAAATCAACAATTTGCATAATTATCAATTGTCAATTGTCAATTGTCAATTACTTAGATTGGTTTCCCCAAATATATAATTTCTCCTTTAAAAAATCATTCCCTATTTATTTTTGAAAAATCCATCGGCAAAATCCATAAAACAACACTCTAGTCACTTTAGTTCACTTCCGTCATAAACCCTTGGCTCAACCTCCCCCCTTGCCACCATCAAAGCATTCATGGCAAGCGCTTTGAGCTCATCCTGTCCGGCATAAACGGAAACCGGCGCAATGAACTCAACCCTTTCGCGGATCAAAGACATCAATCGCCTGTCGAAAGCAATTCCTCCGGTAATTAAAATCCCGTCAATCCGGCCTTTCAGGACTGTGGCCATCTCACCAACATATTTGGAAATCTGGTAGGCCATGGCTTCATGGTAAAAAGTAGCCTTTTCGTCCCCTCTGCGAACGGCAAGTTCAACTTCACGGGCATCGTTGGTCCCTAAATAAGCCGCGTAACCGCCGTTTCCAGAAATCATCGACATTACCTCGTCGTAATTGTATTTACCACTAAAACAAAGCTTTACCAAATCACCAACAGGCAACGAGCCGCTACGTTCCGGAGAGAAAGGTCCCTCGCCATCGAGTGCGTTGTTGACGTCAATAACCCTTCCATGTTGGTGAACACCTACCGAGATACCTCCACCCAGGTGGACCACAATCAAATCGAGTTCTTCATAAGGTTGACCCACCTTCATCGCATGCTGACGGGCTACGGCCTTTTGATTGAGGGCATGGAAGATGGATCGTCGCGTAAACAAAGGATGACCTGAAATTCGCGCGATTCCATCCATTTCGTCGGTCACAACCGGATCGGCAATTAAAGCCAACATTCCTGGATGTTCCTGGGCAATATCATAGGCAATCATTGAACCAAGGTTAGAGGCATGAATGCCCATCACACCCTCCCTGCAATGTTGCACCATCAATGCATTGATCAGGTAGACACCCGATTCGAGCGGGTAAGTCAATCCGCCCCGACCGATCACTACATGGACCTCATCCAACGATAATCCTTCCATTTCGAGCTGGTTAAGAATACTTTTCCTGCGAAAGGTATATTGGTCAGCGATGGATGGGTAGGCGGAAAGATCCTCCAGCGAATGGTGTAGCGTTTTGAGGAAAATACAGATTGAATTTTCGTAAATGGCAATTTTTGTGGTGGTTGACCCCGGATTTATTACCAATATCCTGACAAGATCTGAACTATCCATGAATGATTATTTTATGAGAGAAGCGAGGCTAATGCGATAGAATACTGTTTGGTAAGCGTGGAATCACCCCTTGAGGTAAGAACGACCGGCACTTTTGCACCCACCAACATGGCAGCAGATTCGGCCTTTGCCAGCTTCATATTTGTTTTGTAAAATACATTTCCCGCATCCAGGTTGGGGAAAAGCAGACAGTCGGCATCACCGGCTACTTCACCTTTAATCCCTTTGATTTCGGCAGACTCCTTATCAATCGCTAAATCCAGCGCCAGAGGACCATCAATAATACATCCGGTTATCTGTTTGCGGTGACCCATGGTGGCAAGAAAAGCGGCATCTTTTGAAGATTCCAGTTGCATGAGCAATTGCTCGCTTGGGGCAATCACTGCCACTTTGGGCATTGAAATACCGAGTGCGTTTGCCGTTTTTACCATGTAATTGATAAGCTGAACCTTTTGTCCTAGATCAGGTAGCGGTAACACAGCGACATCACTGACTATCATCAACTTATGATAATTCGGATTTTGAATGACCGTAATGTGGCTCAAAATATTTCCGGACTCCATCAACCCCTTTTCCTTGTCGAGGATGGCTTTGATAAATTTATCCGTGGATATCAAACCCTTCATGATCACATCCCCCTCCTTTTGCCGGATCATCTGTACTGCCAATGAAGCCGCAAGCTTTTCATCCGGTTGGTCTATAATCCTGAAAAGGGAGAGATCAAATTTCTCCTCTTCACCGATTTTTTTAATTATTTTCTCATCCCCAATGAGTATAGCATGAACCAACCCACTCTTTACCGCATTGTAGGCCGCCTCAACGGAATGGTTGTCATTGGCGCTAGCAACTACCAGAGTACGCTTAGGACGCTGAAGTACAGCCGGAAACAGATCATCCAAAAATTTTATCATTGAGGTCTCGATTATTTAGAAGCTGTTTAAATTTTGTAATTTCATATACCGAAGGTATAATATGTGGGTAGAAATCAGATGATTGAAGATTCATTTCGTCCCGTACGGGACGAGATTATCATTGGGGATTAATTTTCTACCCACATTAAATCCCTACCGGGATAAAAAATGTAAATTTAAACAGTCTCTTAGTTTATGTTGTTTGAAGGGTTTAATATGTTTGAAATGTTTGAAGGGTCAAAAAATCCTTACTTATCAAACTTATCAAATTTTTTCAAACATTTCAAACATTTCAAACATTTCAAACATTTCAAACATTTCAAACATTTCAAACTAATTTCTTGCTCTCATCAATAATTTTTTGCGTATCAATGGCAATCATCAATTCTTCGTTGGTAGGAACCACCATCACTTTAACCTTTGAACCAGGTTTGCTAATGATGATCTCCTTACTCCTTAATCCGGTATTGACCTGTTGGTCAATCTCTATTCCCAAAAATTCGAGCCCATCACAGATGCCTGCTCGAGTAGTATCGGAATTCTCCCCGATGCCGCCCGTGAAAATCAACAAATCGATTCCTCCCATTGCTGCCGCATAGGCTCCAATATATTTTTTGACACGATAATCAAACATCTTGATGGCAAGCATACAACGTTCGTCTCCTTTGTCTGCCGCCGCCCTGATTTCGCGCGAGTCGGAAGAGATACCACTGATACCAAGCAAACCGGAATGTTTATTGAAAAGTGTAGATGCCGATTTGGTGCCGATTTTCTCCTTGTCCATGATATAAGAGACAGCGCCCATGTCGATATCCCCGGAACGGGTACCCATGATCAAACCTTCAACAGGCGTAAATCCCATGGAGGTATCAACCGAAATCCCGCCTTTAATGGCACAAACAGACGCACCATTTCCAAGGTGACAGGTAACAATTTTAAGACCTTTGGGGTCGGTGCCCAAAATTTCACAGGCACGTGAGAAAACATACCTGTGGCTGGTCCCATGGAATCCATAACGCCTGATCCCGTATTTTTTATAAAGGGCATATGGGATGGCATACATATAAGAATGTTTCGGCATGGTGGTATGAAAAGCAGTATCAAATACTGCCACCTGCGGAATCGACGGGATCAATGACCTTAGTGCGTAAATACCTTTCAGGTTTGGGGGATTGTGCAATGGTGCCAATTCAGTATACTTCTCAAGGGCATCTATAACCGCCTCGTTCACCAATTTGCTTTCCGTAAAAAGCTCTCCCCCGTGAACAACCCTGTGACCAACGGCACTGATCTCATCCAGTTTAGCAATACAACCGTGTTTGGCGCTTGATAATACGCCAAGTATATATTCTATACCAATTTTATGGTCCAAAATCTCACCTTCAAACATTACCTTCTGTCCGTCCTCCTTTTCATGTTTCAGAAAAGAGCCTTTCATCCCAATCTTTTCAACGATACCCTTGGCAATCACGGCATTGTTGGCCAGGGAAAAAAACTGATACTTGATGGATGAGCTACCGCAATTGAGTACTAATATTTTCATGCGTATATAATTTGTTTTTTAAAGGTCGCATGGAATACCCATCCGCCATCTGGCGGAATCTGTTGATGTGATATTTTTCGCATGGGTATTTCATTCTTTATTAGATTATATTCTTTCTGAAACCATTGGGGAGGATCCTATGATATTTCCCTTGTCGTCATACTTGTAAAATCCCCAGCAAACATGTTTACCATACCTTTTTGCCCGGTTCAATTTTTTGATAACCGGTGAAGCCATGTACATCGGGTCGCCAAATTCGGAATAGAGATTTTCCATCCATCGGTTTATTTTATCAATTCCCAGAATATCGGCCAGTTCAAAAGGACCGAACCGCATGCCAAAGCCAACTTTCCAGACTGTATCGATATCCGGGAGAGAACCAACACCTTCCATCAATACTTCACAAGCCTCGTTCAACAAGGCTGTGTAAAGACGAATAGAGATCAATCCTGCAGACTCTTCAACGGGAATAGCCTGTCTGTTCACCAGCTTCACAAAAGTCAATACTTTTTCATATACCTCCTCTGAAGTATAAAGACCTTTGACAACTTCACATATTTTCGCTTCGGGTGATTGTACAAAAAAGTGCAAACTGACACATCTTTCACGATGCTTCAGCTCTGATGCCAACTCAGTAATGATGATGGTAGTTGAATTTGTTGCAATGATACATTCCGGGTTGACCACCTTTTCAACTTTCCTGAATACCTCTTTTCGCTCGGTAATTTTTCTTGCACTCGACTCTGCGCGTATCGCCTCGATGACAAAATCACAATCCTTTAAATCTTCGTAATGCACACTCCCCTTAATCCTTGAAAGGATCAATTTCTTTTCTCCCTGGGTCATACCCCAGTTTTCGATCCGTCGCTCCAATACTTTGTCAAGTTGTTCATAGGCAAAGTCTATTTTCTGTTGGCTAAGTTCAATAAATATTACCTCTATCCCATAGGCACTGGCGATACGGGCAATATTCTGACCATCTTTCCCACAGCCAACTATTCCGATTTTAGAGAAAAGCGTACGCTGTTGCTGCTTCTTACTCAGGCCAAAATCTTCAATCTGCTCTACAATTATGTTTTCCATGGAATCTCTTTTTATAAACTTTTGGTTCCTGCTTGATTTGCCGTAATGGCAACCATGTTCACGATATCGCTGACAGAGCAGCCGCGCGAAAGATCATTGATGGGAGCGGCCATCCCTTGCAAAACAGGGCCCACTGCCTCTGCCCCTGCCAATCTTTGCACCAATTTATAACCGATATTCCCGGATTCCAATCCCGGGAATATCAACACATTCGCTCTTCCGGCTACTTTACTTCCCGGTGATTTTAGCTGTCCGACTTCGGGAACAAGGGCTGCATCCAGTTGCATCTCACCATCAATTAAAAGATCCGGATTCCGCTCCTGGGCTATCTTCGTTGCCTGGGCAACTTTATCAACAAGTTCGTGCTGTGCGCTTCCCTTTGTTGAGAAGGAGAGCATTGCTACCCTGGGTTCAATGTTGGCAATAGCCTTTGCAGAGGCCGCTGTAGTTAAAGCAATCTCAGCCAGTTGAAACGCATCTGGATCTGGCATAACCGCACAATCCGCAAAAACCAGCATGCCATTGTCACCAATATTTTTGTCCTTGAAAATCATAAAAAACAGACCCGATACGACAGAAACCCCCGGCAATGTTTTCACAAACTGAAAAGCTGGTCTTAATACATCCCCTGTAGCATTGATTGCCCCGGCCACCTCGCCATCCACATCTCCCGCTTTGATCATTATGACACCAAAATAGAGTGGATCGTTCAACAATTCATAAGCCTTTTCAATGGTCAAACCCTTATTTTTGCGAAGCTCCACCATTATTTCAGCATATTTCACTCTATTTTGATCTGTTGCCGGATCCACAATTCTGGCACCGGAAATGGATATTCCTTCCCGATCTGAAGTTGCTTTTATGTCGTCCGGATTACCCAGCAGTGTTATTCTTGCAATTTTATCTTTGAGAATTAGCTCCGTTGCCTTTAATGTCCGGATCTCATTACCCTCTGGCAAAACAATGTGGTTCTGAAGCCTTACGGCATTTCCCCTGATCTTTTCAAGCAAATCCATCAGTTAAATATTAAATTTTCGAACTATTTTTTAAAAAATACAAAAATAAAGATTCTTAAGAGAGTTACCTAATATCCCTAACGATTTTCCACCTCTCATTTAACAATTAAAACTAAAAATTGTTAAATGGAAATTCACCGAATGAAGTTGTGAGGTTCTCTTTTTCAACCGGAAATAAAAGTCGTCAGAATTCGAATAACAGATAAATAGATTTTTTGTATTTTAACAGACTTATTTGACACGAACTGAAGATGCCTGAGTCGACCTTTTACTTAAACCCTTTAGCCCTTATTTCATTATCTTCTTTCCTGATAATGACTGTTTTAGCATTTTTATTATGGCACAAATATTACAATGAACAAACCAAATTTGTCGTTCTGCTTTTTGTAGCCAATGCAATTTATTCCTTCTTTTACTCATTTGAGATCTCCTTCCAAACGCTGCAAGAGATCAATTTATTTTACCATTTTGAATATTTTGGCATTCCGTTTTTATCTACATTTTACCTGATGTTTGCGCTAAATTATTCGGGAAAGGGTAATTGGCTAACCTTAAGGAACAAGGTAATTTTATTTGCCATTCCGATTATTACCATGGCGATGGTATTTACCAACAAATACCATCATCTGTTCTATCAAAGTGAAGGGATAAAAGTAGATGGGCCGTTTCCAACATTCTCCTTCACCCCTGCTGTCTGGTACTTTATCCATCAGGGTTATGTTATAGTGTGCATGTTGTTTGCCTTGTACATACTTGGCAAAATGCTAAAAAACGCTGCAACCGTCTTCAGACGGCAAGTTGTTTTTCTGCTATTGGCTACAATTTTCCCATTCCTGGGATACCTTGCTTACCAGATGCACATGGTTCCTTTCGGCATTGATCCGGTTTCGTTCACCTTTACGCTGACAGGGATCGTTGTATATTTCGCCCTTGTGCGTTACAGGCTTTTTGAGTTGGTTCCAATTGCCCGAACAAAATTGTTCGAAAAGATACAAGACCGGATACTCGTTTTTGACATGAATAATCGGTTGATTGATTTCAATTTAGCTGCCTGCCGGCAATTCAGTCTGATGAATTCTGATCTCGGTAAAGAGATTCCCGAATTTCTAAGTCAATGGCCGGAGATGATGCAATTCATTCAGAACAACCAATCAGGCAATCTAGAATCACATCATCTCGAAGGTGAAATGTCATATTTCTATGATATTCAAATTCTTGAACTCGAAAAAAACAACAAAGTCAAACCAGGGAAACTGGTTGTCATCAAAGATGTTTCCGATCTGATCAATACTGAACGTGAAAGAAATTTTGCAGCCACCAAATTAAATGCGATCATTCTGGCAATGCCGGATATTATACTCGTTATCAATAACAAGGGTATTTTTACTGATTTCTTTTCTTCAAACAATGATCGCCTTTTCTTAACAAAAGAGGAGGTTGTTGGCTCCTCCCTTCAACATCTTTTTGAGCCTGCAGAAGCTGTTGAACTCTACAAATTACTGGATAACTGCCTCCAATCCAACGAATTGATAACACATCAGTTTGAAATGAATTTTCCGGGAAATGTAAAACACTATGAAGTTAGGCTATCCACGCTGGACAAATCTCATGTACTGGCCATCATCCGCGATGTGTCTGAATCGATCGAAATGAAACATGATCTCCTTTATCAATCAGGTTTTCAAAAAATTCTGATGAATCTTGCCTCGCGCTATATCTATATCGCTGATTCGGAAACGGATGGTGTAATAAACGACTCGCTTCGTCAAATTGGAGAATATACTGGCGTCGACCGGGCTTACATTTTCAGGTACAATTTTGACGATGAAACAATGTCAAATACCCATGAGTGGTGCAGTAACAATGTAGCATCACTTCTCCAGAACCGGGCAAATATTTCAACTTCACTCGTGTCTGATTGGGTAGAAAAGCATAAGCATGGTGAGCCTACCGTTGTCAAAAATCTCACAAAACTTGAAAACGACAATAGGATTCATGGTTTTGTAAACTCCTCAGAGATAAAATCAATTATCACTATTCCAATGATTTCACAAAAAAATTGTTTGGGATTTGTTGGATTTGACACGGTCAGCCCAAATAGAAAATGGAATGATTCAGACATCTCCTCACTAAAAATTTTCACCGGTATGCTGGCCAATTTACAAGAGAAGATTACCATAGAGCAGTCGCTTGTTGAAGCCAGAATTAAAGCGGAGGCCAGCAACAAACTGAAAACAGCATTCATGAACAACATTTCCCATGAAATCAGGACTCCTTTGAATGGAATCATCGGTTTTGGCGAAATCATTGCCAATGAACAGTTGTCGCTTGAAGAAAAAAACAGGTTCCTTACAGTTGTCCAGGAGAGCAGTGAGCGATTGATCCATACCATCGACGACTACCTGGATATTTCGTTGATTGTTACCGGTAACCAGGAGATTAATCCAAATCATTTCAACCTCGCACAAAAAATTGAAGAGATCGTCTTTGAATATGATGCACCTTGCCAGGCTAAAAATATCACAATTCGTTCAGAGATCCCGGCTCATCTCAGACAGACAACCATCTACTCTGATCCCGAATTGATTCATAAAATTTTAAACCATCTGGTTGGCAATGCTTTGAAATTTACTGAAAGGGGATCTATCGTCATTGGATTGAAGATGGAAGAAGATTACCTGACCATGTTTGTGCAGGATACCGGAATTGGAATCGCAGAGAATGTACAGGAATCGATTTTCGACTCCTTTATGCAGGAAGATTTTTCTTCAACAAGACTATATGAAGGAAGCGGTTTGGGGCTTTCCATCGTGAAAGGAATTGTCACGCTTCTAGGCGGAAAGATAAAATTGCATTCAAGTAAAGGTCAAGGCTCCATATTTAACATTTCACTCCCAAAAAAATAATTGGAAACAACAATTCTATCTTCTAAAATGGATATTCTGAACAATATCAACGGAGACGAAATTTTTCGAAACCTGTTTGAACATTCAACGGTTGGGATGTCTATCACATCAATGGATAACCGGCTGTATCCCAATACAGCATTCTGTGAGATGCTTGGATACACAAAGGAGGAACTTATAAATAAAAAATGGGCCGAATACACTCATCCGGATGATATCGCTTGCAACCACGCCCTCCTAAATAGAATAATAACCGGTCATGAAAAATCAGTACGTTGGGAAAAAAGATATCTTCACAAAAATGGATCAACCGTTTGGGGGGATATTCATACTTTTCTTCACAGGGATGCAAACGGTCTTCCCATACATTTTATCACAACTGTCAACAACATCACAAAGACCAAAAATTTTGAGGCTGCATTGGTGGAAAGTGAACAAAATTTCAAATTTCAGAATGAACAACTTCTGCTGAGCAACACAGAGAAAGATAAGTTCTTTGCCATATTGGCACATGATTTGAGAAGTCCATTAAGCTCCTTTCTTGGATTGGCAGAGGTAATGTCCGAAGATATCAACAACATGACGATGTCTGAAATAGAGGATATAACAAAGTCATTGTTCTTGTCTGCCTCCAACCTTTATCAACTTTTGGAAAACCTGCTTGAGTGGTCTGTTTTACGCAGGGGAAATTCGGAATACCATCCGGAGCCGACATCGCTCAACAGTCTCATTAAGAGAAGCATAGATCCATTTACAGAATCCGCTCGTCGCAAAGATATTACGTTGGAACTCAGTCTTGAACAAACCTTTACCGTTAACTGTGATATAAGGATGACCGAAACAATTTTAAGGAATTTGATCTCCAACGCTATAAAATACACCAATGCAAAAGGATCAGTGGTTTTAAATACCAAATCTGTAATAGACAATGAAATACTTATATCTGTGACGGATAACGGTATCGGAATGGACGATGGGTTACGCAACAAACTTTTTAAACTCAACGAACAGGTGAGCAGAAAAGGAACCGGTGGGGAAGCCAGTTCCGGTCTTGGGCTCCTGATCTGTAAAGAATTAATAGAGCGACAAGAGGGAAAGATATGGGTAGAAAGTGTCGAGAACAAAGGAAGTACATTCTTTTTTACACTTAAATTGGTAAATTAGGGGTTTACCTTTCGACTTCGCTCGGGCACCGGATCATGCTATGCTCTTTGCCCCTCGGCTTCGCTCGGGGACCCGGGCCGCTCCAAAAAACATTACCCTTCGGCTACGCTCAGGGATACGGGGACATGGAGAGGACTGGGAGAGGGATAAAGCTTAATGACGAGAGATGTGCCGGTCCCCGAGCGAAGTGGTATCCAGAGCGAAGTCGAGGGGCCTAGGGGCAAACATTTCAAACATTTCAAACAATATAGATCGCATGGAACAACCTTTTATACTGATTGTAGACGACTCAAAGGAGATGCTGACCTATATGGAAATCGTCCTTAAATCGGCAAAGGCGACAATCATCTCAGCCAATTCTGGGTCCAAAGCCCTGGAATTGATTAAAAATAAGGAATTGGCCCTGGCCATTATTGATGTACAAATGCCAGAGATGAATGGCTACACACTTGCCTTAAAAATCAATGAAAACAGACTGGGGGCCATTGTTCCCATCATCTTTCTTACGGCAGTCTACCAGGATCAGGTTGAGATATTAAAGGGTTATGAGTCAGGCGCAGTGGATTATATTTTTAAGCCGGTCAACAGAGGGATCCTGTTAAGCAAAATCAATGTTTTCCTCGAATTGTACAATCAGCGAATGAACCTTCCTGAAGACCTCATGCTGCTGAAAAAATTTGAAGACAACCTCTCCAAATCGAATGCTGAACTTGCTGATAGTCAGGTAAAATTCAAAAGTTTTATTGAACATGCACCCGATGGGGTATTTATCATGAACAGGGAGGGCCGTTATCTGGAGATGAACGATGCTGTTAGCAGCATAACCGGTTATCCCAAAGAAGACCTTAATCAAATGCCCCTTCAAGATTTGATCCCGGAGGGAAGTAAGGAAAAATGGAACTCATTTTTAATGAAATTACTTAACACCGGGACCGCCAACACAGAATTAACATTCAGGCACAGAAACGGGAAGACAAGATGGTGCACCGTTGACGGTGTGAAATTGAGTGATGAACAATATCTCTGTTTTAGCAAAGACATCACCCAAAATAAAATGGCTGCTGATGCCTTAATGAAATCGGAAGAGAAGTACCGGACCTTGCTGAATGCCTCCCCCGAAGGGATCATCATCGTGGATACGAAAGGAATTATTACCGATGTATCGGAAATAGGCATTGAACTTTACGGATCAGATGGGAAAAACGAGTTAATTGGCAAACATATATTACGGTTCTTACCTTCGGGCTTAAAATCAAAATTCAGGGATATTTACAACAAGACGCTTGAAGAAGGGTTGGTCCAAAGTTTTGAACTGAAATTACAGAATAAAAACAAGATTCCATTTATTTCTGAGATCAGCTCTACCCTGATCCAGGGGAAGAACGGGGAATCGATCGCTTTTATGATCGTTATTCATGACATTACCCACAGGAAGAAGTTGGAACGTCAAATGATCCACAACGACCGGATGACAACCCTGGGGGAGATGGCAACCGGTATTGCCCATGAGATTAACCAACCGCTGAATACGTTGTCCATACTCTTTGACAACATGCTTTTAGCCGCTTCCAAAGAGGAATCACTCCCCAAAAGCTATCTTGAAAAGAAGACCGAAAAGATCTACGACAATATTTTTCGCATCAAAAATATTATCGACCACGTTCGGGTTTTTTCCCGTAGCCAGGATGATGCCATTTACTCCTCCTTTGAAGTAAACGAGAGTATTAAAAATGCCGCTTCAATGATTTCCGAACAATTCAGGCACAAAATGATTGAGTTGGATATCGACCTGAGCGAATCTTTGCCTCCGGCCTTCGGAAATACTTACCAGTTCGAGCAGGTTATTCTCAATTTGCTTATCAATTCGAAGGATGCAATTGAGGAGTTGGAAGCAATCCTTGACATCCAAATGGAAAAACGGGTGGCGATCCGTACCTACAAATTGAACAAGCTAATTATCGTCGAAGTGAAGGACAATGGAATTGGGATTAAACCCGAAGAGCTTGAGAAAATTATGCTACCTTTTTACACTACCAAAGAGGCCGGGAAAGGAACCGGCTTGGGACTTTCAATTACTTTTGGGATAATCAAGGAGATGAAGGGTGATATTGCGTTTCAAAGTGAACCAAAAAAAGGGACAAACGTGACGATAAAGTTACCGGAGGCGAGGAGTTGAAACAATTGGGAAATTGGGAAATTGGGACGGAGAGACTAAAATGACGGAGGTGACAGAGTGGAGAGTTAAAAGTGGAGAGTTAAAAGTGGAGAGTTAAAAGTGGAGAGTACTGAAATAAGATTGAAAAATATGTAAACAAAATTAGGATCAGTCACAATGAAATAGGGAAGATTAATTTTATTGGTATAAGCGCATAGACCGCCCAAATATATTTTCTTACTCATTATTAAATGCTTGTAATACTGCCATTTATCAGAATAATTATTTGAAATTTAATTGTAAAACAGAGATGATTTGCT
>Ga0265297_10003984_pt1 | contig 25195 bp, 27 predicted proteins | sample Munlanlwell13791_FD_192502 | JGI IMG/M metagenome (GOLD analysis project Ga0265297, IMG submission 192502) | Leachate microbial communities from a municipal landfill in Southern Ontario, Canada - Leachate well 137-91 | ecosystem: Engineered > Solid waste > Landfill > Unclassified | place... | reverse complement strand
CATCCTCTTCCAGCAGTTCCAGCAGTTCCTCAAGTTCCAGCAGTTCATTCAGCTCTAGCAGTTCCAGTTCTTCGAGCAGTTCGAGTTTTTCTAGCTCCAGTTCTTCGAGCAGTTTCAGCAGTTCAAGCAGTTCATCCTCTTCCAGCAGTTCCAGCAGTTCCTCAAGTTCCAGCAGTTCATTCAGCTCTAGCAGTTCCAGTTCTTCGAGCAGTTCGAGTTTTTCTAGCTCCAGTTCTTCGAGCAGTTTCAGCAGTTCCTCAAGTTCCAGCAGTTCATTCAGCTCTAGCAGTTCCAGTTCTTCGAGCAGTTCGAGTTTTTCTAGCTCATCTAGCAGTAGTTCATTTGATTCGAGTAGTTCAAGTTCTTCTAGTAGTTCAAGCAGATCATCAAGTTCTAGCAGTTCAAGTAGCTCCTCAAGTTCTAGCAGTTCTTTCAGCTCGAGCAGTTCCAGTTCTTCATCGAGTTCAAGCAGTTCTTTCAGCTCAAGCAGTTCGAGTAGTTCCAGTTCTTCTAGTAGTTCGAGCAGTTCATCCTCTTCTAGCAGTTCATCGAGTTCCAGTAGTTCAAGTTCTTCCAGCAGTTTTAGCAGCTCTAGCAGTTCATCAAGCTCTAGCAGTTCTTTCAGTTCAAGCAGTTCCAGCAGTTCATCCTCTTCCAGTAGCTCATCAAGCTCTAGCAGTTCATTCAGTTCAAGCAGTTCCAGTTCTTCCAGCAGTTTTAGCAGTTCATCGGCATCATCTTTGCCGCATGAAGCGGAATTCTACAATGTAACGGATAAATACAAATTTGAGGACCAGACTGATGAATTAAATTTTGAGGATCAGACTTCGAAACTAAAATTCGAAAATCAGACCGATGAATTTAATTTCGATGATAAAACCGATAAATACGATTTTGAACAATGGTAAGGAGGTGAAAAATGCCTAACAGGTTGGATCAATATTATGTAGGGGATATAATAACCTTTAAAGGTGTGTTTAAGATAGCCGGCGTGGAACAAACTCCCGATGCCGCCAGTGGGAAAGTGCAGATATGGAAAGTAGGATCTACCGAAGCCACTCTTGCTGAAACTACTGCATCGATATCGGCTACGCAGTTACAATATAAACATACACCTGCCGCAGCAGGTCAATATGCCCTGTATTTCTATTGCACGTTTAATTCCGGTGCTGATAAGCGCAGCGGTGTGATAGAATTTATAGTCCGGGTAAAGGAGGCGCATTAATGATAAATGAAAAGTCGTTAGAAAACCTAAAGGTGCCAAAACCTCGAAAAGCCGGGTATGGATATAGGTATGCTATCCCTCAAGCCAAGATTGACGAATTATTTACTTATCTTGCGGAAGGTAAAAAGCTAAAACCAGCCGCTAAGGCCGCTGGGATGTGTTTTGAAACAGCCAGGAAGTATTTTAGTGAAGGCGATATTACAAGAGGTATAAAACCTCTTTCTTACCGTCTTTCTATATTCCAGGATAGGGTGTTTGAAAAATTCAATGTTGCTTTGGAAGAAAGGCGTATGATCATGCTTGGCAATGTCCGGGATGCCTTGGATGTGATGCAGGAATGTATCAAACCTTCCGATTGTAAATGCTGTGCCGGAGAATGTACCCAAACCGGAAAAGATGGAATAAAAATACTCTGCCCTGCCTGTAGTGGAACTGGTAAGATCATGGGTTCTCTTATGAATAAGGCTAACTTGCGTGATTTAGACAGGCTTACTAGGCTTGAAGTGTTCCTAATGGGTGGAGTAACGCAAAAAGAGCATGAAAAAAAAGGAATGACTGCGGAGGAAATAAGTGGAGATAATACAGAAGGCTGAAAGGATTAACTGGCAAGCAGAAATTGATAAACGCAATCCTGCTGATGCCCGAACATGGCAGGCTAAAGAGTACAGGCGTTGTGTGGAAGACAAAAATTATTGGTTTAATAATTATGTTACTACCATAGATACCAGGAAGACGCCTTCAATAATACCTTTTTTTCTTTGGCCGCACCAGGAAAGATTGCTTGTCCAGTTAGACAAATACCAGGATCTATTCATTGATAAATCCAGGGATATGGGTATTTCCTGGACTATTATGGGCTGGGAACTTCATCAGGCTTGCTATACTAAAGGTTTTACGGCGCTTAATATATCAAGGAAAGAGAATGAGGTCCAGGACACAGGGAATACGTTTCATTCTTTACATGGCCGGCTTTTGTTCATGTACCAACGTTTGCCGCCTTTCTTACGCCCCCGGGTGCATAATCCATATCTCATATTCTCCATCCCCAGCATGAATTCCGTGATCAGGGGCGAATCAGCAAATCCCAATGCTGGCAGGGATACCCAGTATAAATTCATCCTTGTGGATGAGGCGGGGTTTGTTGAGTGCTTGGATGAGATGTTCAAGGGACTTCGCAACGCCACTAATACTATTTGCCTCAATTCTACTCCGCCAAAAGAAGTAGTAAATAACAAGTTTTCAGAAATCAAGGATATGAAGAATTCAGGGTTTGTCCATATGTCTTTCCATTGGAAAGAACACCCTGAAAAAGACGATGAATGGTATAAGAAAAAAACCGCTTCAATGACAGAGGAAGAAATAGCCCAGGAGCTTGATATCAAATACGACAGAGCCGTTACAAATAGATCTTATCCTGAATATGATGATGGAATACATCTTTTAGGTCATAAGGTATTCCTCAACCCAAAATCAAAACTGTATTGCTTTATGGATTTCGGTCTTGAAGGTGAAGTATTCCTGTTTGCTCAAAAGGATTTTGAGGATAGGTTATTCTTTATTCATTATGCACTTTTCAAGAATAAACTTACTCCTGAATTATACATCGAATTCCACAAATGCCTTGATGCGATAGGCTATAATGGCGATGTAAAAGATATAGTATTTATCGGTGATAAGTCAGGAAATAAGCGAAGCCGAACAAGCAAGACCAGCGTAATTGAAGAATATAAGACTATTTCAAACGGCGATATCGATATCAAGACCCAGGAAATCACCAATGACGATAAGATGAAATGTATGAAGGCTTGCCTTAAGCATTATATCGGGCAAAGACCGCAATTCAACATATCAAATTCGCCCTCTTGCCTTGAATTCGCCAGAGCAATGAAGAGTTGCCGGTTAAATAAAGTCGGACTGGATCATGTAGATGAATGGTTCACCCACGTTGTCAATGCTGCGGAATACGGGGTGTCCTGGCTTTTCCCCAGGATTAGAGCGGCTGGAATAATTGTGGGGATAGATCCTGGCCAGGTTTTGAGGGATAGTGAAGGACAGATAGAAAGGACAGTAGAAACTAATATAGTAAGAGGAGCGTCGGCTTCGGCTGTGATAGGTGATAACCGCATAAATAGAAGGAGGTTGATATGAAAAGAAAGAATAAAAATACAGAAGTAGTTCCAGCAATGCTCTCTAATGAAAGGAACCTTAATTTTACGGAAAGGGGAAGGAGATACGCAGAAATACAGGGACGCATCAGTGAGTCATATCCTATGGTAGGGGGCGGTGGTGAAGATTACTTATGGCGTTCTTTGTCTTCTAACTCAAACCGTGATATCAGCACTCTTACACAGAAGAGAATGCAGGATGTCGCTTTTTATCTTTATGATTCTAATCCTATGGCAAAAAGGATTGTTGAGATAATCAGGGATTTTGTTGTTGGCGATGGTTTTACTTACACAGCTGAAGATCCTGATGTCTTAGAAGTAATAGATGAATTCTGGAATGATCCTGACAATAAGATGGATATTGAGATGGATGTCAATGTCCTTGAGTTATCAATATTCGGAGAGAACTGTTTTCCAGTGTGGGTTAATCCCGTTAACGGGGCTGTAAAGTTAGGATATATTGATCCAGTAAACATCCTTAAGGTAGTCAAAGACAAAAGTAATCCACGGATAAACAATAAGATAATATGGAAAGCTCCAAAGATGCGTGATGAGCGGGAGCTGAATGTTGTTAATATTGATAAAAAAGTTCGCTCTGAAACTTACGGTAAATTAATAGGCGATTGCTTCTTCTTTACTGTAAATAAGGTAAGCAGCGCCACAAGGGGGAGATCCGATTTATTGACTTTAGCCGATTGGTTAGATGGACACGATCAATTCCTTTTTGCCCGGCTTGAAAGGGCATTTTTGCTCAATGCATTCATTTGGGATATTACTTGTGATGGTATGAATGAAAAAGAATTACAGGAATTTGTAAAAGGTCTTGCAATTCCTCGGGCAGGTTCTATCCGTGCGCATAATGAAAAGATACATTGGAAGGCTGAATCACCTAAATTAGACGCATCTGACGCATCCGAAGAGGCTAGATTATTTAAGAATCAGATCCTTGGCGGTGCTGGATTCCCGGAACACTGGTTTGCGGAAGGTTCCAAGACTACGAGAGCTACAGCCCTAGAAATGTCTTTACCTACTCTCAAGCGCCTTAAGACACGTCAAAAGGCAGTTAAGTACCAAATCAAGGCTATTCTTGATTTCGTGATAGATCAGGCGATAATACATAAACGCTTGGAGGAGAATGTAAATAGGAAGTTTAAAGTTGTTCCTTCTCCTATAGTATACAAGGACAGCAAAGGTCTTGCTGATTCTATTAGCGGCCTTGTAGATGGTCTTTTGAAAGCCAGGGACGCTAATTGGATTAAGGATAAAGAAGCTAAAAATGTATTTAATACTGTGGTATCACAAATTGGAGTAGATATAGAGAGCGATAATCTAGATACAGAGGAAGAGGGAGTCCCTGCTGAAAAAATCATTAAAAAAGAAGAACCTAAAGTTAAAGACGTAAAAAGAAATTTTGTTAAAAAAGATAACAAGGAGGAAAAATGAACAAAGATAACTTGAAAGAGTTGCCGGAAAAGATAGTTGCGGAGAATATTGAGTTATCGCAAGATGTGGCTGAAAAATTTACTGAGGCTGATACGGATCAGTATAAAGAACTAAAAAGCATACTTAAGTTATATGCTGCAAAGCGCCGGGGTGAAGAAACTCCGCATAGTTTTGATGAAATAAAGGCTCTGTTCAAAGAGCATATAGGAATTATGATAACAGCCGGTAATACTGCTTTTAAACCAGGAAAATTGGTTCCCTTTTCCAAAGAATTATTTGATGAATTCTGTGATTATGATGAAAGGGAATCTAAGTTCTATATTCAATTAAAGGTTCCTCAGGCAAAAGAAAGCACTTTTGCTTACTTTAAACAGTGGTGGAAAAGCAAATTCTCGGAGAGTAATGTAATTGAGAACTTCATCATTGCTTTGGATAATGGAACTGATCTTTATATCAACCAGGATTTATTGGGAGAAAAGTTCAAAGAGGGCGTATTTTATATTAAAAATAGCCAAAAAATCGCTGAAAAAGTCAAAGAATCGCTTGAGTATGTTCCACCGGGAAGCGAATTAAATATCACCAACATGGCATCTTGGGTGAAAAAAATCGATGCTGGGTCTATAAAAATTACGGAAAGTTCAGAGCTAGAGCAATTAATGGTGTTTTCAGGCGAGAAAATCAAGGGGGAGTATATCGCAAAAAGGACATCTAAAGATAGTGATTTCTGGGTGTTAAATAAAAAAACTTGATTTTTAGGCATTTATGTGCATATACTTAATCAGAAAGACTATATTCACAGGTTACGCACAGGAGGTTTTAAATGCCGTATAGTGGAGAGCATGCAGCTAGAATAACTTCTCCCATAAATGATGGGATATTTGCTAGGAAGACTATTGCTCCCGGCATTTCTATCATTCTACAGAAGCCTAAAGGCGAAGCCAACACACCTATGAATGTGCAATCTTACCGATTTTCAAAGGATCAATTTACCGCAGAAGAAGCAAAAGCGTGGTTAAAGCAGCATAAAATAGGAATCATATCATTTGAGCCGGCAAGTGAACCGAGCAAGAAAGAAGCTAGAAGGTCTTATATCCATAGTATAGCTGAAACTCTTGCGGGTTCATTGCTCAAATGAAAATAGACCAACTTAATCTCATATCATTATTGGAAAGTTCTCCTTCAGGTGATGTCTGGAAAGTCATCATCATAGAAGAAGGACTTTCCAAAAATGGCAAATACTACACAAAAGAATCCCTCCAGAACGCAATACCTCTCTTCGAAAAATCAAAAGTCTGTTTTTATGAATGGAAAGATAAGTTCTACGATCATATCCCTCTGGCGCTTGAGAAACTTCGCCCAGAGGGTTTTCCATTACAGACTGCCGGATACCTTGATAATATCAAGTATGAAACCGTAAAGGTTGAAGGCAGGGAAGTAAGCGGTCTTACCGGAATGCTTCATTTCCTCGAAAACAACAACAAAATCACACAACTAAAAAATTTGCTAGTCGAAGGCTGGAAAAAGGGTCTTAAAAATTTGCTGGGGCTTTCGATAAATGCAGAGGGTCCGTCATCTGTAAGGATGTTAAACGGAACGCCAATCACCGTGGTAAGCGGAATAACGAAGGTATATAGCACGGATTTTGTAACCCAGCCGGCGGCTGGCGGGGGTTTGTTAAAATTAGTGGAGAGTATTAACCAAAAAGGAGGAGTTGAACAAATGTGGAAAAAATTCCTTGAAGCACTCAAGGTGTTTAGTCCAAAATTGCTGGAGAGCGTAGATCTCGCCAATATAACCGAAGAGGAAGTCATAGCCATCTTTGAATCTCTGCACAAAGAGGCCAAAGAAAAGAAATCAGCGAAGTGTTCCGTGATTGAGTCTATTCTTGGCAAGATGAAAGAGAAGAAATTCGAAGAGGCGGAAGGCTTACTAAAGGATCTGATAGAGCATAAAGAAACCGAGCTTACTGATGAGCAGATCTTGGCGGCAGATCCGTCAACACTCACAGAAGCCCAGAAATTAAAGAAAGAATCTTTGCTCAAAGCAAAGAAAGAAGCTGATGATCTAAAAGTTACACAGGCTAAACAAGCAGAGTTGGATGAAAAGAACAAGAGTTTGGAAGCCCGGATGAAAGAAATGGATCAGAACCTAAAAAAGAGAGAATGCAAGGAAATGCTTAATCTGATGCTTGGAGAAAGCAATCTTCCTATGCCCATCAGGGATAAGATTCGCAAAGGTTTCGAAAGTAGGATCTTCCAGGAATCAGAACTTAAGGAATCAATTAAGTCTGAAACGGAAACTCTCGCAAAGTTAGTAGAGAGCGGGACTATAATTGATTTAGGTGGCGGCGCTTCCGGTACTTATGTCGAGAGAGAAACGATTACCCGCCTTCAGGCGTCCATGGATTTGACGCTTGGTCATGTTCCTACTGACGAAGAGAAAGGTACCTATAAAGGTATTGAGAAATTCAGGTCATTACGTGAATCCTATGTTGCCTTTACCGATGACCCGCAAGTTACCGGAAAGATGGGTCCTGCCGCTATCGCAAGAATGCAGGAAGCCATTGATGACGGTAATACCTTTGCGTATGCGCTTGGGTATTCCATGCAACGCAGGATGTTGCCGGCGTACAAGAGCATAGAGCCATTGTGGAAAAAGATCGCCGTTTCTGTCCCTGTCAACGATTTCAAATTGCAGGAAAGGATTCGCTGGGGTGGATTTGGTGTATTGCCTCAAGTGCAAGCAGCCAGAACAGTTGCCGGGACTCCTATTGATTCCGCAACTCCTACCTACCCGGAACTCGGGTTCCCAACTGATGAAGAGGCAAAATATGCAGTAGCCACCAAAGGTGGTTTGGTAACGATTACCCGCCGTATGATCATCGATGACGATTTGAGAGTATTAGCAGGACTTCCTGGAAAAATCGGCAAGGCTGCCATTAATACCTTAAACCAGTTCGTTTTCGATCTGATGCTTGGTTATACCACTGGCATCAACGTTGCAACGATATATGATTCCGTGGCAATGTACGCCACAGCGCATAAGAACTATCGCACGGTTGCATTAGGGTATGATAACCTTTATACCCTCTTGAACGATATGTATTACCAGTGTGAGTGGGGTTATAAGTCCTTGGTAGGCGATAATCCGTTAGCTGCGGCTGCGACCACATTAAATGTTACCGGTGGAACAGGACAGTATTTCAAAGCCGGCGATATGATTTGGATGGACGGTGAAATTTGCCAAGTTACAGCAGTTGCTACGGATGCGTTAACTATTATCCGTGGTATGTTCGGCACCACTGACGCCCAGCATGCACAGAATGTAGTGGTGTATAAAGTTACGCAGATAATCGGTATCCAAAACCCGATACTTTGGGTTCCCAGAGGATTAAGAGGCACAGCTTTGGCACTTCGTAATTCCGAGAAACATCCGGAGAACGCTGAAGGCGGAACCAACACACTGCGTGATATGTTTGAAGCCCAGACCAGCCCTTATTTAAGGGGCAATGAGAATAATTATTATCTGTCTGCACAGGTTAACGATCTGCCGGGTATTGAAGTTGGTTTCTTGAATGGCAGAGAAGAGCCAGAGCTTTTGGTTCAGGATCAGCCGACACAGGGTAACGTGTTCGTGTATGACCAAATAAGGTATAAGGTTCGTCATGAGTACGGCGGAGCGGTAACTGATTTCCGTGCCTTCGCAGCATCAATCGTAGCTTAACCGAATTAATGGCAATGACCGGGGGAGCAATTCCGCTCCTCCGGTACAGCTATTAGGCTGAAAAATGCCTAATGTTAAGGAGGATCAAAGATAAATGGGTAAGATGACACGTTTTAAATATGGCGTTGCTAATGAAAGAGGAACGGCACTCACTAAAGCCGGAACTTATACCATCACCGAACAGGATATCCTGAATGATGGCGTTTCTTTCTTCAAAATCAATGGTGCTTATACGCTCACTTTGCCTGTTGTCAATAGCAAACTTAAAGGAATAAGTTTGCTTATTTTTGGCAATGATGCCGCTTCAAAAGTATATGTTTCCGGTGGTTTTGGCGGCGGCGGTAACAATTATGACACTGTTACAATAGGCGTAGATAATGCAGTAGAATTTTGGTGCGATGGCACCTACTGGTATGCTTAGGCGTTACTGTCGCTGGAAGTTAAGGAGGTGGCTTATGCCTAGGCCAACCAGGTTCAAATATTTTGTCGCCAATAGAAGGGGAGAAACCCTAACTAAAAGTGCAGCTTATTCTCTTACCGAAAATGATATCCTAAAAGAAGGATATCTTCTTGTTGTCCTTACCGCTAATAATACCTTAACCCTGCCGGCAGCTAGTGCTAATTTGCGAGGATACAGTGTATATATCCATACATCTTCGCAAGGTGTGGTGTATGTTGCCGCCGGTTTTGGTGGTGGCGTTACTAGCTATGATACCATAAACATACCTAGATACTGCACTGTTGAAGTGTGGTGTGATGGAAGTTATTGGTATGCTATCGGTATGACAGTTGAGGCTTCTGGATCCAGTTCTTCAAGTTCAAGCAGTTCATCGAGTTCGAGTAGTTCGAGTTCTTCTAGCTTCAGCAGTTCTTCGAGTTCGAGCAGTTCGAGCAGTTTTAGCAGTTCCAGTAGCTCTAGCAGTTCTTCGAGTTCGAGCAGTTCATCGAGTTCGAGCAGTTCAAGCAGTTTTAGCAGTTCTTCGAGTTCAAGCAGTTCATCGAGTTCGAGCAGTTCTAGCTCCAGCAGTTCATCGAGTTCGAGCAGTTCTAGCAGTTTTAGTAGTTCTTCGAGTTCGAGTAGTTCTTCGAGTTCGAGTAGTTCTTCGAGTTCTTTTAGCTCAAGCAGTTCCAGCAGTTCTTCGAGTTCTTTTAGCTCGAGTTCATCCAGTTCAGCAACTACTGGATGGGTAGGAATAGATAACACATTCCTAGGGGATCACTGCGGCGATGATGGCGGTGATACTACTGTTGAAAATGCTTTGGCTGGAACGAATGTTTGGATACATACTGCCAATGAAACCCATTCGTTTGTGGTTGATTTGGGGAATATCCTCAATGTTCAGCAGGTAAGAGGGCGTTCTGGCGGTAATTTAAGCTGCGATCCGATTGCCGTGAATATCTATGTCAGCGAAACCAACGGTAACTGGGGCGATGCTGTTAATGCCGCACCTATTACTACCTGGCAGGATACTACAGTATGGCAAGAGGTAGCGCTTACTGCAAAGAATGGTCGGTACGTAAAGGTTGAAATAACGAATACAGAGAGTGCTGTGAAGACGTTAGAGTTCGGAGGTGTTTCCGGTGCGTTCTTCAAGATATTCGATGTGTTCGTAGCTACAGCAGTTTAACAAATACTGGTGGAGAGGCTTTTGCCTCTCCACCATAACTAAGGGAGTAAATATGGCAGCTCCAGGATATAAATGCCCCTTTAAAGCAAATGCCGGAGCCGGGATAACCTGCGAGAATGTCGCATGCGGAGCGTATAATCTGACATCAGAAGATTGTAATATCATTCTATTCTATAGGAGATCTGTAAAATATAATGGTTGTAATGATGTCAAGGAATCTTCCGGTGATGCGACGCAGCATTCATCCAGTTCCAGTAGTTCTTCTTCTAGTTCTAGTTCAAGTTCAAGCTCTCAATCAGCATAAAAAGGAGCTTTTGCTATGAGCTATAAGAAAGAAGACTATATCTCTAGGTTAGAAACCGCCCTTCAGGATAGTGCAGAGAAATTACAGTCTGACGATAAGATCCGTATCTTGTCCCAGGCTGTAATTCTCTATTCCAAGGATAGACCCAGGGAATTAGTCCATGAAATGACGGGCGATGGGACTTCTTATGATTTTGCCATGCCTACTTTATGGATTGACGGTTTTTCAGGGATCAAAGATGGAAAAATAGAATATCCAGCTGATGATTATCAGAATCCTGAATACATTGAATCTATCGACTGGACATTCTATAAGAAGTTGGTAGCGACAGTAACTACGAAGTTTTTCCGTTTCTTGACTTTTATTCCTTCAAGCGGAAAGATAGCGAGATACACTTTTACAGTGCCGCATACATTGGATGATGCAACGAGTACCATCGATGATGCGGATATAGAGGCAGTCGTAGCACTTACTGCCGCTCTTTGTTTCTGGACTCTTGCGGCCAAATTCGCACAGTCCACTGACCCAACGATGGAAGCTGATGTTATTGATTACCAGCGCAAAAGTGAACTTTATGTTTCTTTAGCCAAGGATAAATTATCAACCTATAATTCCCTTATGGGTCTTGGCGAAGAGGCTAAAGGCGCTGCTGCGGCATCAGCCGGTGTTGCCATAGCTGATTTAGATATGGCGTATCCTTGGGGCGGGGATTACCTGACACATCCTATCAGGCAGCGATAATACTCCAGAACAAAGATTAATGGGAAGGCGGAGATAAGGACACTTACGATATCACCCTGCCCTTTTTCTGCCTTAAAATCAGATGTCATTAGCGAATATCAGAAGTCAAATCAAAACAAAGTTAGAAGCCATTACCGGCGTGTCCAATGTTTACGAGTATAAGCGTTTCTGCAATGATTGGCACACCTATAAGGAACTCTTTGTTAAGGATTCCCGGGTGAATACCTGGGAGATAGAAAGAAAGTCCTTTTCCGCAACGGCACATGGCGGAAACGGAGATGTCGAGGATACAACGCATAATTTTGTCATCCGGGGGTTCTACTCTTTTAACGATGAATTAGCCACAGAAAAGACATTCCAGGATCTTGTGGATACGATATGCTCATCGTTTTTAAGCGATCCGACATTAAGCGGTAAAGCAAAAATAGTTCATGTTCCGATTACGGGTTCATTTTCCATGGGGAAATTAGGTGAGGTTCTCTGTCATTTAGTAGATATTAACATAACCATTGAGGACAGGATAATATAAGGAGGAGTTGAATGTCCAAAATAAGCAGGATAGCACAGTTAGCGGGTAAAATAGAAACCACCAGCGGACAAGCTGAAACACTAGCGGCGGCACAGGCTATGATATTAGCCTACGATCCGGTAATGGACTTATCTCCGGAACAGTTTAAGCGTAACCCGGTTGTCAAGCATATGTCCCGGTTTGGTTCAGAAGTCGGGGCGAGGAAGATGTCTTTGACATTTAAGGCTGAATTAATGGGACCAGCTTCAGGAAGCAAGGGTACGACATTGCCAATTACCCCATTCCTGCGCTGTTGCGGTTTTTCTGAAACTCTTTCTGCGGGAGTTTCGAATGTGTATGTTCCCATATCCAGTTCATTCCCTACCGCTACAATAGCAAAGTATGAGGATGGTTTCAGGAAGACGATGCTTGGATGCGCCGGGAATGTCAAGTTCCAATTTAAAGTGGGCGAGCCGGTCTTCTGCGAGTTCGATATCCAAGGCAAGTATTCAGAGCATAGTGATACTGCCTTGCTAACTCCTACTTATCCGGCGCAGGTTCCTCTCATATTTATGGGAGCGACAGTTGAGATATTAGGTTCTACCTTAGTTATAGACACCTTAGAATTGAATATGCAGAATGAAATAGTCCTTTCGCCTTTGCCTTCGGATGCCAGCGGTATTGATTACGCCAAGATCACCGGAAGAAATCCGATCATGACTTTTGATCCTGAATTGGTGGCTGTTACAAGCCATGATTTCTATGGCAAGTTATTGTCAAGATCCACGGCAGCGGTTACTATCCGTATCAATGATTCTAACGGTAATATGCTCGAATTGTCTATGCCGGCAGTCAGATATACTGGTCAGAAAGAGGGCGACAGGAGCGGAATTAGGATATTACAGGCGACTTGCGAAGTCTGTAAGAGCGCCGATGCCGGTAATGACGAAATAACGATGACTTTGGCGACATCATCCAGCTCCAGTTCTTCGTCGAGTTCATCGTCTAATTCTAGTTCTAGCTCCAGCTCATCTAGTTCGCAGAGTGCGTAAGGAGTGTTATGCCGTCTGAATTTATGGTGGAAATAAATATTGATGTGGCAATACCAGACTTCATGGATGCGGATGTTCCCTTAAAGCAAATCGCTGGAAAAATAGTAAGCGACTGCCAAGAGAATATCCGCCTCCAAAGAAGTCCAGACGGAACTGCTTTCCAGGCATTGAAAGAAAAAACGATACGTTCTAAGAAAAATAAAGGTTATTCATTTCCTTCAAGAGCCTTATATGCCAAAGGAATTATGTATAATGCTATACACGCTTACAGGTTAGGAAAGAATAACTTCGCTGTGGGAGTCATAGCAAGAGGCAAGCCCTCAAGGGATTTGGTAGGACTTATCCACCAAGAAATAGGAGTTCCTAGTAAAACAGGTTTGGTAGCAAGACCTTTTATCGGCATATCCCAAAAAGTTTTTGATTGGGCGAATGCTAGATTACAAAGATGGGTAAATGAACGGGTGCAAAAACAATCCCGCAAACAAATAAAACTGAAGTATTAACAATGGAGGGTGCATGGTTGATCCAATCGCCGTAGGGCTTACTAAAGAATACACCGCAAAGAATGATACCGTTAATCCTACTATCTGGATTATCGGAGCTTTGGATTCGATTACCAAATCGAAGATCCTGGCGAAGAACATCAAGATAAAGACGGTAGATGGCAAACCTGAATTATCTAATGAATTCGACCTTGCCGGTAATGATTTTAATATCGTCAAGTATGGTCTAAAGGGTTTCAAGAACTTCCAATTAGGCGGTGTGGAAGTTGAATTCAAGACCAAGAAAGAAAAGTTATATGATACTGATATCGATATCGTATCTGATGAAACTTTAGGTAAGATACCATTATATATCATCCGGGAGCTTGCTGATGTCATTTGGGGAGAGAACCAAGTCAGCGGAGAACTCGTAAAAAACTGAAATTGGCAGTTGAGGTTTCAGCGCTTGGCCTTAATTGCCATGATTGTAATGAGGCTTTAAAGAAATACCGGGGTTGTGAAGGTCAGCCAAGACAACCTTATGTATTTGATGGGAAACCGATGGATAGATGCCCGGCAAGGGTGATACCGATAGAGGTAAAAGAATATATCCGGTATTATTCTTACTATAAAAAAGGCCATCTTCCGTTTAATAACGGATTAAGCCGGCAACCGGCTAAATTGTTGGACATATTTGATATCTTGGAATCAGCGGAGAATGAAATGCAGAATCGAAAGTTACAGGAGATGAGGTAATGGCAGACCAAAGGTTTGAGGTTTATCTATCATTTAAAGACGATGCCACCGGTAAATTCGTTAAAGCAACTGATGAAATGATAAACTCTGTTAAAAAATTCGGCGTTGAATCTAAGAAACAAGGTAATGCTGTAGCCGTCGATTTTGAAAAGATGGCTAAGGGGATGAATGAAACCGGTAGATCCGGCAGGCTTTTGGGTTTTGAAATCTCAAAGTTACAGGCATCCATAGGTTCCCTGCGTAACCAAATCCTCGTTTATATGTTTGCTTTTCGCCCCCTGATCAACCTTACCAAAGAGAGCATATCCTCCGCTATAGAGCAAGAACAGGCTACAATGAGGCTTTCCGCCGCTTTTGTAGCCACAGGCAAGGGTAGTAGGCAGACTGTGGCTGATATCGAGGCTTATGCGTCATCCTTGCAGGGATTAACAGGCTACCAGGATGAAGAGATAACCGCCGCTGCCGCAATGCTCGCCAATATGAAGTTATCCGCAAGCCAAGTAAAGCAGTCCTTACCTTTAGTCCTTGATATGACTGCTGCGCTTAAAGCAGGTGGTGATGCCAATGCTTCTCTTACCGGAACAGCCAAGATATTAGGCAGGGCTTTACAAGGCAATGCTTCAATGCTTGAGAGGATGGGTGTCCACCTGTCTGAAACATCCAAAAAAACCAAGGATCTTAATTCTATCTTTTCCGATATCCAATCTTCTGTCGGTGGTGCAGCTCAAACCATGGCTACTACCTTTAAAGGGCAGTTTGACATCATGAACGCCTCTTTAGACGATTTTAAGGAAAGCCTTGGCAATATCGTAATAAAATCTCCTATGGTAGTTGCGGCGCTTAATTTAATGAGTGATGAATTTAAGAATATGAAAGGTAATCTTGATTCATCGGCAGAGGCAACAAATAATTGGGCTAACTCCTGGGATAGGGTAGCAAGATTTTTAATAAGTTTAGGCATGCAGATAAGTCTTGTTTGGAATGGAGTTACGGAGATATTTCGGTTCTTCGCAATTACTGTAATAGGTGTAATGGAAGCTTTTGTCGCTGTATTACATGCCGCAATATCGGTTGTAAACGGTTTCTTTACGCTATTTAAAAATACTCCTCTAGGCGGATTGATTAAAAAAGATACTGAAAATGCGAAGCAAAGCCTTGAAAAGTTTGCGGAATTTTTAAAGAATACCAATGCCGGAATACAAGAAGATTATGTCAATACCGGAAGAGGCATGGGCGATTCTTTTGAAATCGCAGCAAATACCTATGAGAAATGGAGAATTAAGGCTGATGAAATACAGGTAAAAATGCTAGAAGGAGTTAAAGGGTTAAGTAAAGAGGTTGAAGATACCACAGAAAATCTGGGTAAGCAATTAGAAATCACTACTACCTATATGACAGCATTCGCTACGGGCGCCCGAGATGCCTTAGTGAATGGGTTCTTTAAGATAATCCATGGCGAGTTTGATAGTCTGATGGATGTAGTAAGCGACTTCGGGGATATGCTTCTTAAAACTTTACTACAGATAGGAGTTAATGCTGCGTTGATCAAGGTAGGTCTAGGTTCTTATCTCGGATTTTCTGGTATATCAGCCCATACAGGCATGTATGTTTTAAATGGAAATGATAGTGCTGGATATCCAAGACGCAAATTCCACTCTGGGGGCGAAGTTTCAGCTACACTTTTAGAAGGCGAAGGCGTCCTTAATAAAACTGCGATGAATAATTTAGGGGTAGATAACCTTAATAAGTTAAATCGTGGGGAACAGGCGGGCGGCGGGGGCGTTACAAATGTGTATTACATAAACGCTATCGACGCTAAATCGCTCGAGGACGTGCTTCGTGAGCATGGGGATATTTACGCTAATGCCGCTGAAGCGTCTATCAGGGATAACGGATCAATGAGGACCACAGGAAGACGATACCTATAAAAGGAAATTATGGCATATACTGACATTTTGGAATTATCGCCCGAATTCGGCCTCGAAGAGAGCGTTTCTTTCAAAACCAATATCACCGAGAGCGAAAGCGGACGGGAACACCGGGATGCTTTATGGGATGTGGGCCTAAGGGATTACAGCCTGACATGCAAGTTCCTTTCTAAGGCTGAGATGGATGTAATCTGGAATTTCTATATTGCCAGGAAGGGTTCCTGGGATCCGTTCCTTGTCAAAGTGTTACCAGAATACCAGGCGGAAAGCGAGAATGTCGGTGATGCGAATAATTTGTTGACTAGATTTGACCTGCATAACTTCCCTGTGGACACTTCCGCAAATTATACCGCAACTGTCGATGGTGTTGCGACCACTGATTTTGTCCTTACGAATGATTTTGTCAATGAAAAATCCTATATTGATTTTAACACCGCTCCGGTGATAGGTGAGATTTTAGTCAATTACGATTACTATTTCTATGTCCGTTTCGCCGAGGATACTCTTACCCGGCAATTAGCGGCATATCAGCTATTGCATGCGGGGATAAAGATGAAAGAAGTCAGGTGGACTACGTATTCACCTCCTAACGGAAATTCAAGCAGTTCTTCGTCTTCCAGCAGTTCTTTAAGTTCAAGTTCGTCAAGCAGTTCAAGCAGTTCGGAAAGTTCTAGTTCATCAAGCAGTTCAAGTTCCACTAGCGCATAAGGACATGGCATGTATTCTCTTTCAGCGACATTATCGGCTCTTAAAGACCAACTCTGCAACCGACCTGTTGAGATCCACGATCTGTATCTTGGCAGCCAGACTACCGAAGATGCCCAAACTTACCATTTCGTAAATTTCTATAAGACATTAAATTTCTTCACCTATATCACCCATACCGCACAGGCGTTCACTCCTTTAGGCATTTCCCGGACTGCCGTAAAAAGGACATCCAGGAATGAGATAGAGAGGGTATCTTATAAGGTAGATAACATCGATAAGGCGATGTCTTCTTATGCCGCAGACCATGATTTCCGCAATAAACGCATCGTAACAAGGCTTATCTTCAGGGATCATTTGACTTCCTATCTTGACGCTAAGGTGGTCTTTGACGGTTTTATCCAATCAATTAATTTTGACCGCAAGAACATGAATGTTACCTGTACTCCGGTAATAGGGTCGCTTGATTTTGAAACTGGATGGCCGTATCAGATACAATGCAACGCCAGGTTTGGAGGGACATATTGCAAAGTCAATAAGGCTTTGGCTACTAACTGCCTATCCGGGGTGGCTACGGGAGGAACAAGTAGCACGGTAATAGATACATCCCATTTAGTCCAGGCGAATGACTACTGGAATTGGGGGATGATAACATTCAATTCTGGGCTTAACACCGGATGTTCCAGGAAGATCCTTGATTACGACCTTGCTACAGCCACGCTTACCCTTGATTATGCCTTGGATAATGCGGTTGTCGCAGGAGATGAGTATATCATTTACCGTGGATGTGATAAAACGCTTGCTATGTGCCAGAATACTTATAAGAATGAGATGAATTATCACGGATTCCATGCAATACCGCTTAATTCGACATGACAGAAAATTTTGAACTCAATAAATTGATCGGGATCCCATTTAGGCTCAACCAATGCTCGTTTAAAGGTTGTGATTGTCGGGGGATCGTGTGCCTTTATTATAATAATGTCTTGAATAAGTTTTTTCCATTCTCCGACGGAAAAAGGGTATTTTTCAGGGATAAAAGCAAGGATCTTGAAAGAATCACTTCAGCGCTTGACTTACTTGGAGAAAAGGTCGGATTTGACAACCTGCAAAAAGGGGATGTGGTGGTTTTAAAGACTACCGATAATATAGGGGCTTTGGGCGTGTGCATCAATGATAAACAGGTATTGCATATGGACTTAAAGATAGGCTCATGCCTTACCAAATTGAGGTATTTAAAGGATATATTCTATACAGGATACCGGATGTATGATTAAAAAGATAACCTTATTAACTTTATTTTTCCTTTCCTGCGCTAAATTAGTCTGGGCAGCGCCTATATTCGTCGCTATCGGGGCTTATTTCTCCACTTACGGCATAATGGCAGGAATAGGATATTTAATCGTTGATTATGTCCTTTTAAACCCAATATTCTGGATATCCACTTTAGCAATAGGCGCTTCATTATTAAAGAAAAAACAAACTCCGGCAAGCCTTTCAAAATACAATACTTCGGAAATAAGCAACACCAATTCTAATGAAGGAATAGTCCCCCTTATCTACGGCGGACCAATACTGGTCGGAGGTAATATCGTATGGCAAAGCGATCCTGGGACTAAAGTCTATCGATATATCGCATTGGGAGTAGGTGAATTTTCCGCAATCACGAACGTCCAATTAGATAAAAAAGATATCACTTCTCTGGCAGGCTGTTCTTATACCGCATATTACGGAACCTCTACGCAAGCTGTGGATTCAAGAAGCGTTGGAGTAGTCAAAGGCTTAAGGGATGTAGCATATCTGGCAGTAACTATAACCGCCAGTTCGGATGTCAATGGCAACCCTACCGCTAGTTGCAGGGTTACAGGAAGAAAAATACAAACATGGAATTCCACTAGCGGTAATTGGACTACCAATGCCCTATCAAGTTCCAAGAACCCATTTGCCATAATCCGGGACTACATGCTTTTAAGTGCAGAACTCGGTGGATGTAGTGTTCCAGCGGCGTATGTGGATGATGATAGTTTTGGGGATTCCTCTGAAATAGCCGATGTTCTGATAGATAACGGTAACGGAGGAACTGAAAAAAGGTATGAATTAGACATAGTAATAGACACAAAAGCATCCGCTTTAGATAACCTGCTTATGATGCTTATTACTTGCAATGCGGCATTGGTGCGTTCAGCGGGAAAGTATAAAATAGCCGTAGAACAGTCGGGATCCACGGCTGTCATGGCTTTTACGGAAGACAATATCATCAAAGATAGCTTTTCTTACGGTTATGGCGTATTGGATGAAACACCGAACAAGGTAGGCGTAGAGTATATCTCAGCTCTTGAATACTCCAACCCTAAACGCCTTGCCTGGGCTGAAGACGAGATAGACCAGGATATCAGGGGGATAAAAGAGCAGAAGATACAGGCTTACGGCATTATCCGTCAAAGCCAGGCCTCTAGGTTGGCCAAGAAAGCCCTCTATGAGAAGAAACTGAACGATATATGGTGCAAGTTTGAGGCAAATATTGAAGGCATGCATTGTGAGCCTTACGATGTAATAACCGTTACCCATTCTATGCCGGCTTGGGTTACGGCGCCATTTATGATCACGGATATAAACGAAACCGACTTTGGCAGGGCGGAATATACCTGCGTGGCTTATAACAGCAGTGTTTTGGATGATAAGCACGGCTCTACCTTTGATGATTGGGATTACGGTAGCCCTCCTAATCCATATGATCCGGTAACCGATGTTACGAATATAGTCCTATCGGAAATGGGATGGCAAAATACCGATGGAACTCATATAGCGCATATCAACGTAGAATGGACTGCTCCGGCTACGAATAAAGAGTTTTTAAACGGTTATGTCATTGAACTTAAAAAAGACTCCGATGATTATATCGTCGTAGGTTCGGCTTCATCTGATGCCACATCTTACAGGATAAATATTAACCTTGAAATAGATCACGAATATACGGTAAAGATAAAAACACACTCTATTAACGATATATTCTCGACAGGTGCGGAATCAAGTATAATCCGTTTGGTAGGAAAAGATGCCCCACCTAGCGATGTTACGGCATTTGCGGTCAAGAAGTCTAGGGATCTGATTATCGCTAAATGGACAACGGTAAGTGATGTTGATGTGCGGATGTATGAAATCCGTAAAGGCGCTGATTGGAACTCTGCTGGGCTTATTAAAACCAAGATTTACGGCGATGAGGCGACTTTAAGGGATATCCGTATCGGTTCAGACCAATCCTATTGGATAAAAGCGATAGATAACTCCGGTAACTATTCAGCCAACGCCAAAGAAGCGTTGGTCAGTATTTCCGAAATCCCATTTGAGAATATCGTCCAGACTTATAATGAGCATACTAACTGGCTTGATAACTCAAATTATTACTATGTAGCCAATGAGGATGCCGATTACGACTTAAGGACTGAAACGCAGGATTACGAAAGGTTGGCGCAGTCGTTTACGCCTTCTGCTGATATATCGGTAAAACAGGTAATCTTAAAGATAAGAGAAGTAGGGCAGGTAGGATCTTCTTCCAGCAGTTCCAGCAGTTTAAGTAGCTCAAGTAGCTCTTCTAGTTCCTTGAGTTCCAGCAGTTCCAGCAGTTCATCGAGTTCGAGTAGCAGTAGCTCCAGTTCATCAAGTAGCTCAAGCAGCAGTAGCACAAGCGCATAAGGATATGATAGACAGAAAAAGATGTTATTTAGCGTTTAATCCGGAATGGTTTGAAAAGCACCAGGAGAAGATACTCTGGCTGTGCAATAAACCCATTATCCGTAATTGGTTCAGGTGGGTATTGCGTATCCAGGATGACTGTCCGCCGGATAAAGATATTACCAAGATCCGGCCTAATTGTTATTCCTGGAAAGAAAACAACGGAACTACCACTACGGATTTCCGCACCCATTGGAAGTTCTCCAAGCGGGTTTATTACGCTTTTGAACCTCTTTGGTGGGCGTTGCACGTCTGGGATTTAGTCGTAGCTGATAAATTTATCCCGCAGTTAAGTTTTGATTTCTCTACGCTGACCCGATACCCCGATGCTGATCCTGAAAGCACTACGGTGGATGGATATGTATATCATCAAGGAAGTGGATTAACTTGGGCTAATTTGAGAAATGGAGTTGGTACTAATTTCAATAGTATTTTAACTAGTGGATATGCATTTGAATGTTGGTCAGGTAGTACATCTAATACTTGGTCATTGTTATATAGGTCAATATTTCTTTTTAATACATCTTCTATTCCCGATACCGATTATATCTACGATGCTACTTTATCATTATACGGTTATTCAAAATCCGATGGTTTAAATGTATCACCAAATATAAATATATATTCTTCCGCACCTGCATCGAATACTGCTTTAGTGGCAGGTGATTTTGATAGTCTAGGAACCACTGCATTCTCAACCGCTATAGCTTACGCAAGTTTTTCTACATCTGGATATAACGCTTTTGCTTTAAATTCAAGCGGAAGGGCGGCAATATCTAAAACCGGAATAAGCAAATTTGGTGCAAGAAATGCTAGTTATGATGTAGCTAATGTGGCACCAAGTTGGTCTTCCAATAGTGCTAGTAGTTTACAAGTATATTTTGCCGATTACACCGGAACCATTAGAGATCCAAAATTAGTAATTAACTACGGCGCTGATTCTTCATCTTCAAGTTCTTCAAGTTCTTCAAGTTCTAGCCGTTCCAGTAGTTCTTTCAGTTCAAGTTCTTCCAGTAGTTCTAGCAGTTCTAGCAGTTCCAGATCATCCAGTAGCTCTAGTTCTTCAAGTAGTTCCAGCTTTTCCAGTTCTTCCAGCAGTTCGAGCAGTTCGGAAAGCTCAAGCAGTTCCAGCGAATCATCGAGTTCTAGCAGTTCCTCAAGCTCCAGCAGTTCTATGGCAAGTTCATCATCTTCTAGTTCTTCCAGCAGTTCATTAAGTTCAAGTTCTTCAAGTTCTTCAAGTTCCAGTTTTTCCAGCAGTTCGTCCTCTTCCAGCAGTTCTAGCTTTTCCAGTTCATCCAGCAGTTCAAGTTCTTCCAGCAGTTTTAGCAGTTCATCCTCTTCCAGCAGTTCCAGCAGTTTTAGCAGTTCGAGCAGTTCTTCCAGTTCATCGAGTTCCAGCAGTTCTTCTAGTTCTAGTTCCTTGAGTTCTAGCAGTTCCAGTTCTTCAGAAAGTTCTAGTTCTTCAAGCAGTTCCAGCAGTTCGTTATCTTCAAGCAGTTCCAGCAGTTCGTCTAGTTCTTCATCCAGCCTGGCATCATCTAGCAGTTCAAGTTCATCCAGCAGTTCATTCAGCTCCAGCAGTTCGTCGTCTTTTAGCAGTTCCAGCAGTTCATCAAGTTCGAGTTCTTTCTCATCCAGTTCAAGTAGCTCCAGCGGATCATTAAACGGCGATGCGGTATGGATAACCATAGAAACAGACAATGCCGGAAAACCAAGCGGGACAATCGTTGCCACATCGGAAAGCATACCGGCAAGCGAGATAGGCACTACTTTCTCTTGGAATAGGTTCAAATTTACTGATGCCGTAGCCTTAACATCCGGGCAGAAATACTGGATAGTCTTACAAGGTGATACCTCAAAGAGCGATACTGCTTATATAGAATGGAAAGCGGATGACAGTTCCGCCGCATTTTCAGGGGGAAATCTTTCTTATTACCAGAACGGCGCCGTGAACGACTGGACTGATGTCGCCGGTTCAGATTTTATGTTCCGGGTAGTTGAGGATCCGGCAGGAGATTACTATTATATCGATGGCAGTTATGTCAAGTTTTTATCCACTGCTTATGCCTTATACTACTATACTTCTATCAAGGACCTGGGGTATATCTGCGATGCCAAAATCATCATAGACACTATCGTTGCCGTAACCCAAGGCGCTGCCTACAATACTGAAGCGGTAAGGCGTTACAATACCGACAGCACAATGCGCTATACTGGGCAGAGTTTGCCTGTCGGAATGACTTATGAAATAAGGACATCTGAAGATAATATCACCTGGACAGACTGGGAAGACTGGATCTTAGCGGATTATCACTGCCGGTATTTCCAGGTTAAACTCACCCTTACTAGGGAATTCTTGACATCTACGATAATATTTTCATCGTTTATCATCAAAGCCGACCTGCCGGATGTAGATGAAAATATAACCGGGACAATATCGGTTGCCGGCACTGGAGCCACGATAACCTTTACCAAGACTTACCACGCTGCACCCAGTGTCAATGTGCAGATACTCTCCGGGGATGGTTATGTCGTCAAGTTCACTACGGCTCCTACGCTTACTGGATGCGCTTTTAAGGTATATCAATTAGACGGAACGGCGGTTGTTGGAGATTATATGGTCAATGTCCACGGATATTAAGGAGGGAACAAATGAAGACAGATATAAAACCATTCAAATTGTATATTGATTACGGTTTAAACGGTGAGTTTACTGGAGGTCAGATACTTTACCAAATAGTCGATGATAGTGGAGAAGTGTCAAAACAGTATTATTCAGCGTCGATAAAGTCCATAATTTCGGTAGCGCAGATAAATATAATAATGGAACAGGCTATAAAATTGGCTAAAAAACAGGAAGGAATAAATGGGTGAAAATATAATTTGTAATAGGTGCCAGAAGCCTATTTTGGATCTGTCCTACGTTGAAGTAAGACCTACTATCGTCTTACAGAAGTATATGGCTCCGATACCTCCGGTATTCTCTTGCCCCGAGCATGCGGAGAATTTTGCGACACCGATGCGTTTCCACGATGATTGCTGGATTGCAGAACTTAAGGACCATGGCGTTCCAATACATGATATGAAAGAAGTGATAAAAAAATATAATGGAATGAAAACATGAATACTTGTGAAATAATAAAAGGACGTTTTTACAAAGGACATATTCCTTGGCATAAAGGTAAAAAAACTGGTCTTATTCCAAAAAGTGCTTTTAAAAAAGGATCTATTCCTTGGAATAAAACCGATACCAATGTTAAATGTTGTTTTTGTGGTATTACTTTTCATAAAAAACCACACTGTGTTAGAAAGAATAATTTTTGTTCTCAAGGATGTTATGGTGAATGGTTAAAGAATGATGAATTAAATCAAATAAGAATAAGAGAATTAGGTAAAAAATCAATAGGAAGAGAAGTTCCTATAGAACAAAGAATAAAATTAAGTATCCTTTTTACTGGAAAAAATCATCCTCAATGGAAAGGTGGAACTACTCCTATAAATAAACGTATCAGAGGAACTTATTTGTATAAAGAATGGCGAGAAAAAGTTTTCAGAAGAGATAATTGGACTTGTAAAATGTGCAATAAAAAAGGTGGTTTTTTACATCCACATCATATAAAATCCTTTGCTAAATTTCCTGAACTCCGTTTTAAAATTTCGAATGGAATTACACTACATAAAAATTGCCATCTTTTATTGCATAAACTATTGAAGAATACCTTTAAAATAATGGAGGTAAAAAAATGTGGAGTCCAGAATACCCGACCGATGACGAACTTTTAATAAACTCGCCGGGACGAATCCGGGCAAATTGGGAAGCCCTGCAGTTAATGGAAGATTCATCTCTTTTAATTTCTAACCAAAAGTGCGCTTCCGACATGGCTTTAGATGACAGCAAACTTGCCCAAATAGTTACTGCCGGCAAGGTAAGTGGAACGGCGCTTACCTTACTTCCCAATATCCCTTCCGGTGCCGGATACTTGCCTACGGCGAACCTTGGTTCAGGAAGCCCTAGTTCTACAACTTATTTGCGTGGCGATCAGACTTGGGATACTCCGCTTAATGATAAGGTAAAATCAAGTAGTGATGATACTGCGGATTACCTTGATGGTAAAGTGGCTAAAAGTATCGTCATTAATTCTGAAAAGTTGGAGTTAAGCGGCGATAGTGCAACTCCAGGAAATACATACTACTATGGAACAAATTCCGCAGGGACAAAGGGATACTACTCCCTTACTGTTACCAGAAGTCAGCTTTTTACCTCCACAGGAACGATTACTATTGCTGCGGGAGTTTCAGTTGTCTATGTTACATTAGTGGGCGGCGGCGGTGGCGGCGGTAAAGGTGCTGCGTCATTTAGGGGCGGCGGTGGTGGTTCTGGGGCGTTTGCTTGCAAGGTTCCTATACCAGTTACGGCATTAAGTGCTTATACCGTTACAGTAGGCGCTGCTGGCGTTGCAGGGGTACTAAACGGCACAGCTGGCGGTAGTTCTTCGTTTATAGGCAATAGTTCCAACTCTATCACGGTAAACGGCGGTTCTGGCGGTACAGGAGCGCTTGTATCTGCTGGTGCCGGCGGTGCAGGAGGCTCAGCAGGATCAGGAACAGGAAAGCAGACGTTTGCAGGGGCTACGGGGGCTACGGGTGGCGCTGGAGCGGGATCTTACTTAGGCGATGGCGGTGCAATAGGCACAGATGCCACTAAGGGGTATGGCGGCGGAGGCGGCGGAGGCAATACAGGTTCAGGTTTAGCGGGTGATGGTGCTGCAGGGTGTGTACTTATTGAATGGTAGGATAAAA
>Ga0265297_10003983_pt1 | contig 25202 bp, 35 predicted proteins | sample Munlanlwell13791_FD_192502 | JGI IMG/M metagenome (GOLD analysis project Ga0265297, IMG submission 192502) | Leachate microbial communities from a municipal landfill in Southern Ontario, Canada - Leachate well 137-91 | ecosystem: Engineered > Solid waste > Landfill > Unclassified | place... | reverse complement strand
TCTATCTCCCCCACGCACTCTTGGTTCAATTGGAGCCTCATCGTAATCTTCTTCCCTTTCATCACGCGGAGGCCGACCACGAGGGGGCTTCACTGGTTCTTTGGGTTCCCTATCTTCTTGATTCTGCGCCATATCAACTCTCCTTCATTTTGCCCCAACAATCGGGGTGATACCAATGCGAATACTCGCGCTTTTTCCTGTGTTTAATGGCTTCGCCTTCAATTTTCTGACCACACTTAGCACAATCTAGAGGGCCGATTAGTTGTACTTTCTTGGCAATAGGCAAATTAGACCTCCAACTTATATCTCTTGCGTTCTTTCTTGACTCGTGCCAAAATATCTTCTCTGAGAATGCTGAGTCTAGGCACTTCAAAGATTATACTATCCGTTTGTTCATTTGCCGTCTTAAACTTTTCGGCGCGTTCCTTCTTGATATTTATCATATCAAGAATTTTGTTCCGATAAACCATGAATGTCTCTTGAGTAAGGCTATCCACAAATCCACGTAACACCTTGATTTTATCATCTCGTGACATTAATGGATTACGAGCCTTCACAAGAACAAGCCCCTTTTCGGCAAATTCAATATCAGCAGAATTCGCCATTATATCTTGTACCCGTCCTTTTTAAGTTCTGCCTTCATGTTATCCACCAATTTCCTCAATGCCATCAACTTGAATTTAGAACCATTCTTTTCTTTCAGTGGATTAAGTAGGTTCTCAACAAGGGGGACTACATCAGACGGTAATTTGGGCAACGCCCGTATTGTCTCTAAATCCTTGATAATCCCCTTCTGCAAGTCGTTCATTACTTAACCTTCGTGTACCACTTTTATCGTGAAGTGTCGATTCACACGCACAATCTTATTGGTTCCAGGTTCTCGAAAAGTCATAAAACCCGAACTATCCCAAAGCCAGAAGTCGTACCATCTACGAACAAGATGAAGAACTTCATCATTCGCCATATAGACTGTGAACTGCTTCAATTCAATTTCCTCCCTTTTTAAGTTCTCTAATAAGAACTGTGCGAATATAAGCGGAAAGATTCAACCCTTCATCATTAGCCCTTTTTTCTAATTGCATCTTCAACTCATCATCAAAACGCACCAACACGCCCTTCGCATACCTACGCTTACTATCATGTGTCTCTACCATATCTATAATATATCACGACAATATCCATTTGTCAAGCTCCCGCCCTATCTTTTTTATTAGCCTCAATTCTTTCGTTTCGCTTGCCCTTTTTCTTCCAAATCATATCATCCATAGCCATTGCATTCTGAAAGATATTGCCACTCCCGTAAGGCTTCTGGTCTAATTTCAGATGCTCTATGTCTCCAGCAACTCGTTCGTGTTGAAATTTACGGACTGATAATGGCCGTCCATACTTCTTGCCTCGTTCAAATGCCTGATCGTGATCTCTTGCCTCAATATGGAACATCTTTGTTTCGGTAGGTGATAATAGGGTATCCTTATAATATAGATTAACTTTACCCTTACGAGTATTACGGGCCGAAGAAGGCAAACTAACTCCTGATTGTCCACCCCAAACCCTAGATCGGTTTTTAGGAGTTATAACTACCGTAACTTCAAAAGTTTGCTCTATAATCATCTTAATTCTCTCTTGGAGATACGCTTCCTGAAACGAAGCCATTTTCTCTGTCCGTCAGTCCTATGAGGCTTATGACCTTGCTCATGCCTTACCGCTTTCGGGCTACTGCCATTATTTTCGCCCACGTTTCGCCTCCCGTTGTTCTTTTACAAATTTTAGTACCTTTATCTTCAACTGCGGAGACATTGAACCCCAAAGTGCTTTCCTTTGCTCGGTTGTAACACGCTCATTAAAATACCCATCAAGTTCATCCTTTTTTGCATACGGGGCCAAGTCAATCCCTATCTGTTTCTTGATCTGCTTAATCTGTTGCCTACTCATTTTGGGCTGCTGTTTATTTTTGTCGCCAAATAAAAACCCCATGTCATTCTCCCTAAACAAAAACGGACTCTAGGCTTTCGCCTAAAAGTCCGCTCAGTTGTTCTGTTGGGACTAATCAACTTTTAGAGTTTGATGCTTTTCTTCATTTCCTCGATCCTAACCGGCACTTTGCCCTCAATGAATATCACCAACTGTCCATAGCCTAATGCACGACAATATTCAATGAGTTTTATTTCCTTTTCACTCAATGGGTAGTGTGTCTTTTTATCGTCCAAAACTATAGCACCTTCTCAATACGCCACTGATTCCCTTTTGCGTTCAAGGTGGCAGTTATAGATGATTATTTCAAGTTTGTATTGGCTACCTTTGGGTGACATCTTGAACGCAACTCCAAATTACTCAATTTAACATTCTAATTGTTATTCTACCACGCCATTGCAAGTTTTGTATCATCAGGAGAGCAATCATCCACTATGATTCATCTCCCAATCCTTGAATGTTTGGGCCAATACGCTTTCAACCGCCCGCTTCAACATTTTTGAGCGATTATAAAATAGAGAGTGCCAACCAAGCCCATTTCATCATTTTCTGATCACACTCCAACTCTTGTTGATAAGTTCCCTATAATCTCGTTTCCCCGCCAAAAATGCTACTGACTTAGCGCCATCAACCCATAACTTCGGATTGAATAAATAATTCTTACCGTATCTTTTTTGGATCGTGAATTCTCGGAATGCCATATCGTTGAATTTTTCTAAATCCTCACGAGTACAATCTACCGTCAGATTAACGCTTGACCGGAATGACCAATCCTCTAGTTCTTGATATGGCATCAACCCCTGTTTCATAGCCTCAGTGTGCATTGGGGTTCCTTCAATCGGGCTAGTCATAGTGAATCCATAAAAGTTCAAGTCTAGTTTCCGCGCAAAGTCTAATGTCTGTTGGATTGTCTCTTTAGTATCACCAAGAATACCGAGCATAAAATAACCCGTAATATGAATGCCAACTTCTTTTGTTTCCTTGACCACTCGCTCTATCTGTTCAAGTGTAATTCCCTTCTTTATAGAATCGAGTATCCTTTGGTTCCCTGATTCTATCCCGTAGGCTATGCCAACACAACCCGAAAGGGCCATAGCCCCCAAAAGTTCTCTATCCATTAAATTAATTCGTCCATTACAGTACCACTTTACATTCAAATCGCTGTCTATTAACTGTCTGCAAAAATCCATTGCTCTTTTACGATCAACCACAAAAGTATCGTCATTAAACACAAAACCGTTAAAGTCATATTGCGATTTCAACAGTTTCATTTCACCTATTATGTTTTCGGGGCTTCTACCACGCCACTTGTGCCCCCATACTTCCTTATAGCAGTAGGAGCATTCGTAGGGACATCCCCGCGAACTACAAAGCGTTGTACTTTTTACTTTGTATGGTAATTTCAATCCAAAACTCTTGAAGTGATGAGTGGTATAACGGGTCATATCAAGTAGATGCCTAGCCGGAAATGAGATCGTGTCTAAATCTGCTATGGGATCACGCATAGGATTGATAACAACCGTATCATCATGTGCTTTATAGGCAATCCCTTTTACATTAGAAACATCGCCACCACACCTAACGGCTTCAAGCAATTCTACAACTGTTTTTTCACCTTCTCCTATTACGGCATAATCGGCTTTAGATGCCAACATTACTTTCTGTGTATGAGTAGTAACAAGTGGCCCACCCAATACTAATCTGACAAAGTGATTGATTCCTCTGATATATTTTGAGAGTCTTACCACTTCATTATATTCAGTGACTAATCCAGTAATACCTACAATATCAGCGTTTGCTACTTTCATCATAAGTTCTTCATCTGACACTTTACGGGAATTCATATCAAGTATCTTCACGAAATGGCGAACATCTTCAAGTGCCGCAGCGATATACGCTAATCCAAGTGGCGGATATATGTTAGGACTCCAAGCCTTGATTTTGGGATTTATCAAAAGAACTTTCAATTCAGCACCTTTTCAAGTTCCAATTCCAATTGATCAACTATCTTTCCATAATCGTGAACTCGCTTAACGTACTCTAATCCTGACTTCCCTAATGATTCCCGTCTACCATCAGATTTAAGCAGTTTTACAATAGTCTCAACCCATTTATCAGTATAGACAATGCCGTTTATTTCTTCCCTGACCATATCGACTAATCCAGGTAACGGAGTAGAAACTACGGGTTTGCCACACGCTAGATATTGAATCACTTTCGTGGGAAAGATGTCTTTAGTAGCACCACATATGGGAAATGGATTTATACAAACCGAAGCCAAATTGATAAGCTCAGGGATGTTTTCAAATGATTGGTATCCAGTCATAACCACATAATCATCTAGACCACAATCAGCAACCATACGAGAGAGATCAGTTGCCTGTTCTCCGTCTCCCACAATAACCAACATAGCTTCAGGAACTTCCTTCACGATATTAGGGAACGAATGAATGAACTTGCCCAACCCACAAAAACGAGGGAGAGTTCCTACAAATATGACTATCTTACTAACCTCGAATAGTTGGTATAAATCTCTCCAATATGATGTATCAATATTGGGCTTAAAAACTTCAGTATCAACGCCCAACGGCAACACTTTTACTCTATCTTTATCTGCACCCATATCGGTAACATACCGTGAAAGTGCAGGGCAAATAGTCAATATCAAATCTGCTTTAGAGTAGACTTCTCGTTCCATAATCCGTGTAATTCTTGAAAGTAGTTTGTTATGGACAAGTTGATTCAAGGTATCAATAGAACGAAACACAATAGGAACGCCATACTTTTTGGCGATCCTTACAGTCTGTAACCCATTGGTAGGAACCGAGTAAAGAATGATAACATCAATCTGTTTATCTCTTATAGTTCGTTCAATTGCTTCCCAATGTGTCGCCCATGCCGAAGCACGGCTTAACACCGGAACCTTGATAAATGAAGGATGGATAAGTTCTACGGAGGACTTCTGATGTGGACGTGCAAAGTTCACCTCCTGATACTTACTGATTAGATCAAAAGGTCTTTCTTTATGCCATTTTGATTCATAGTCAATAATATAAACATCGTGACCACGCTCTGCTAAAAGAGCAGGCCATTGCTGCCACTCGTATGTCACATTATTAAGAAATGAAACCTCATGGATGAACAGTAAATTCACTCTTTTATCTTCTTGATGACATTCATCATAATGCCAGAAAACATGCTCTGTATCCCAATCACCATAAGCAACAATGCCACCATAGCCGTTCCAATCGGCAATATTCCAGCATGTTCTTGCAACATGATGAACGATTTCACGCCAAGTACTACTCCGCAAAACATTATGATGAAGCCACCCAATCCAAAAAAGAGCAACGGTCTCCGTTCAGAGATCATTCTTATAATCTTTGCAACCATATCCACACCATGAGCCACCGGATTACGTGTCGAACCATCATCAAAATATTTTATTGATATTGGAACTTGAGTAATTCTTAACCCCATTTTAGTTGCTAACGATATAGTCTCTGATTCAGTTGCAAACCCTTTTTCTTTTGGATGTAATGCTAATACCGCTTTCGCAGAATAAGCCCGGAATCCTGATTGGCTATCCACGGTTTCCCCTGACAAGACACCCGTTAACAACGTCAATATCTTTTGCCCAATAAAACGATATAGTGGAACTTGATTACGTACTCTATTGCCAATAACTACGTCATATCCTAGTGTAATCGGCCTTGCTATCTGGGGGATATCATCGGGATTGTGTTGTGAATCTGCATCTAGTACGACTAGCACATCAAATATTCTTTTACGAGCCTCATCAAATATACTTTGTATTGCTACCCCTTTACCCTTATTCTCCAAATGGCTTACAACCGTGGCTCCTACTGATGTAGCTTGTGCCACGGTATCATCTGCACTCCCATCATTCAGGACAATAACTTCACACGCATACTCATTGGCCTTTTGTACTAATGCCGCAATATACTTCCCTTCGTTATAAGCGGGGAAAGCTACCAGAATCTTAGACGACATAGTATTCCTTACGCTTTATTATTTTGTGCATCCCAACAATAAGTCTCACGATTTTGTCAGAGCAATAGTGATCATTCCCATAGGGATTATCAAATACTATCCTATCGTCTACTTGCATCCTAGCAAGTTTCACTGCTTCTATTATACTATCCACGTCTACCCCAGACTGAATTACATTCCCACAATCTTGCGACTCTGGACGTTCAATACTTTGCCGTGGAATTACAATGGGAATTTGGAATATTGCCCCATCTTCGCTTGCTGTGCCACTATCACTGAGAGTAACGAAGGCATTCTGCTCTAGTTTAACAAAATCGAATAAACCCATCGGACTATGTAGTCTTATCTGGTCACTGTCCCAAAAAGTAAGCCCATCAAACTTCTTGGCTGTTCTTGGATGAGCAGAGAATACGATAGGTATCTGGTATATTTCAATCAATCTATGAAGGGCATCAATTATTGTCTCAAAGTTTTCCTTATTATCTACATTTTCTTCCCTATGGACTGAGACGACCATATACCGTTCTGGTAATAATTTCAACTCATTAAGAATTTGAGAATTATTGAAGTCACCATAATGGTTGTAGTAGACTTCCGGCAATGGTGAACCAGTCACAAAAATATTCTGAGTAGGCAATCCCATAGCTAAAAGGTTCCGCCGCGCATGTTCGGTGTAAGCCAAATTAACATCTGAAGTGGCATCAACTATGCGCCTATTGATTTCCTCTGGCACACGTTCGTCGTGACACCGATTCCCTGCTTCCATATGGAATATCGGTATCTTCAATCTTTTAGCCATGACACAAGATAATGCTGAGTTAGTATCTCCTAGAATCAAAACCGCATCAGGTTTTTCTTTTATCATTACAGTTTCAGTCTGAGTCAGTATCTTGCCGATCTGTTCCCCCACTGTAGCCGACTTTACATCTAGCAGATAATCGGGCTTTCTTAACTTCAATTCGTCAAAAAATATCTGCGACATTTCATAGTCGTAACTCTGGCCGGTATGAACTAGAACATGATCAACACACTTGTCTAAGTTCTTGATGATTTCAGAGAGGCGAATTATTTCTGGACGTGTCCCTATCACCGTCAGACATTTCATGCTACTATCACCTTTTGGCAATTATCCCTTGACTTCATGTATCCACTACCTGTAGTATCTAGCCATAACCATACGGAGGCATTATGGTAGAACAACGCAACCCCAATGAAGATACTGACAACATTTGCGCTGGTATCATACGTGAATTAGAAGAAAAACAAGTACACTGGATTGCAATCAAAAACTCTCTACTCACTCTGTTGGCTAGGGGTAAAACCCTAACTACTCCCCAATATGCCATCGTAAGTACGCTACAGATAGCCCAAATTGGCCTACAACTAGATAGGATAGAGAATAAGTTAAACCGCAAATCCATACCCCACACTAAATAGGTTACTACCTCGCGCTTCTTATTGCCTTCATCAACATCTCGTCTGATACAATAGGTGCTTTAGGCGGGAAAATAACCTTTAGCGTCTTGTTAAAATCAGTGTCTTTCCTCACCACTACGGATTGTGGTGTCTCCTTCTTTACATGATGTAACGGGATACTTGCCACCTTGTCAGTTTTCATTTGTTTCCCTCCTTATATTCAATGGTATCAGGATTCTCTGGATCAAACGGTTCGCTGATAATAACAAGTAACTCACAAAGATCATCCCCCGTATTGATAACCTTGTGACTTTCGTATGGCATGACTTCTACAAACTCAATACCCGAAGCATCAAGTTCTACCACTCTAGAATGTCTGTACGCCCCAACGCCAACCATCTCTATTTTACACTTGCCACGTATGCAGGCGAACCACTCATGTTTCCGAGTGTGATAGTGACCGCCTCTAGTACACCCGATATTTACCTTAAGCAAACTCAATTGCCCAAACTGGATATCACTGGCATGAGCAAGTTCCTGGAATGAACCTAATTCACTCTTATGAAGCTGAAACAAAGGCATCCATATTCTCCTTATACCAAGTCAATGTTTTCTCCAAGTCCTCATGCTCTCCGAATCTTACGGTCAGAAAGTCATGCAAGGTACGAATATCCATTACATCGCCAGTAGGCATAACATACTCGTTAAACTCCGGCTGAAGCAAACACTCGATCAGTTTATCAACAGAAATAAACTCTCTAGTATCGCTAGGATTCTTCATCATTACCTCCTTGCCGTGTGCGATCTGAAAACAAAACGTAGCCACTACAGAATTATAAAACGGTTTGCATCTTGGCCCATACACATTGGGCAACCTGAATATACACCACTTCTCAGCCTGCTCTACAATCTTTTCTTCAATTAGCTTTGTCAGACCATATTCCGAATCAGGATTCCACTCTGTTTGAGTAGAAGACAATAATATAATCTCTGGTGATACCTTCTGTAATTTACAGGCCAAAACGAGATTTCCTGTAGACAATACGTTGTTAAATAATATATCGCCCTCGTTATCCCGATTCTTACCTGCAATATGATATATCCGATCACACTGTTTGACAAATCGTTTAACTTGATTCAAATCCCGCATATCTCCTTGGAACAATACGGGATTCTCTATCCGTTCCCTAAGATGCGATCCTATAAAACCACGCCAACCAGTAATACCAATTCTCATACTTTATCCTTATCAATTAATTTCTCGGTAGCAAGACAAAACGCAAGAGCGGGATTAACATCTTCGGCACACCACAATCCACCGCTTTGTATATTTGATAGAATACAATAACTGTGCTTCCATTTATTCTTATACTTGAACGTCTCTGATATTATTGTTTTAGGCCGCAACTTCGGCTCTATATATTGATAACAAGCATCAAGAGACTGAAGAAAATCTATAAAATTATTCAGCCCGCTAAGGAAATTTCCATTGGGATCAAACCACGCCTGTTCATTTTCTCCAATCCTCGGATCAGGGTATGGCCCAATACTAAATCCCACCCATTCGGCAATCTTTTTATTTAGAGGACATGGCCCATCAATTAATACATGGCTTTGTCCGCACCTATCGCACTTGGTGATTTTTGCCAACATCTTACAGTAGCCTCGCCTCTTTCAATTTCGCTAATGCCTGTTCTGGATTAAGTTGCTCGGCATCTAGGGATGTAAAGTCTTTTGGTTCATCTCGCAAGTCACCTTTTGTGAAATAGTTATAGTTAGTATTCATAGGAATACGGGCATACGTAATCCCGTTAATGACTTCCTGTTTGCTCCGAGCCGCTTCTTCGCTAGTCATTAAAACCTCAAATAACTTTTCTGATGGGCGGATGCCTATTTCTACCTTCTCAAACTGACAACCAAAGTTTAGTTCAAGGGCTTTGACTAAATTAGCGATGCTACTTGCCTTTGGCTTCATCACAAAAAGCTCACCATTTTCACCTTGGCTTAAAGCGTGCATCGAGAGTAGAATTGCCTCATGTGTGCTCAATAAAAACCTACTCATCCGAAAGTCCGTCACGGGCAACGGTTCCTTATTTCTGATCTTATCCAACCAAAGGGGAATGACAGAGCCACGAGAACCTAACACATTCCCATATCTCAAATTAATATTAATCGTACTACCCACATGGTTAGCTACAACTCTTTCTCCAAGAGCCTTGACAATTCCATAGGTATTTATGGGGTACACGGCCTTGTCTGTACTCCAATTCAGGAGTCTTCTTGCCCTACAAAGGTCGGCTATTTCGACCACATTCCTCGTGCCGATCAAATCGGTTTCTATAACCTCATTAGGAAACAACTCACCCGTGGTAATGTGCTTCAAAGCAGCAAGATGCAATACATAATCAATACCCTTTTTCATTGCATTAAAAAGGGAGCGCCTATTCCGAACGTCACCAATCACATATTCCACGTTCGGCCAATCATTTTGGTGCTGAATCCAAAGAGAATGTTGTTTTTCCTCATCCCGCGAAAAAACGACAAAATTAGCTCCGCTATTCTTCAAAAAATCTAGAATAGCGACACCCATAGTACCTGTCCCGCCAGTCACCATGATCCTCTTGCCACTGAGTTTAACCCCTGCCAAGTATCTTACCCCCAATAATTTTTGATTTAGTCCAGTACGGAATCAACGCTTGGTATAAATATCTCCGACAGATCGCATCCCTCTTTTTGTCGCGTTCCCAAAATGTACAACACCGAGATATTTTAGTAGCATACGTGATCGAACCAACCTGCTTGACTTCCCTAAAATCATTGCCCTTGTAAAGTTCATTGATCGCAACCTTGTACGGTATCATAGACGGCCATGCCACCGTATCGTGCAAAGCAACTATCCCCCCGTCTACGATATGGGGATACCATCGCAAAAAGTCCGCATAAACATCTTCGTGATCCCCATCAATGAAGATGAACTCAATTGGCTTGTCATCCCAAGATTTTGCGGCAATCTCAGAGGACATACACATCGGAGTTATTATGTCCCTTACCTTTGCCTCAGTGATATTCTGCATAAACTCTCGGTATGTTTCTGCTTCACCTTTTCCGTAATGTAGTTTGTCACCTGCGAAAGTATCTATGGCATAAACATCTACATGATTCCCCGCTTTAGAACCACTGGCGATCCAGATCGTAGAATAGCCTTTCCATGAACCGATTTCTACAATTACACCCTTACCCGTACATTCACTAGCCAATTTATAGAGCAACCGGCCCTCTTTTACAGAGCAAGAGTAAACATCTCTGATTTTGGCTAGAACTTCGTTATCTATTTCCTTATCTCCGGCTCTGACATCGTATATTTGAATACCCACAACCCAGGAGTCCAAGTACCATTAAGATGTCCCCAAAGTAGTTTATAGATATGGCGATAATATGTACCATCATCGGGATGATGATTCATCAAAGAATAACCAAGATAGGTAGCAACTTTTTCAGACATACCTTCTGCCATAGCATCTTCTTCGGTTATGTCTTTAAGTTGTTGCGCTTCTACCTTGAGTACAGTTGACCAGATACGAGCATCATTCTTGAACATAAATAATGAGGGGCGTTTGTACCAACCAATATCGCCGTGACCTGTCTTAATCGCGCCCTTTAGTTTAAGATGTTTGGGTAAGTTATCAGGAAACCACACCCCGAAAGCATGGTTCGGAATAAATCTCCATTGGGTTTTTATATCAGAATAGAATTGATCGTCTACCCATCGTCCATACTTGAAGTGTATTTCTTTACTGTAAAGATGATCGCCTATTTGATAACGAGACTTTACATTTAATCCTTGTTTAGTTTTAGAATTATAAAACCTCACTAAACCATCCACTACCGATCCGCAAGCCCAATCAGCCTGTTCCTTATTGATCGCATCAAGCCCTTGCGTTCGCCTAGTCTGCCTTTTGGTTTTATCGAGTTCCGCCACAATCATAGGCGGACTCATTAAGATTCCAATTTCTCTAGCCATTTATATCCTCAAAGATAACAGCGCAAATCCTTCCGGTATATCCGCTATATCTTGATGTCTGAGTATATAGGTTATTCTTACGCCTGTAATAAACCTATCCGTATATTCTTGCGTAGACGGGTCAAATTCTTCGAGCCTAAGCATATCCCCAACTTCATAACCTCTATCGTCGCGCCTCATACAACCCGTAAGTTGTCTATCCAAAATCGGAGCGTAAAATTTAGGCCGCACTTTCAAGGTATGATGCTTCAATTTACCGCCTCTTTCACACCCTCAATAACATACTGGACTTCATCGTCTGTTAATTTAGGGTATAAAGGCAAAGTTATGGTACTATCCCCTATTAACTCTGCTACGGGGAAATCCCCTCGTTTATAACCGAATGTTTCACGGTAGTAAGTCAGTAAATGAATAGCCCGATAGTTTACAGCGCAACCGATCCCCTTTTCTTGAAGTTTATGCAGAACATCATCCCGTTTTTCAGGTGCTATTAGAATCGTGAATAAATGTCGCCCTGATTTAGAATTGGGCAACACCTTCAATAATCTTATGTTAGGATTGCCCTCGAAAGCATCCTCATATCTTCGGCAAATCCGCTCCCGTTTCTGCCAGTTCTCCTCAATGTGTTCTATCTGATTCATAAGCATCGCAGCTTGAATGTTAGACATATTGGCTTTCCAACCGAATATAGGCATATCCCAATGTTCGTATTTTTTTTGGTATCTTGATTCCGCGCCTTTGCTCATACCATGATTACGAAGCTTTTTTAGTTTGTCAGTGATTTCGCTATTATGAGTGCAAATCATACCGCTTTCGCCTGCGGTTACGGATTTTGTTGCGTATGCGCTAAAACAACAAGCATCCGAGATTTGCCCCACTTTAATACACTGACGGTTTGCTTCCAATGCGTGAGCAGAATCCTCAATCAGATTCAGATGATGCTTCCTAGTAATCATATCCAATCGTAACATATCAACCATCATGCCATACAGATGCACCGGCATAATAGCCTTAGTTTTTTGGGTTATTGCCGCCTCAATCAAGTCAGCATTAATATTCCCCGTTTCCGGTTCCACATCAACAAATATAGGTCTAGCCCCCGCTTGAATAATAGAGTTAGCAGTTGCCACAAATGTCATGGGAGTAGTAACCACTTCATCGCCCTGCCCTATTCCGTAAGCCAAAAGGGACAAATGCAACGCGGCTGTGCAAGACATCACTCCAACCGCGTACTTACACCCGATATACTCTGCAAACTTCCGCTCAAATTCTTCTACAGTATCACCCGTTGTAAGCCACCATCTACGCATGGCTTTGGCTACGTTGTCTATGTCCACTTCGGAGATATTGTGATGATAGAAATCAACTTTCATCGCCAAGTTTCCTGTACTTCAAGTTGGCATCTCTAGCGGCTTTCAAGACTAGGCTCTCCATACCATTATCTTTCAGCCACCCCAAAAATATCTCCATATCCTTTGGGAAACATCTTCCACCCCACCCTCTTTTGTTTGTTACTGCGAAAAATCCGTTTCCTAATCGTGGATCAAGGCTAACCGCTTTCCTAACATCTTCAAAATTAGCCCCGATGGTTTGACAAGTATCATACACCTCATTAGCCAATGACACTTTACAAGCACCAAGTAGATTGGAGACATACTTGATAAGTTCGGCAGTTACGGTATCCGTCTCAATAAACCCAAAACATTCTCCCCAATCTATATTAGATTTCTTATACAATGATTTTATCAATTCTGAATCTTCTTTGTTGTCAGCCCCAATTACAATTCTATCAGGATGTTGAACGTCAAAATAAGCTGATGATTCTCTCAGAAATTCAGGATTGGAAACTATATGAACGCCAAATTCAGATGAAAGTCTACGCGCAGTTCCAGGAATTACAGATGATCTTATTACTATTAACCTACTATCTCTAAATCTTTCTACATTTTCCACTATGGGATTCAAGTAGCATTGTCCATTCTTGAATGGAGTCCCGATGCAAATGAAGACTACCCCATCATTATTCTTCTTAACCTTATCCATCCCCAATGCCGGATCATAAAACCAATCTGGCTTGAATAGCAAACTAGTGGCTTTGCCCACTACACCATATCCAACTATCCCTATTACCAATTTTTCTTCGCCCATTCGATTGTCCTCTTAATGCCTTCATTAAACCTTACCATAGGAGACCAACCAAAACTAGATATGAGGCTAATATCAGGTATTCTCTCTGTAATATCACCTTCAACACGTGGGATATATTCTATACCAACATTCGTTAACTTAGCCACGATCTCCGCAATTTCCTTAATTGTAATCTTCTCAGGATTGCCGATATTCACTACAGTTTTAGACGGTGCCTCCATCAATTTCAGCAATCCCGAAATAAAATCATCAATATAACAAAAACATCTAAACTGGCTTCCGTCGCCAGTCACTTGAAGGTTTTGTCCCGCTAATCCGCGTCTCGCAAAATTAGAGATTACACGAGTATCATCTTTCCTAAAACGAGGGCCGTACACATTGAACGGTCTGACAATCCGATATTCCAATCCCAGTTTTTCACTATATGCCATACAAAGGGCTTCGCCATACGCTTTACCGATTGCATATCGTTCTCTTGGCGACCACACTTCTAAATAACTTGTTGACTTTTCGCTCATAGGCACAGGGGCTTTCCCATATATAGCAGATGACGATACAGACAACAAAGGACAACCTGAATCTAGCGCAATCTTTATCGCGTTCTGTAATCCCTCAGAACTAACTCGCAGAACATCTACGGCATATTTACCCCAAGTATTAGGTTCAGGCAATCCGGCTAAATAGAAAACATGTTCCCACTTCCCTCGTGGAATATGCTCTAATATGCTACCATGGCTCCACTCTACTGCATCGCCACGTTGCCTCAGACAATTCGTTAGATTTTGTCCGATAAATCCTTCTCCCCCAATTATCAAAGTTTTCACTAACTCACTCCGCATTGGCTTTGTGAAGACGGCTCCGAACAAACCATAATACCGTAAAAGCACATTGTGATGCCATTGCCCACAGCCAATTGGGATACCTTGACTTATATTTGCCTGTTGTATCCAAACTCATTTTCAAAAAAGCTAGTTTATCGCTCACTATCACATTACGCGGAACCGAATAATAAGCAACGCCATATATCGGAAGATTAACTAACTTGCCAACCAGTCCAAGTCTCAACCATAAATCATACTCGTTACACTGATTCTTATAAAACCCTCCACTGTATATTTCATACCCCCCAATTTCATCAATCGTTTTTCTACGATACATTACTGCCGAATGACAGAAACAATTATATATCAATAGCCGTTTCCTTATGGATAGATCACTTTTAGGATAATTGCCATAGGATAATGCTCCACCTTTGCCATTAACCACGATAATATCTGTCCCAACTAATTCGCACTCTGGATGATTCTCAAGATATTCTACTTGCATCCCAAGTTTTCTGTCATCAGGCCAATAATCATCATCATCAAGTACCGCAATGTACTTTCCGCTTGAAGCCTCTAATCCTTTTTGACGTGGAATGAATGAGCCGCCAGTATTCTTGTCTAATCGAATATATTTGATACGTTGGTCGGCAAACTCAGCAACCACTTTGTCAGTATCATCAGGTGATAAATCGTCTACAATGATAAGTTCCCAATCCTGAAATCTCTGTGCTAACACACTTTTTATCATACGCCTTAACATCTGAGATCGTTTATATGTTGGCGTAATAACGCTAACTATTGGCATTAGTGCGTTCCGCGTGGCTTATTTTTCCAATAGTTGAGTTTGCTCAATGCTCGTTTCAAAACACGATAGAGAGCCTGATGCCTCTCAAGATGGGTAATCTCAGTTTCTAGTTGCTTCAAATTTATCTTCGTCATTGATTAAATCTATAATACCAATAGCATATCTATTTGTCAATAGATTTGAGGGTTGTTTTGACACTTTTTATTACATCATCGGCCCGCATATGTTTACCATTTATCCCCACTTCCTTAATTATCAAAGTTCCATCACCTGTCAAAACACATACACCCGTCCCTTTTACAATACCCACTACCCGCCCTGGTATTCGTCCCACATAGTTATTCCATTCTGTATCGAGACTTGCCTTCAAAACAAACAATTTGTTCTCATATAGCTTGGCAGGTTCCATATAAGTAAATGCACATGGATATGGCTCGGCTAACCCCCGAATAAGATTCAAAATTTGTCTTGTAGTTTTACTCCAATCTACCAGCCCATCATCGGGGATACGTTTACAACAATAGGTAGCTTGCCTTTGATCTTGTGGTTTACGATTAACCCTATCCGCCTTAATCAATGGCAAATATGTTTCCAGCAATCCGATATAAGCCTTAGTTACTTTCGTCTCAACATCTTTGGCATCATCGTATTCAGTTATTGGAATCTCTGCTTGACCTATAATATCCCCGCTATCTATCCCCTCATCAATATAGAACATAGTTGCGCCTGTTTTTGTCTCGCCATTTATGATTGCCCAATTCATAGGGGCAAACCCACGATACCTCGGAAGTAACGAGTCATGGAATACGATAGTTCCTTTTGTCGGGATTGAATACTGTCCTTTTGGTATCTTGTATCGCCATCCTACAACAAAAATAACATCGGGTTTTAATCGTTGCAACGCATCCGTAACATCGCAAGTATTATCAAATGTCGGAATAAGATAATCTGGTGTTATATCCTGAACACACTCATACCATAAATTTTCATGCGAGTCAGTCTCAGCGTAAATCACCGCCACTACTTCTTGATTTAAGTCAATAAGTTTCTGCAATACCGCAGTTGCTTTTGCGCCACAACCAAATAACACAATTCTCATTTTAATCCACCTTTACGTCTCGTCTTTTATTCAATACACATTCAGGAAACGGGCAACGGAAACAATCGCTAAAATATTTACAGCCAATACCACTCGGTATTTTCTTGCCGTGAAACATCACCGAATTAGCTTTCTGCGTATTGCTATGACTCATAGTTTTGTCCCCACGTAGAATCCAAGCAAGGATGGCGATTCCAAATCTTTGTAATGAATATTGGTAGTATCAAAACCCGCCTTATCCATCTTATCTATAAAATCGCGCCCATAAGCACGATAATGCTCGTAGAATGGTTGCCCCACAAACTCTGTAGTATGTTTACCTTGCATATCAGCATAATACCCAATCGGGATTTCAATTATGGCACTACCACCTTTTTTTAGAACGCGGTACATTTCGCTGATAGCTTTCACATCATCTTTAATGTGCTCAAGGACTGCCGAGCAAACAATAACATCAAACGAGTCATTGGCAAATCTCAGATCAGTTAAATCCATTTGATATTCGGCTCGGCCTTTGACTATATCTATTGAAGTGTATACCATGCTCTTGAGTACCGCACCTACGGGATTACTCTTATGTGGGCCAATTTCCATGACTTCATAACGATAATCCAGTTTGCAGTTTTCTTGTAGATATTTGACTAAGGCACGTTGATAAACACTAGAATGGCATCGTGGACAAAGTGATTCATCTTTTTGCCTACACATCTCGTTGAAGAACGCATGGAAACTTTTACCTCGCCAACCACAGACATTACAAGTCTTGCGATTCTCATGTATGCTCAAATTCTTAATCTCGGTTTCTAAACTATAGAATCCCGTAGTGAGCAAAAATTGGGCTGTCTTAATCCGGCTTTTTATTCTCAATCTTCAAATGTTCCATAATCAAGTCTACTTTACGATTAACCGCAGTCAACTCGCTTTGGTTGGAAAAAAATCTGTAATAGCCACTGATCCCCCATCTGAGAATAAACCATATAACAGCCGCCGCGCCAATACCAATCAACACAAGATATAACCATAATGGGATAGGAATATTTGGCTTTATGGTAGTCGAGTAGAATACGAAAACCATCATCACAACGTTTACCGCGCCAGCTACCGTACCTAACTGGCCCCATATGTTGACAACCTTAGCCCATATCAGGCCAACATCAAACTTAGGCAACGGTTTCATTATCATCCTTGCCAAATGCCTCTAAAAATGCTCTAGGAACTTCGCCATTTGCATTATTCGGAATTTTTGTAATATCCATGCCAGATTCTTCCTTTGCGACCTGATCTATTATTTTCAACCACTCCTCCATATGATGTTCCATTATATATTCAATAAGTTGACACTGACTTTGATAGTACGTTAATTCATCCATTATACTATTCATCAGGTTTTTCTCATGTTTACTTAAGCCCTTAGTATCATACGCCATGACATCAAACTCATTATTGCTATTCAAGTAAAAACTGACCGGAATACCGACATCAATAATATTCCCATAGCATTGGGAACTAACTCTGCGCTTTTTCATTTCAACCCCTCCTATCTTCTTATAAATCCCCATGCTCTTTCAATCAATTCCTTGCTAGATCTCTTGCCCACAAGAAACATATAAGACCTTATCCCATCAGTCCACAACCTCGGATTCAATAGTGGATGTTCGCCATAGCCTTTTTCTAAGTTGAACTCCCTGAATACATCCCTCCCGAATTGTTCTAGTTCTTCTTTGGTACAATCTAACGTCAAATTGGCATTGGCATGAAAGTTCCAATCCTGCTGCTCTTTACTTGAAATCAATCCTCTTGATTCGGCTAATTCGTAAAGTTTAGTCCCATACAACGGGACGGTCAACGCAAAACAGTAGAAACTCAGATTCAATTTTCTGGCAAACTCTATGGTCTGCTTGATAGTCTCTTTTGTCTCTCCCAACATCCCCAACATAAATAGCCCAATAACCTTAATCCCTGCATCTTCAGTTAATTTTGTTACACGTTCCACTTGATCAAGAGTAATGCCCTTTTCAATTGAATTTACGATCTCTTGATTTCCAGATTCTATCCCGTAGGCTATCCCTCTGCATCCAGCATCATACATAGCCTTGATCATTTCCTCGGTCATTAGGTCTACTCTGCCATTGCATATCCAATAGATTTTTAGGTTCTGTTCTTTCACCTTGCGGCAAAACTCAAAAACCCTTTTCTTGTCTACCACAAAGTTATCATCATAGAAAGAGAACCCATTATACCCATAGTCGTTTTGGAGTTGTTTTATCTCGGCAATCATGCTGTCAGGACTTCTACCACGCCATTTATGTCCCCACATTCCCGTAAAACAGAACGAACACGCAAACGGGCAACCGCGAGAACTATAGAGAGTCGTCCCTTTTACATTACGAAGTTCCTTATCATACAGTCTAAAAAACTTGTCAACATAACTGCCCATATCTAGTAAATGTCTCGCTGGAAACTGAATATCATCGGGATTGGCAATCGGTTCTTCCCTCGGATTTATAACTATTTTATCGCCCGTTCTGTAAGCAATCCCCTTGATATTATTGAAATCTCTGCTAGACTCAAGAGCCGTCAATAGATTAACCACTACTTCCTCGCCTTCTCCCATAACCGCAAAATCAGCCTTTGAAGATATCAACACTCTTTCAGTCCAAGTGGTTGCCAAAGCTCCGCCTAATATTATCTTAGCCCTCGAATTAATTTGCCTCACTAAGACACCCAACCGCACCACTTCCACATACTCAGTAACCATCCCTGTAATTCCGATAACATCAGCATCGGTAACTTGTTTCGCCAACTTATGATCGGGAATATTGTGAGAGTTCAAGTCTATAATCTTTACAAAATGACCTACGCGTTCCAACGCAGATGCTACATAAGCCAAACCCAACGGCGCAAATATACTAGGACTCCATGTTTTCAGTTTCGGATTAATCAACGCAATACGCATATTATTCCTTACTTGCTATAATCACTAAATAGGGGGATAGATAAGCATTAGAACGTAAATAATAGGTAGCATACCCTACAGCCTGATTGATTATTACTAATGGATACAAGAGCGGCTTAAACCTAACCATACCAAATGATAATGTTGCGTCTACAACCCCAAAATAATCAACAAATATTGCCTTCATTTTTCTATCTTCTAATATCTTATGCCAAATATCTTTGTTCATTGTTTCCAAGTTGTGATTCTTCAATATCCAATCCCTATTCCCAAACAGTCTGCATAACGATAAGTATAGACTGCCCCTGAAATTGGGAACCGTGATAATTAACGTACCCCCATGTTTCAACATCTTGATATGAGCATCCACAATACCACCAATCTCGTCAAAATGTTCTACCAATCCCATTGAATAAACAACGTCAAACGATTCTTTCGGGAGTGCTGTGTTAAAAATATCCTCACACAAAATCTCACCATCTACATGAGCTATTCTTAGATTTGACCTAGCCGACTCAACCCCATCTTCCAACATATCAATCCCTGTAACTCTATACCCGAATGCTTTGGCAAAATATATCAACTGTTTCGCCCTAGCGCATCCAATCTCCAATACCTTCCTATTCCCCTTCGAGAGAATCAGAGAGAACAATCCATTAAGTTTTCTGTTATTAGCCAAATACTTTTCTACACCATAGTATCTCTCAAAAGATAGCCCACGCCAAGAATCATTCCAAAAATGCAGACCTATTTTAGACTTCGGCAACTACGATCCCCCATAATAGGCGATAATAGGGATTGACTTTGCTAACCCAAAAGGCAGATATATCAACCCCGATGTTGAAACAGCATACAATAACAAGACACAAGATGCTAATGCCAAAGACGGAATCTGTATGATTTTAGCCAGATACTTGATACCCATCGGAAAACAAATCGCCAAGATAATAGAGGCAGTAAAATACACCCGTTGTACGCCATAGTAAATGGATAGTTCGGGAATCGCTATCGTAGCCAAGATCAACCCGTATAACACTAGTCCGTAAATCTTAAATTCACTATCAACCGTCCGATTCCTAAGCATAAGATATAACCCTAATGTAATAAACGCGACAATCAACCAATTGGCAATGATTTCTATTTTGGTAGGCATTGGTTGATTCAAGAAGTTGACTCCTAAAGCCGATTGCGTGACAGTATCCCGATCTTGGATTTTTGTTATATCAAAGTTACCCCAATCTGGCCCCTCTATTGCTTTGGCTCTTTCAGGTTGGAATATAGTGCTAAACATCCTATCCCCTGAATATCTAGCAATCCCAAAGTGCCATACCCCTGTAGCAACTACTAGTATTAAAAGACATACCGCATAAATCTTTGCCCCATTATGAAGCCATGCACCACGAAATATTATCCTTAATATATTAAGTCCGAGTACCGCGCCAACAAGTCCTATCACAATTATACCCGTACCATAATGAGAAAACACTACTAATACAGCAAAGGTGATTGCCCATATCAACTTATGCGAAAGTAACGCCCAAACTAAACCGGCCATGCAGCCTAACGCTATTCCAACCCTACCAACATCGGGAAAAAACAAGATATAGGAACTAGATATTATGACCAATGAGGCCAATACCGAATACTTGCTATCTAAATATCGCCTTGCTATAAGATAGACAAACGCTGGCATCAGAGCATACCAGAATGAGGGGAACGCCCTGAATACCATCGTCACGTTCCAGCCTGTATATCTCTGTATCATAGCCGGAATCCAAGTAGACATTAAGCACGAGTTCGTTGAGCTTAACCTATACAGCCACCCCTGCTTTATATCAAGAAGATAATCCCCATACTCATATACGCCATCATTGATAATAGGATGAGTAAGATTGAAATGTAACATAATAGCAAATGCGACACTATATATTGAGATAAAGATTATCCAATCGTGCTTAGTGTACATACTCTGAATAGGGAATCTTACTAAACCAATTCTGACGCGCCCAATAACGCATCATGCGTTTGAGTTCTTCTTTTGTCCAATGTTCGCCTACATAACAATTACGTTTCAAGGCATCCAACGGTTGATAGCGCATCGGATTCGGTTTAATGCCCAAGTCTCTCAGTTTTTCAAACCTATATAAGGCATCTTCGGGAGTATCCTTAAAACCGAATAGAACATATGCATGGATTCGTCCACTTGGGAATCCCGCTTTCTTAACCCGTTCGATAGCCGACATTACATATGATTCTGTAGCAACATTATCCCACGCAAAACGGAGTTGCGGAGTAGATAGTTCTCTTAATCTCTCAATGTGGTGATCGGTTAAAAGTCTAGCATCCAACCCCTGATTAAAATCAACATACTTGATTGGCTTGAGCCTATCTATCACAGAATCAAAGTGTTTTACGGAACACCCAAGCAGATTGTTGTCGCAAACTACTGGCTTAGGTTCCCAATCATCAAGCTCAACAAGATCACCTTCAATCTTTGGCACCGCGCAGAATTGGCAGCGATTCGGACATCCCCGCGATGTGAAGGTCGCATAAGGATTATGATGAATCAACGCAGGAACATCGCCATCCTGAATCCCCACTAGTTTTGCGGCTGGCCCACCAATCTTTATTTTGCATCCTCGTGACAGCATGGCATCCCGATATTTCACAGCATAAGAAAGTTGCCATGAGAACACAACGGAGATATTCAGAACTTCGTTATCCCACCACGTTACTATATGCTTAGGCCAATTAGTGAGTTGATTCACGATTTATGCCAATAGGCCCGTCCATTCCCATCAAACTGCATGATCGGCATCTCGTTTAGTTTACCAAGAAACTCATCAACTGCCTGCTTGCACCCAATCAACGAGTAATCGTCAATTATCACATACCCACCCTTGACTACATTACCATAGAGATTCTCAAGGCAGCATTTGGTTGACTCATACCAATCACCATCTAATCTTAGTACGGCAATCGGGCCAATAGATTCCTTATATTTAGGCAATGTATCTTGGAACCAACCCTTGATCATAAAAATACTATTGAAGCTTAAACCTAACTCATTTACAAACCATTTATACACTTCATCGTAAGTTCCAAGACAGTAACCTTCTGCCAAATCATTCGCTCGTCTATCATTGTGGCGAGTCGGTTTTTGCACACCATCTTTATCAGATTGTGGCGGCAATCCCTCAAAAGAATCAAACATCCAAACAGAGCGATACTTACCTTCATCTTTAGCGATTAATGCCATTATCGCAGAACAGCCTCCCCTTGCTACCCCACATTCCACAAAAGCACCCTCAAGTTCTCTTGATGCTCTCAGCACAATATCATAAGTTGCTAATACCCCTAGCCGCGATACCATTGTGTGTGAAAGGACTTTTTGTACAATTTCAATTCTACGCGCTGCATTATTATATCGTGCTACAATATACCACAAGTAAGAGGGAATGTAGAAAGTACGATCTCTTACTTTGGCATAAACATCATAGCAATTACAAGCCACACCATAAAGAGATTCAAACTGTTTGGCAGTCAATATCCTTTTTAGAACTGACTGCGTACTACGGAAAGGCATTTTTTACCTCGACAACAATATCATCAACCGTTAGGTGATATATCTTTCTCAATTCTTCCCAACTGAACGCTCTATTGCAATCCACATCGGGAATCCCCATGCGTTTCAATTTACAATGCACGTTGTTATCGGCTAAAACTTCAGCAACCGCAGAACCTAACCCACCAATAATTGAGTGTTCCTCAACGGTTATGATCGCCTTAGTCTCTCGTGCCGCCGCCAATATTGCCACAGAATCTATGGGCTTGATTGTGTGCATGGATAACACTCTTGCATGAATATTATCTGCAAGTAACCGCTTTGACGCTAATATAGCCGTACTTAGCATACTCCCCATTACAATCAGCGTAATATCATTGCCAAAAAGCAACTGTGTAGCCTTGCCTATCTTGAATCGCAATGAGCATATATCCGATTCTTCGCATCGCCCCAATCGCAAGTAATAAGAGCCACCCCGTTCTACAATCGCCTTAGTCGCTAGTTCTACTTCCGTAGTATCCCCAGGCGCGATCACAGTCATATCCGGTAAACTTCTCATGCAAGCTATATCCTGTATGGCATGATGCGTAGAACCCAACTCTCCGTAGGTCAATCCCGTTCCACCGGCAACAATTGTAACATCTGCTTTATGAGCGCAAATGTCATTTCGTATCTGATCAAGACAGCGTAACGTGGGGAACGTAGCAATAGAGTAACAGAACACAACTTTGCCCGATAACGCAAGGCCGGTAGCCACGCCCATCATGTTTTGTTCTGCAACCCCTACGTTGATAAACCTATCTGGAAATTCTTTTTGAAATGAGTCTACTAAACCATAACCCATATCTGCCGTCAATAGATAGATACGGTTGTCGGTTTTGGCAAGTTTGGTTAAGGTTTTGATAAATGTCTCGCGCAATTAATCCAATACCTCTATAGTTATCCGCACTCTTTCATCGTCAAATTCTGGCAAAAATTCTTTTTCTATCCTACAATATTTATGGCAATTATCCCTTGACATTCCGTAATTCATGTGCTATAGTGTAGGTATAAGGTGAGATTGGAGAAAACACATAAATAAATAACATGGCCTGATATATCCGGTTATGCAGATGGTCTCCAAATCCGGTATCTAAAAAGTCTTCCGGTTGCACAATCTTGGCAACTTCTCGAATGATACCTGACTCAGACTGACCGGCAGCCTCAAGGATAATTGCACCAAGAAGGGAATGTTCTACACTTTGAGTAGCTAACATTATTTCATCCATCAATCCCCCTACGGGTCAGTATTTACAGCCATGCTTATTCTCCGGGTATCTCTGGTACAGGGATGCAGTCAGCAGCATGACAATGCCATTTATGGGAGCAAAAGGGACTGCGCGAGTGTTTTCTTTTTCCAGAACAATCAGAGTCACACGTGTTAGCATCCGGGCATATGAACATCTGAGACTGCCTTTCAAAGGCAGGTCTTGGTGGCCTACTATTCATGGCATGGATAAATTCTTCACGAGTCATCTCCTGTTTAACTACCTTCTCGGTGAAATACTTGGCCTTGAAGGATTTCCACCCGCCAGGAGTTACCCCATTAACTTCGATGTAGTCAACGAAGTCCCTTGCCACTTCCTGCCGGGCCGCCTGGATATTATCAACAGTATAGTTTGCTGCCATACAGGTGCGGCATTGTTCCCTACGTTCATCTTTCGATCTCCATCCTTCCTGTCTCATGGCCTCCTCTTTTGCCTTTGACTCAGCGGCGGCTACACAAAAGTCGTGGCATTGGTCACATTGCCAGTCAAGTTCGCTGCTTGCTGGTAGGTGTGCTATACCAAATGGACAGGGTTCACTCTTAAGACAGGGCTCTGTTATGGCTCGAAACTTTTCCTCACTCAGGCAATACTTCTTTTCTTCAGACACGGGACACCTCCTTTTCCTCTCACTTTTCAGGGTAGGGGAGCGGGCTGACCCTCACCGTAGTGTGATCACTATACAGGATGCTACTGCCTTCACGGAGCCTGTATTAAGCACCCGCCCCTCCAGGGCCTTGCCAGCCAGTAGCCCGCATGAAACCCCGTTAAACGAATCTGCCGACTCGCCCCGTACGGTTAACCTTTTGCTACTCACGTCGCGGCCCTTTCGGGTGGCTGGCAAGTTGTTTGCTGGCTCGGCGTGTAATTCTCACTTCGATGGCCCTCTCTAGCAGTACCACCCGACCGCCGATATATTTCGGGACACCAGCATCGCGTTATTCTATTTCTGTCTCCTTTGCCGATATTAACCGGCACCGAAACCGGCACCATCACCGGCACCGAAACCGGCACCATCACCGGCACCGAAACCGGCACCTGAACCATCACCATCACCGGCACCATCACCATCACCGGCA
>Ga0265297_10003982_pt1 | contig 25208 bp, 16 predicted proteins | sample Munlanlwell13791_FD_192502 | JGI IMG/M metagenome (GOLD analysis project Ga0265297, IMG submission 192502) | Leachate microbial communities from a municipal landfill in Southern Ontario, Canada - Leachate well 137-91 | ecosystem: Engineered > Solid waste > Landfill > Unclassified | place... | reverse complement strand
GGTTGGCGGCCACGCCGACCGTGGTGGTGGTCGGAGCGACTGATACGACTACTGGTACGGTGGATGCACCATCAAAGAATGTGCGGTCCAGGAAAGCGATGGTCATGCCATCGTTGCCTGCCGCCATATCATCGATGCTGCTGCCGCGGCCGGAAAAAGGAGGGCCGCCCATTGCGTCGATCGTAATTCCGACAGGATCTTTCATGTTCAGGATGTCATTTTTACCTGAGACTGATATCGGGGTTGAGACGGTGTCCCACTTCATGATGCCCGGGTCCGCAGACACCGCTGACGGCGCTGCGATATTGACCGGTACCACGAAGGAGGCAACCATCAATATAGCTGCGAAAACTCCAAGAATGCTTGGAAACCTTGTTTTCATTATTCCTCCTGATTTTTTTAAACCCGGTAAGCCCACTCAGGGCTGTTTTAAGGCCCCGGACTTATCCCTCCGGGAACCTCCGCACAAAATTTTCGACCTCTTGCGGGAGGTTTTTTCCGGGCAACCCCCACCGTTACGGCGGCGGCGGCCCTGCAGGTCATTTAAAGCCGGCCTGACTACGGCTGTCCCCCTCGTGTCGGACGCTACGCCCCGGGACCAGGGCAGACCTTTCTTATTGCCGCGGCAACACGTACAGGAAACCGCAGCCTGTCTTGTTACACATCACCTCCTTTATAGTAAAATTCCCAATGCACAAGAGACAAGGATATACCTTGCCTTGATTTCAAGTATAACACATCGTGTCAATAGTTTTAAACATGGTCATTGCGAGCGAAGCGAAGCAATCTTGTGTCTACAGTGGCGAATACAGTAGATTGCCGCGTCGCCTTCGGCTCCTCGCAATGACACCGGAGGGCTTAATAGTAGTATCCCCTCACCCTCTGTATAAAGGCCCTCAGCAGCAGGATGAAGATGACTATGAGGACAAGGCTGACGCCGGCCACCACCCAGAGGTTGATCAGGCCGACCTGGAAGGCGTAGGGAGAGAGCGCCCATTTGCTCTTGTTGCCCGATACATCCACGGACTGCACGCGCCAGTAGTAGGTGCCCGGCTCGATATTCATGGTCACGCTGGTCTCGGTGATACCGCTGCGGCGCATGCCGGGCATGAGCGGGAAGAAGTTGAGGTTGTCGGCCACCTCCACCGTGTAGAGCACCGTGCCGCTGTCGTCCTTGCCCGCTATCCAGGTGAAGGTCACCGGCTGGCCGCCCATCACTCCGAAGCGATCCGTAGTGGGGGAGACGGGGGCGGGAGATGTGGGCGGGTTGTTCTCCACCGGCAATTCCCAGTTGGCCATATTGCCTGCACGGTCGGTGGCCACCAGCGTATGCTTGCCGGCCGATGTCTCCGGTACGGTGAAATTGTAGGTAAAACGGCCGCTTTTATCGGAGGTTGGCGAGGAGGTGACCACCGCATCATCGTACTTGATGGAGACCTCGCTGCCCGGGGCAAACCCGTAGCCGCTGACCGTGGCCGATTTGCCCGCCAGCGGTATGGACGGCTCGATAACGATGTAAGGAGATATTTTGAACCGCAGCGTGGCCTCCTGGTTGTACATCTTTTTGGCCGTGGCCTTCATAACGTGCGTGCCCGCCATCAGGTCGGGAACCGGCACGCTGGTCGTGAAGCATCCTGAGGTATCCGATTCCAGCGCCAGGTCCAGCGGCTCGCCGTCTATGTAAAGCTGTATCTGGTCGGAGGCGGTGAAGCCGCTGCCGGATATGCTGGCCGTGGAGCGGGGCAGCAACTTTTCGTCTTTACAGACCAGGCCGGGCGTGACGTTGAAGGCGAAATTGATCATCTGCGCGGCGCGGCCCGCCTTGATATAGTGGAAGTAGTTGGTGCCGTTGACGGCCTGGGGCACGCTCAGGCTGAGGCTCATGGACTGCTTGAGGCGCTCGTTCCAGCCCTCGGCCAGTTTGACCGCAGTCGGATCTGACCCGTCGCTGTCGGGGTCGCTGCTGCCGACAGTCATGGTGGCCGACTTGCTGAACCAGATCTCGTATTTGCCGTCCAGCGGAAACGTGCCGCTCTCAATCATTATGGACACCTGCGTGCCGGTGGGGCCCGAATTCGGTGTCAAAGTCGTCGTAATGCCGCACTTGCCGCCGGCGCAGCCCTGCCCCTCAACTGGCGAAGGCCCCAGCACCGGCAAGAGGGCAATAAAAAGCGCAAATATACCTGTCAGATATAAGTATATCCTCATATTGACAATTTAAGCCCTTTAAATTCCTTTGTCAAGCATTTAGATACGGAAGTGACATAATCTAAAGAATATAAATAGAACATCTGTTTTAATACCTGAATTTTAATATCTAAACTCCAATAATGCCAAAAATAACCGGGTTTCAAAATCCAAATGATAGTTGAATTCTAAAATATAAACAAATACCGGGATTCAGATTCAGATTCAGATTTAGATTAAGATTCAGGTCTTGAATTTGTTTCGGATTTCGGAATTAGTATTTCTTTTTTTGGAATTGATCTTACAGGGAGATGATGCCTCTTCTGACTGCTGTGATGACGGCCTGGGTGCGGGCGTTGGCGTCAAGCTTGCGCAGGATGGAGGTAACGTGGTTTTTAATGGTCTGCTCGCTGATATCCAGCATGCCGGCGATCTGTTTGTTGAGATAGCCCTTGGCCATATAGTTGAGTATCTGGGTCTCGCGCGGTGTGAGCGGCGAGACAAAGGTCTCCACGCCCTTGCCCCAGGAGAAGTCCTGGAATTGCTCCAGCACCTGTGCGGCCACTTTGGGCTGCGAGAGGAAGCTGTCATTGAGCGGGTATTCGCCGCGCGAGGCCCGGCGGATAATAGTAATTAGCTCCTGGGAGGAGATATCGCGGCTGACGTAACCGGCGGCACGCGCCTTGATGGCCATGAACAGGCCTTCGTCGTTGGGGGCGGGAGCTATAACGATAACGGCCACGCTGGGCACATGCTGCTTGACCACGCGCGCCAGCTCCATACCCTCGCTGTTCAGGCTGATATCCAGCAGTACCACGTCGGGTATCTCATAGACTACTTTAGCCAGCAGCTCGCTCTCGCTGCTGACCTCGGCAGAGATGATGATATCCTCAGCCTCCTTGAGGAAGAACTCGACGCCTTTGCGGAAGAGAGGTTGCCTGTCCGCAACAATGACCTTTATTTTCCCTGATTGTACTGTCAATAGACTCCTATAATATAGTATCAATATTACCTTATATATATAACGGCGGGCAATGAGGGGGAGTTTAGAATTTAGATTAAGATTAAGATTAAGAAGCAGTGGCGTTGCGGGCTCTAAAAACCAAACTCCAAACAAGCGAAATCAAATCTTAATCTCAATCTAAATCTTGTTTTTTTATCTTTCACTTCTGTCGAAAAGCAGCCTGTTGACGATGATCGACCGGGGATGGCGGCTGCCGCGCAGGTCGGCCAGCAGGCCTGCCGTCAGGCGGCGGATGAGTATGAGCACAACGACTCCCGTGAACGCAAGGGTCATATCGAGCGGCTGGCCGAGCAGGGCCGAGCTGACCGGGCAGGAGGCGAATCCGATAATGACGGCCAGGGGGAAGACCAGGCTGGGGGACCCACCCAGGCGCAGACGTTCGTCGAGGTTGCTGCCGCTCTCCTTCCAGCGCAGGGCGGTGCGGATCAGAAATCCGGCCATGGCTATGGCCAGCGCGATGACGAAGATGAGAAGGACGCCGTAAGCAATGCTGAGCGTGAAATTGATGCCCACGCTGACCGTGTTGCCGCGCTCTCCGTCGAAGCGGCGGAAGACCGGCCACATCTGCCCGCACAGGGCCGCCATGCCTGCCAGCCCGTTGACGATCAGCGGGAAGCCCAGCAGGTATCCGGCCAGCACCGGCAGGACGCCCTTGAGTATATCCAGTATAAAGCCGAGTATACCCCAGGGGCGGCCGACGTTGTACCACAGCGCGTGATGCAGGTCCGGCTCATGCGAGAGATCCACTCCGCGCATGCGCCCGATCAAGATCATGAAAGGTATCGCGCCCAGAAAGTAGGAGGCGATGATAAGGAGTATATACAAGAACAACATAAATCAGTGGAAATTATACCATAGGGGCGGGTTTAAAAACCCGCCCCTATAACGAAAAAATGTAGGGGCGGACCTGTAGGGGCGTAGCTTTAGCTGCGCCCGAATAATATTTCAACGCATCGCCCGCTTCGGGCGGACTTAAAAGTCCGCCCCTACATCTATCGATGTTTCAATACGAACGCGATGCCCATCGCGATGACCAGCAGGCCCCCGGCGATGATGATCACTAGCACGGGAATGGCCATGCCGTCAGGCGCTTCGCTGCCTGATGCGGCCGTAACGCTGAATACAGCGCTCTGCCCGTCCACGCTCGCTGTGTACTTGCCGGTCTCGGACCTGAATACGTTGAAGCTGACCATCTCTGATTTGCCGGCGGCCAGCTTAACATCCTGCTGCGACTCAAGGCTGTCGTTAATTTTGAGTATCACTGCCCCGCTGGCTTCGGTTTCACCGCTGTTAGCCACCCGCACCGATATTGTGACGATCTTGCCTGGCCTGACCGATGCGGGGCTGACCGACAGGTCTGAAAAGCTGAAGGCCGGGGATGAAGCAGGGACGGCGGACGCAGCCGTTACTTTGCCCAGCAGGGCAAATGGGGAGAAGCGGCTGACCGTCGCGGTCACTTTATGGGTCTCCGTATTTACACTGGAAGAGATATAGGTCCATTGCAGATTGTTCAGCAGTGCCAGGTAAAGATCGGATTCCCGGACATCGGCGGGCAGGACGGCGGGATCATATTTTACAGTGACCGAGGCCGCCGGGCTGAAGGTGGCGCTGTCGGGTTCGAATGAATAGGCTTCGATAACCTTGCTGTTTGCCGGCGGGTCCGGCCGGTCTGCCAGCTGAATAACAGTGATCTGCCGGCTGCCGCCGGGAAGTGTTATCGTGGTATTCTCCGCAAGTGCAATCGTCATTTCGCCGTTGGAGCTGCTGAGGCTGACGGATGAGGCCGTTTTTCCATCGCTGGTTGTAAATGAAGAGGTCGTGCCCAGCAGGTCGGTCGAGATCGTGGTGGAAGCGGCAGTTGTCGTCGTCGTAGTCGTGGTGGTCGTGGTCGAAGGCAGGTACCTGATGGCGAAGCTGGTGAAGTGTGCCACCGGGGCAGAGACTTCCTTCGCGTCCGTATCTATGGTGGAGCTGAGCTTGACCCAGGACGCGCCGTTCCAGTAGGCGATGTAGAGATCGGATTCCGAGGCGCCGGCAGGCAGGGAGGCTTTCTCGTATTTAAGGGTCATAGTTGCCGCCGGTGAGAAAGTGGCGCCGGACGGCATGAAGCTGTAGGCGCGGATGAGAGTTGAATTGTCGGACGCCGCCGGAGGCTTGGATTCAGTGGCCGCTCCCAGCTGGGTGGAGCCCCGCATATTGATAGTCGTATTAGCTGCCAGTTTGAGTTTGACGCGTCCATCCGAACTGGCCAGCTCTCTGACGGCAGGCAGGATATTGTTGACCAGTATAAAGCTGCCGGCTTTACTGATCATCAGCGTCGATATCGTGCTGACATTTGAAGTCGATGTAGAGGAGTTCACTGTTATCGAAACCGACATCGTGCAGTAATGCTGGGCGCTGTCGTCGGCCCGCACTATGAAGCTGTAAGCCTGGGGGATGGTGGGGGTCCCGGATATAACGCCGGTGGCGCTGTTGAGCGTCAGCCCATCGGGAAGTGCGCCGCCGATCACTGTCCACGTATAAGGTTCCGTACCGCCGCTTGCTTCAAGTGTCACAGAGTATGCAGTACCAACTGTGCCCTCTGGCAGCGTCGATGGGGAGATGGCGCATGTGCCTGAAGTATCGGCGAGCGCCGGTTGAAAAGGCGCAGACCACATGGCTGCGGATAACACGGATATTATTAGCAGGGCTGCTGTGAAGAAGAATAACTGCCGGTATACATTATTTAACATGTGTACTTTATATAGTATATCAGCTGTATTGCCGCCTCCCAAGCATATATATGACACCGGCTATCAGGGCGGTCAGGATAAAGATGACGCTGATGATAAGCAGCAGGTCAGGCCGCGGCAGGTCGTTTACGGTAAAGCTGCCGGCAGGTACGCCGCCCGCATATACGCTGTAGCTGCCGGGCTGCGACCGGGTGACTGTGAAGCTGACCGGCGCCGTCTTGCCGCCCTCAACGGTCACTGAACGTCTGGCCTCTTCGCTTCCGTTGATGACCAGCTTTACGGCCGATGTGCCGTTGACGGTTCCGCGGTTGGCTACTATGGCGTTAACCGTCACGGTATCTCCCGGCTGAACGCTGGATGCGGAAAGCGATGCGCTCTGCACGACCAGGTTGGGCAGAGTTACCGGAGCCGACGCAGGAGGAAGAACGACGGAGGAGTGTGAAGTGACGGGCCCGGTGGGCCTGACGGCCGGGCCGCCCGGATCGATAATGGTGCCGTTGGCCTGACCGTCACCGTCGCCCAGACCGCCGTCCTTGATTGTGAGTACCAGAACGTTGGTGCCAGGGGAATAGCTTATCAGCGATGTGCAATCAACCAACTGGTTGTTTAAACATTTATAGTAATGGACTCCCGCGGGAAGGGGAGCGGGCAGGGTGATGGTAATGGTAACCGTTGCTCCGGGCGCGAACCCAACTATTTCGAAAGAGAAATACCCGAACGGGAAGGAAAGATTCGATGTACCTGCCAGGCAATCCAGCTGGCTGTAGGCTGTCAATCCCATTATCCCCCCGATATCAGTGGTGAATGTCGCATTCCCCAGACCTGTAGCCACCGGCGTGGTGGCGGACTTGTTGAGGCCGACCTCGTAGGCGCCTATAGTGCAGTATATGGCCTGCGGCCTGGTGACCCCCCTCTGGTCCGTTGCAGGCGCGTTGTCGTTGTCGCCCCTGTTGAAGGCAGGACTGTCGATTCCGACGCTGCAGGTGGGAGTCGGCCCGCCGTTGTTCTGCAGGAGCTCCAGCAGGGGATTGGTATTGACCTGGTCGCCGGTTGCGTTGAATCCGCATTCGTTCAAACTGTCTATATTATGACCGCCCGATATGAAGGTTCCTCTGTTCAGGCAGTTACTGCTGTCCGCCCGGACGGCAGCATTATTGGCTACAATCGTATTGATGAAGATGCAAACCGAGGCCCTTGAATTGAAAAGCCCGCCTCCATAGGAGTCGATGTCGCTGCCGGTGCTGTTACCGGCAATGGTGTCGCTTGCGAACATGGCTATGCCTATTATCGACGCCATGCCTCCGCCCGCATTGGTGACCGTCGGCAACCCGGCACCATCGTCCAGGGTATAGCCTCCCTCCCTATCATATGGGATACTATCTTCAGCAAACGGCTCGGGCATATCGGGGTAGGTCAACCTGTTCCCGTAGATGGTGCAGTTGACCAGGCTGCCGAGGCTCACCAGGGTGCCGATACCGCCGCCCCATATGCCCGCCGTATTTTTGCTGAAGGTGCATCCGTTCAATGCGTACGTGCTGAAAGCCGAGGCCATGCCGCCGCCCCAGCGAGCTACATTGTTAGCGACGGTAGAGTTGTTCAGCGTGACAGATCCTGTAAACACAGGGGCAACGCCGTCGCCGGCGATTTGATCGCCGAGGGACATAAAATTGCCCAGGTCCATATATGCCTGGACGTCACCCGGCACAACGCCCTCAATGAAGGCGTCCCGGTTGCTCTGATACTCGTCAAAAAACCCCGATGCTAAAATCATCAGGCCGCCGCCGGCCGGGGCGGCGTTGTTGCTGATATTACAGTTGCTGATGGTAGCCGCGGCCACGTCTTCCTCCGACAGCCCGTAGAATATTCCACCGCCCCACCGGCCGGCCCGGTTGCCGCTGACCGTGCAGTCGGTCATATTGAGCGTCGTATTATAGGCGGCGAATATGCCGCCTCCCGTCCCCAAATCGCCCCCGGCCATATTATTGTTGATAGCGCATTGGTTGAGGTTGAGCGTGCATTCGAAGGCAGCTATGCCGCCACCCAGTCCCGCAGTCACATTCTCGGACGGGGCCCCCTGATCCCGTGGCGTTGCACGGTGTCCCTCCAGGCCTTCACCGAATAAAATAGTGTCTACGGCCGAATTGTTGCTGATTGTGCAGCGGTTCAGAGTGACGATGTTGGAGTTGTCGATCCAGATACCGCCGCCGTAGTCTATACTGTCGTTATGCGTTATGACACAGTCATTGATGGTTATGGCGTTATCGAAAGCAGAGTCATCTATATAGATGCCGTTCCAGTTCCCGTGCTGGATTGAAAAGCCCGAGATAAGCACACTGCCGTTTTCTAAATCGTAAATGCCTATGACCTCGTCCTCGGGATCTGAAGAACCGTTTATTATGGTTGAAGCGGCGCCCGCCCCGACCAGGCTCAATGATCTAATGATTTCGGTGTAGTCAGTGAGATTATAAGTGCCGGCAGCGACGTTGACCGTCCCGCCGGAACATGCGATGTCGATACCGGCCTGTATGGTCTTCTTGGGGCCAATAGTGCCCGTAGTATGAACGGGCAAGCTGCCGTCCCAACCATCGTCCCCCGCCGCGCCGTTCACATACACGTTGTCTATGCAGGCAAACGCCTGAGCCTTTTCGACCAGCGTAAGAGAAAACATGGATGGGAGAACAAGCATGATTGCCAGGATCAGGGAAAGAAGCTTCATAATTTCTTTCATGGCACTCCTCTTGGCGCCGCCCGGTGTTATCGCCCGATCATCCGTATAGGTTCTTTTTATATCAGTTGCGGTTATCGCCGTCAAGTATAACAGCAGAGATCGTGCCTGTAAACAGGCATTATGAACGAAATGAGAATAAGTGTTAAAATATCGTCCACGTTAGCAAATGAATATTGAAGCTGAACTGGCCAGATATAGGACCTCTTACCCCACACTTCTCACCATAGGTGTTTTCGACGGTGTTCACCGCGGTCACCTGCATCTGCTGGGGCACCTGGTTGCCCGGGCATGCGAAAAAGGCTGCCCGTCGGGCGTGGTCACTTTCCGCACGCATCCTGAGAAAGTGCTGGGCCGCAGGGACACCATTCCCTGGATAACCACGCTGAGGGAACGCACGCGTCTGATGCGCGCGGCCGGTGTAGATGTGGTCGTGCCGGTTACCTTTACCCGGGACGTGGCCGGCCTTTCCGCGCAGGAGTTCATACTGCTTCTGAAGAAATACCTGAATATGGGTGGACTGGTGCTGGGGCCTGATTTTGCTCTGGGACATCACCGGCAGGGCGACCCGGACTGTCTGCGGCGGATAGGAGAGAAGCTTGATTTCCGTGTCGAGGTCGTCAGGCCTGCCCGGCTGGAGGGCGAAATTATCAGCAGCAGCTCCATCCGTAGATTGCTGGCGGAGAGTGACATAAATAAAGTTGAGGAGATGCTGGGCCGCCGCTTCATTCTGGAGGGAAAGGTGGTGGTGGGGGACCGCCGGGGCCGTACCCTCGGATTTCCCACTGCTAATATTAGGATGCAGCCGGAACAGGCCATGCCCGGGGACGGCATCTATGCCACCGTTGTAATCAGGGGACGGCAGAGGCTGGACTCCGTGACCAATATCGGTGTGCGGCCGACTTTCGGCGGGTTGAAACGTCTGGTGGAGACGTATATATTGGACTTCGACGGAGATCTATATGGAAAGCGGCTGTCTATTGAACTGGTGGCCAGGCTGAGGGACGAGATGAGGTTCAGCAAAGTTGAGGACTTGAAAGAACAAATGGCTAAGGACGTTGTCAAGGCACGAGACGCCTTAAAAACTCTAAATACTAAACTCTAAATCCTAAACAATTTCAAAACAATAAATTCAAAATATGGAAAATAAAGACGCACAACGGCAATATGATCTGGAAGAACGGACCTATAAATTTGCCTATGATGTGATGTGTTTCGTTAAAGCTCTACCGCGTAGTATCACCAATGTGGAGAATGTCCGGCAGCTTGTCCGTTCTGCAGGTTCAATTGGAGCAAACTACATTGAAGCAAATGAGGCATTGAGCAGGAAGGATTTCCTGATGCGTGTTAAAATCTGTCGCAAGGAAGCCAAAGAAACTATATACTGGCTTAGATTGCTTGACACAGGAGATGACAACTGTAAAAAGTTTTCTGATTCCCTGCGTTGTGAAGCCACAGAATTGATGAAAATATTCGGCTCTATTATTGAAAAGACAAAATGAATCCCGACCATGAACTATTTGAATTTTGAATTTGTTTAGAGTTTAGATATTAGGGTTTAGGATTTCTTTTTAAAGGTGTGACATGAAACGACTATCGGAGAAAGACTTCAAGAAGCTGTTTAGAAGGGGCGTGAGCCAGATTATTAACGAGGATGAGCTGCTCAGGATGATGCAGTCCGGCAGGCCGCTGCGGCTCAAGCAGGGCTTCGATCCCAGTTTCACCGACATCCACATGGGCCACGTAGTCGGGTTGCGCAAGCTGCGGCAGTTCCAGCAGCTCGGACACCAGGTGGTGCTTATCGTGGGGGACTGGACCGCCCGCATCGGCGATCCTACGGGGCGATCGGCCACACGTCCCATGCTTACAGGTGATCAGGTTAAAGCCAATGCCCAGACATATATGGAGCAGTTCTTTAAAATTGTAGATAAAGACAGGACCGAGGTGCGATGGCAGAGCCCCTGGTTCGAGAAAGGTATATTCGGCCTGGAGGATGTCATCAGACTATCCAGTAAATTCACCGTGGCGCAATTTCTGGCCCGCGAGGATTTCGCGCGCCGCTACTCCGAAGGGCATCCCATAGCCATCACCGAATTCCTTTATCCGCTTATGCAGGGATACGACTCGGTCATGATCGAGTCTGATGTCGAGTTCGGCGGCACCGACCAGGTCTTCAACTGCATGGTGGGCCGTCAGCTGCAGGAGATGGTGGGACAGAAGCCGCAGCAGGTCTTCCTCATGCCGCTGCTGGTCGGCACCGATGGCGTGCAAAAAATGAGCAAGAGCCTGGGCAACTATATAGGAGTAACCGACCCACCGGCTGAGATGTATGGCAAGACCATGTCCATCAACGACAGCATGATCATACCGTACCTGGAGCTGCTGACAGATGTGCCTGACGAAGAGATCGAACATTTCAGCACGGGGATGGCCGACGGCCGTCTCAATCCCATGACGGTCAAGAAACGCCTGGCCCATGAGCTGGTCAAGGATTTCTGGAGTGGTAAAGACGCCGGGGAGGCGGCTGACGAGTTCGCCCGAACGGTACAGCAAAAAGAAGTCCCCGATGAGATACCGGTTCTCAAAATCGCAGGCGGATCAACCGCCCTGCTGTCCGCGGAGATATCGCGCGCCGGACTGGCCAAAAGCCGCTCGGAGGCCCGCCGCCTGCTCGAGCAGAACGCTGTCGAGATCAACGGCAAAACGGTAAATGAGGACCTGGAGATGGGCAAAATCGACGACGGCAGCGTGATCAAAGTGGGCAAGAGGCGTTATATCAAGGTGATTCGAGAAAAGTAAGTAGTGTCATTGCGAGCCCGCAGGGCGCGGCAATCCTGTGCCCCCGCATGATAGTACAAGGTTGCTTCGTCGCTACGCTCCTCGCAATGACAAATAATAGGGCGCTCCTTGATATAACATGATAAATGACGCTTCACAACATCTATGCGCATATCTGAATTCCATTGCAGGCCCAAATAATCTATAATTTACGGACTAATCTTTAGGGAGGCCCCACATGCAGTTGAGAATCCCAGGCCCGACACCTTGCCCTGACGAGGTACTGAAAGCCGGCGGACGCCAGATGATCAATCATCGTGGCAAGGAATTTGCCGAGATGCAGAACCGGATAACTCCAAAACTGCAACAGTGCTTTCAGACCAGGAACGACCTTTTGATCCTCACCACATCGGGTACCGGAGGCCTCGAATCTGCTGTGGTAAATACGCTGTCACCCGGGGATAAGGTACTGGGTATCTCCATCGGCATCTTCGGAGACCGATTCGCCGATTGCGCAAAAACCTATGGCGCTGAAGTGATTCCCCTCAAGTATGACTGGGGGCAGGCCGTTGACCCCGACGATGTTAAAAAGGCTCTCAAGGATAATCCCGGCGTCAAAGCCGTGCTTGTGACCCATAATGAGACGTCAACCGGCACCACCAATCCGCTCAAGGATATTGCCGGAGTGGTGAAAGAGGCCGGGAAGCTCATCCTGGTGGATGCGGTCAGCAGCATGAGTTCCATCGATGTGCAGGTGGACGCCTGGAACCTGGACGTGGTGGTCTCAGGTTCTCAGAAAGGATGGATGGTCCCGCCCGGGCTGGCCTTCATCAGTATCAGCGAGGAAGGCTGGAAGGCGCATTCACAGGCGAAAATGCCCAGGTTCTATTTCGATTACGCACGAGCCAAAAAGTTTATCCCGGACGGCCAGACGCCGTGGACCCCGGCTGTTTCGATCTACTTCGCACTGGATGTTGCCCTGGACATGATGCTGAAAGAAGGGCTGCAGAACATCTTTGCGCGGCACGCCAGGATTGCGGACAAGGCCAGGAAATGGGTCAAGTCCAGAGGCCTGGAGTTGCTCGTGGCAGACGAGAAGAACGCATCCAATACGGTGACGGCAGTTAAAGTCCCGGCAGATATGGAAGTATCCAAATTCTCGAGCACTCTGCGTGACGAGTACAAGGTCGTCATCGCCGGAGGACAGGGTGGCATGAAAGGCAAGGTCTTCCGTGTTGGCCACTTGGGCTTTGTTACGGAGCAGGACATGGACGAGGTGCTTGCTGCTATGGACAAGGCTCTGCCGAAGGCTAAGAAAGCATAGTGTAAAGATCGAATGTCATTGCGAGGAGCATAGCGACGAAGCAATCTTGTACTATCATGCGGGAGCACAGGATTGCCGCGCCCTGCGGGCTCGCAATGACCCATGTATAAACGCTCTCCATGATAAGGCTGTGTAAATAATATTATTGAGGAGCTGACACGATGAAGGTACTTGTAGCTGATCCTTTAGCGCCCGAGGGCATGGAAAGCCTGAAGGCCATGACCGAGGTGGACGTCAAGCTCGGCCTCAAGCCGGACGAGCTGAAGGCCATTATATGTAATTATGATGCCATCATTGTGCGCAGCGAGACGCAGGTCACGGCCGATATCATCAAGGCCGGCAGTAAGCTGCAGATCATCGCCCGCGCCGGCGTGGGTCTCGATAACGTCGATATTAACGCCGCAACCCAGAAGGGTATCATGGTTGTCAATGCCCCCACGGGCAATACGGTGGCTGCGGCCGAACATACCATGGCGCTCATGCTGGCTCTGGCGCGCAATATTCCACAGGCGCACAGTCAGCTCAAGGCAGGCAAATGGAACCGCAAGGAATATACCGGTGTGGAGCTGCGCAACAAAACGCTGGGCATTATCGGGCTGGGTAACGTCGGCTCCGGTGTGGCCGCCCGCGCCCAGGGCTTCGAAATGAGGCTGGTGGGGTACGATCCCTTCGCCTCGCAGGAATACGCCCAGTCGCTGGGCGTTACGCTGCTCCCGCTCGAGCAGCTTTACAGGGAAGCCGACTTCATCACACTGCACCTGCCTCTTACGCAGCAGACTAAAGGAATGATCGGCGCCAAAGAGATAGCCACGTTTAAAAAGGGAGTGCGTATCATCAACTGCGCGCGGGGAGGCCTCATTGACGATGAGGCTTTGCTCAAGGGTATTGAAGAGGGAAAGGTGGCCGGCGCGGCCATCGATGTTTACGCCGTGGAGCCCTGCACCGACAGCATCCTGTTTAAAAGCGATAAGGTCATTGTCACGCCCCACCTGGGCGCTTCGACCAAGGAAGCCCAGACCAATGTCTGCATCGATGTAGTCGACCAGATCATCGATGTCCTCAACGGCAAACCGGCCAGGTTTGCGGTAAATGTGCCTCAGATAGCGCCGGAGCTGCTGGAGATCCTCAGGCCGTATATGGATGTAGCCGCTGTGGTGGGCAAAATGGCGGGACAGCTTATGGGAGGACAGCTTAAAGGACTTAAGATCAAGTACTCCGGCGAAATCACGCAGTACGACACCTCCGCCCTCAAGGCGTCCATTCTCAGCGGGCTTCTCGACACGGTCAGCGAGGAGCATGTCACGCTGGTCAATGCAGGCGTTATCGCACAGCAGCGCGGGCTCAAGATATCGGAGCAGAAAGAGACCGATGTGGCCAACTACGCCAGCCTTATATCTCTGGAAGTGGTCGCCAGCGGCGGGAATGTGGACGTGGCCGGCACAGTGCTGCGTGACGAGACACACATCGTCAGGATCAACCAGTTCTGGCTGGATATTGTGCCCACGGGCGGCTACTTCATGCTTTGCTACCACACCGACAAGCCGGGCCTCATCGGCGCGGTGGGCACCATCACCGGCAAAAATAATGTAAACATCTCCGCCATGCAGGTGGCCCGCATAACCCCCAGGGGCGAGGCGCTGATGATCCTGTCTCTGGACGAGCCGGCTGATGACCCCATTATCAAGAAGATACTCGAGGTGCCGAATATAACAGGGGTCAAGCTGGTTAAATTGTAAAGACGTACCCGAGGGCAAGCCTCTGAAAAGGTCAGTTCTGCCTGCGCAGGTATAAGACAAACAGACAACCGGCCACGGCAAGGAAGGCCGCCAGCGCTATAAAGAACACGGGATCGATGCCTCCGTCGACAGTCAACGTGCCGGCATAAGTATCATTGACTGTGACCTCGTGCTTGCCGGGCGCTATGCCTGTAACGTCGAAGTTGACCGCGGCCGTGCCGCCCGCCGGCAGGTTGATATTACGGCTGTTAGCTTCCCGTCCGTCTATATAGAGCACTATACGGCCGACACCGGCCGCCGCTCCGTTATTGGCAACCTCTGCCGTCACCTGTGCGGCTCCAGCCGCATTTTCCCCGGCCACGGCGGCGCTGCGCACATATATATGGGGCAGCGGAATGTACTGTTGTACCGCAGGGATCGAGGCCGGAGAGGAGCCGTGCGAGCCTGCACCGATATTCCGCATATTGGAAGGAATAAGCAGCGCAAAGGGATCTACGATGCTCCCGTTAAGGGTGCCGTCGGTATCACCCTGACCCCCGTCCCGTATCGTTATATAAATGATATTATCGCCGTCATCCAATCCGCTGAGCAGGGACGTGCAGTCCACCCAGAGGCCGTTGCTGAACTTCCATAGCTGAAGTCCGGCGGCCGGCGGATAAGGCAGACGGATGGTAAATATGACCGTAGCCCCGGGTGCCAGGTTATTATCCGTAAAGGAGAATGCGCCGAAGGGCAGGATAGCGCCGGCCGGCAGACCCTCCGGCAGCGCTGCCGGGTCAACAAAGGTGGCGGCATCGAGCGAGCCGGCCTCGGTGCTTATGGTTACAATACCTGCCGGAGTATCAATCTGTCTGGCCTGGTTATTGTCAGCGAAAGTTACCGGTATAGTCCACCACAAGGTATTGGCATTACCCAGCGAATCGGCGCAGTCATAATCGCCGTACATACGTATACGGAAAAGCCCGTTGGGTCTGCCCGCCGGCGCTCCCCAGCTGTTGAGTATAAGCCAGTAGTGATTATCCGGGTTGGGGTCCTCGTCATTGTATCCTACGCACAGCACCGCATGCCAGCCACCTGTCATAGTCCATGGCTTGCCGCACGAATATCCCTGATTCCAGATGACCGTCTCAAGGCTGTCATCCCACCAGTTCTGAAAGGTCAGCCAGTCTGCTGTGCTGGCCAATCCGTACGCAAAATATACTGCCTTGTTCTGATTCAGTATACTCTTGATATTCATTATAGCCTGGCGGTCATCACCCAGGTTATGCGTTGAAATCAACTGCGCCGGGCCGATAGAGCTGATGCGGTAGTAGGGGGTTGTTGTTATCGTGCCCGCCGGCACACTCGTGCCTGCCGCACATGTTTGAGGTCCGTCGCGGAAGGACGCCCCGGCGTTGCTCCAGGGTATGGCTTTGCCGAGTATCGTGGAGTAAATAGTAACGAACGAATTAGGATTGCCTCCGCAGCACGCCCAGTTGGGACCAGTGCCATTCTGGTAGGTGGAGTTGAAATACTGGATCGAGAACCGATCCTTTATATCTTTCTGTTCGGCGAGGGCAATCTCCATTACTCCGGTGCCGGTCCAGACCCAGCAGTTGCCGCAATTGGGATTCTGGTTGCGCTCGGCTGGAACGTAGTTTAAATAGGGAAGCAGGCTGAAATTGCCACCCTGTCCGTTGCCCTCCGTGGATAGCATCTGTGCCTGTCCGTCAACGGGAGCCAATGGCGCCATCAGGATCTGCAATGCCTCGGCTTTTTTCTGCTCGGGAGATTGTGGCATCACCGGATATTTGAGAGTCGTACCGTTGTCCGTAAATGCGTAAAAATTCTGCGGCTGAGCGCTTTCCAGGGCAGCAGAAGCCGGCCAGACTGTGGACAGTACCGGCAGTTGCAGCATGATGCAGAGCAACAGCAGTAGGAACATGCGCACGATCATGGCCGGTACAGATTTCATATTTTGCTCCTTGCAAGTATTTAAGGATATTGACGATATTTTGACATGGTTCGGCCGTAAATACAACAGGTTTTTACTGCTGCAAAGGCAGTTTTTCAAACCTGTCTCCGCGAGCATAGTATAATTATCCACATGGATAACAATAGTCTCTCTATGCTGGAATTTTCACGTGTGCTGGAAAGACTGGCTGACTATACCTCGTTTCCCGCCGGCCGTGATCTGGCACTTACACTCCAGCCCACGGCCGATGCCGGGCATATCCAACTCATGCTCAAACAGTCCTCTGAGGCCAGAAGGCTGCTGACGGTCAGGCCGGATTTCCACATCGGAGAGGCCCACGATGTGAGGGAGGATGCAGCCCGCGCCGGCAAAGGCGTTACACTCGATTCTCTGACTTTGATAAGAATACAGAGAACGCTGGCCGCCTGCCGCATCGCCCGCAACGGCATGCAGAAAATGTCGGCTGACCTGCCGGCCCTATGGGGCATGGCGCAGGACATCACACCGCTGCCGCAGCTGGAGGGCGATATAGGCAGATGCCTTTCGCCGGTTGGCGAGGTGCTGGACTCGGCCTCGGCTCATTTAGGGGACGTAAGAAGGCGCCTGCGGGAAACGCGCAAGCAGCTTCAGGAGACACTGGCCTCTATCGTCAAATCGAAAAGGGGCCAGGAGATGCTGCAGGAGCAGCTTGTCACCGAGCGCAATGGTCGCTACGTCCTTCCCGTCAGGGTCGAGGCAAAGCGGGAACTTAAGGGTATAGTGCACGATGTTTCGAATACCGGCGCTACGGTCTTTATCGAGCCGCTCGAAACAATCGAGTCCGGCAACGATCTCCGACAGCTCGAGGTGGAGGAGCGGCAAGAGATCGAGCGTATATTAACGGCCCTCAGTGTTTCTGTAGGGGATGCATGCGGGGATATCGAGCTGAACATCGGTATTCTGGCGCGCCTTGATCTGGCGCTGGCCAAGGCGCTGTATGCGGAAAAGATCAGGGCCATCGAACCGGAGATCGTCAGCAGCACCGAGGAACGATTCTTAAAGATGGTTAACGCCCGTCATCCACTGCTCAGGGGTGAGGCGGTGCCGCTCAGTGTTGAGCTGGGCCGGGATTTCTCTGTGTTGATCATTAGCGGCCCTAACGCCGGAGGCAAGACGGTTGCGCTCAAAACCATCGGCCTGCTGGTGCTGATGACGCAGGCGGGCCTGCCGGTACCCTGCTCGGATGGAACACGGCTGCCTGTCTATGACGAGGTTTTTTCCGACATCGGCGATGAGCAGAGCATCGAGCGGACACTCTCAACTTTCAGCGCTCATATCAGCAACGTCGCGCGTATCGTCAAGAGATCCACGCCTGCCAGCCTGGTGCTGCTGGACGAACTGGGCATCAGCACCGACCCCGGTGAGGGCGCTGCCCTGGCCCAGGCCACGCTCGTGCATTTTGTCAACAAGGGCACGGCTGTAGTGGTGACTACGCATTACTCGGAGCTCAAAGCTTTCGCCCATCTCAACAAGGGACTGCGCAACGCTTCCCTCGATTTCGATCCGGTCACCCTGATGCCGACGTATCGTCTGAGTGTGGGCATACCGGGTGGCAGCAATGCCCTTAATATTGCCGCCCGCTTTGGCCTTCCGGATGAGATAGTTGATCAGGCCCGTAGCATCATGTCGAAGGGCTCGCAGGAGGTTGAGGCTATGATGGTAGACCTGGCGGCTGAGCGCAAGAGGCTGGCAGAGGCCCAGCAGTCCATCGACCGGGAAAAAGCCCGCGCTGACGGGCTTGCCGCCGATCTTGAGGCCGAGATATCACGTATCCGGAGCAAAGAGCGGGAGATGGTGCGCGAGATACAGGACAACCTTAATACCGAGATCGCCGGACTGTACCGGGAGATACGCGAGGCCGAGAACGAATTGAAGAAACAGAGGAAAAGAGAGAGCGTGGAGCGCGCGCGCAAGTCCCTGGAAAATATTACAAAGCAGGCAGAGCAGCGTTCAGCGCAGTTGGACCAGAGGCTGGTTGCCGTCAGCGAAGGCGAATCAGGTGTTGAGAAGATCATAGTAGGTGACAGCATCCGACTGAAAGACATGAATACCTTGGCTACCGTCGTATCGGTGGATGAGGGCCAGGGCAGGTTGGAGGCGCTGGTCGGTGATATAAAACTGACTCTGCGTCTGGATGGCGTGGAAAAGACCGATACGCCCGTTTCGGGCGACCTCGTAGAGAGGGCTGAGGCCAGGCCAAGGACGATCCACACGGCCGCACCCGAGCTGGATTTGAGGGGTCAGAGGGCCGAAATGGTTGAATCCGCGCTAGACTCCTATCTCAACGATGCTTTCATGTCACAGTTGCCGGAAGTGCGCATTATCCATGGATATGGGACCGGCGCTGTAAAGGGCGCAGTGCGGGAGGCGCTGGCCACACACGCCCTGGTTAAATCGTTCAGGCCGGGTAGCCGTGGTCAGGGAGGGGATGGCGTAACCATAGTCGAACTGGCTTAGATGGGAATTATCGGTAGGGGCGGATTTATCAATCCTCCCGAAGCGGGCGCGCCTGAAAATATACCATCCGGATAGGCCACTGCATTGGGTGTAAAATGATTGTATGGCAGTAATTGACCGCTTCGACTTGAGTCGTTCCCAGACTCTGCGCCGGCTGAACGACTTAGCGGCTCGGGACATCCTTTTTACCGTTTACATAAAGCCGGCTACCCCAAAGGCCGAGATAGAAAAGGCTCTGCACCTGACGCTGGATCGCGGAGAGATGCTGGATACACTGGTGGAGAAAGCGACCGGCTCGCCCACCGGCGCCGCTGTTTTTTATGCTATGGGCCGAGGCTATGTTGTCCGGCCGCCCTTCCCCCTGTTTGAGAACGGCCCGCGGCTCGGCTACGATCCCGAACCGTTGAAGTCCGCCCTGGAAAAGGACCGAAAGCTGGGGTTGATACTGGTGAGACTGGGGCGCTACGCGGTCGGGGTTTTTAATGGGGATAAGATGCTGGCGGGCAAGGCCGGGACAGGTTTGGTGCATGCCCGACATCATAAAGGCGGATCGTCAGCCAACCGCTTCGCCAGGCACCGGGAGAAACAGATGGAGTATTTCTTTACCCGTATAGAAGAGCACGCACGGGAGATACTCGGACCGCACATTGACAATATCGAATATGTGTTATACGGGGGCGCCCGCGACACGCTGACCAGGATGTGGAAGCAATGCGCGTTTTTCGAATTGCTGCGACCTAAGACACTGGACAGGTTGATTACTGTGCGCGAGCCGCGGCGATCGACCTTCGATGATGCGCTGAAACAGGCCTACGGGAGCGCTGTTTACGAGATCATCGAGTAGAATCGCCCGCTCTTTTCGATGGAGTTCAATAGCCCGCCTCACCAGGGCATATTTTCCATAGCGATATATGAAAAACATATAAGACTTGCATTTTCAAGTATTGCGGAGTAATCTGTTCCGCCAGAGGTTGGACGTTTTTACCATGTGGAGTACCGCAGTCCGTACTGTTTCCACACGACTGTCTGAGGATCTTTATCGGAAGTATCGCCAGTTTTACCTTGTGACCGATATACGGCAGATGGTCATCGGGCTGGCAGTTATCGGTCTGGTAACTGCAGTATTCTATTATTCCGATTATCTCCTCTTCGGTTTTAGCGGGCTATTCTATTTGCTGCTCGCTCTGCGACTGATCCTTGTGGCTGCAACGGCAACAGTGATTGTACTCTTACTAAAAGCCGTCACGCGGCCGGCCGCGTTTGACCTTGTCGTGCTGGCCTATGGTATCTGCGTTGTCTGCATCTGTATTTATATCGGTTGGACCAGGCCCGGATCTTACGTGCAGTATGTTGCATTGGACGTGGCTATCGTGGCTGCAATATACCTGTTTTTTACCTGCCGTCGTTTAATAAAAACAGCGCTGGCGCTGCTGCTGACGGTCGGAGATCTCATCATCATCGGTCTGCTTAAAGATCCGGTGGGGATCGTGGTGTGGAACGTTACCCTCATATCATTTTTATTGGCCAACGTCATTGGCCTACTGTTCGCGCTTCGTATCGAGGCTTTTCGCCGCAGGCGGTTTCTGGACATTCTGGACGAAGAGAATATGCGCAACGAGCTGGTGCGCATGGCGTCGATCGATGAGCTGACAGGCATCTGGAACCGCAGGAAATTTTTAGATCTGGCGGAAAACGAGGCGGAGAGGTATACAAGATATCAACGGCCCTACAGCCTGATGATGATCGACCTCGACTTTTTCAAAACGGTCAATGACCGTTTTGGGCACCTCAGCGGGGACACTGCATTGAGGCAATTTGCAGAGATAGTGCGCGGGCAGATACGCGGCATGGATATTTTTGGCAGGTTGGGTGGTGAGGAGTTCGGGATAGTTTTACCCGAGACCGGTATCCAGGAGGCGCTGGCACTGGGCGAGCGTATATGTAAAACTTTATATAGCACGGATATAAAGATTTCTGACGGACGCTCTGTAAGGATCACTTCCAGCATCGGTCTGGCCGAGGCCTGCCCGGCTTATAAAACTCTGGACGATGTTATCTCCGCAGCGGATACTGCTCTCTATCGTGCCAAGGAAAAGGGGCGTAATTGCATGGAGGTAGCCACGGGCGAGGCGGCGCAGGCACAACTGGACATGTAAGACCGGGTTTAAATCTCCCCGTCGGTGCGGAAGATGACCAGCCCGGAGGGCAGCTTGGGGTAGAAGAAAGTTGACTTGCGCGGCAGGCGATCGTTGGAATCGGCAACCGCCTTAATCGTCTTTGCCGGGATGGGATCGAGCAGAATCGCAAACTGGAACTGGCTGTTGTCGACCATGCGGCAGGCGGATTCACCGCTGGGCGTATAGGCCAGATTATCGGAATCACCCGGCGGCAACCCCAGCAATTTCTCGCAGATAATATGCTGCACCGCGCTGACGTCCAGCCTCCCGTAGGCTTCAGAGTGCTTCTGTTTGAGGAAATCATTGACCTTTATTCCGGGCAGCAGGGTCAGGCCGAGCACCTGTCCAGGCTCCAATCCATATATGCGGATACTGCCCGCGGCCGCCGCAAGCGACATGTTTGCTGCGGATGCTTCCCTGACCTCGAAGTAATCGGGCAGATCTTTCTTGAATTTAGCGATGGTTTCCTTCGGGATGGCGCGTACAAGCCTGTGGATGGGCAATATAACGATACCGGGGTCGGAGAATGAAACGAGTGCCATCATGACGAAGTTGTAGGCCTCGTTGCCGCTGCCGTTGGGGTCAAGCTCGCGGCGGTACTCCCGATAGGCTAAAGCTGTCTCATAACGGTGATGGCCGTCGGCGATGTAAATAGGTTTTGGAATAAGAAAATGGCTGACCCTCTGGACAAACTCCGGCTCGTTGACCGCCCAGAAACGGTGGTAATCCGTCCCTATTTGAAAATTATAGGTGGGATTAGCTTTGACACGGTTTACGACCAACTGGTTGATCTTGCCGCCCGGGTCTTCGTAAAGACCGAAGATGGGGCTGAAGCCTGCCGAGCAGGCCTTCAGCAGGTCCAGCCGGTCGGCCTTGGCTTTGGCCATGGTGAACTCGTGGGGGACGACTATTTTATTCTCCCAGGGCTCCAGACGCACGCAGGCAAACAGTTCCAGTCTCTTTTTTTTAGCTTCGCCTATTTCGAAGCTGTGCTCATGGACATAATAATTAGGCACCTGGTCCTGTATAAGCACATTATCTTTTAACCAGCGGTTGAACTCATCGCGGGCGCGGATGTACCTGTTGCTTCGCTCGTTGTCGCCCTCCTGTTCGAGGCCGAACTCCAGGCGCACCATGTTATATTTATTTTTTTCGTAAAGGGACTTCTGCTCCTGGGCAGATATAACATCATAGGGCGGGCAGATGATGTTTTGCATATACTGCACCTTGGCGGGATTGTATCGCACGCCCCTGAATTCAGATATTTCGGCCAATCGATTTCTCCAATACTATAATGTCTTCAATAAAGCGCATCAGATTCCGCTGCTCCATGCCTTTACAAGGTCGTTGACAGGCAGGTCGGCCAGCCCTCTGAGTATAAAGCGGCCGCCTCCAACAGTTCCCAGCCTTGTCACCGGCACTCTGTGTTTGAAGGCCATCTCCTCAAGTTTGCGCACAGTCCCCGGGCTGACGGAGACGACAGCGCGTGACTGCGCTTCGCCAAAAAGCATTGAGTCCAGGCGCCCTCGTGCCGGCAGGTCTCCCTTAAATCCTATTCCGCCAATTATACAACTTTCAGCCAGCGTTACAGCCAGGCCTCCGTCGGAACAGTCGTGAGCCGACCTGAGCAATCCGCGGTCTATGGCCTTGATGAGAAGGTCATGCAGGTTTTTCTCTGTGCGAAGATCAATAGTCTGTGTACCCCTGACCACTCCATGGATCAACTCAAGGTATTCACTACTGCCCAGTGCCTGTTCATCCCCGGGATCTCCCAGTAAAAAGACGGCGTCTCCTTCGCTCTTAAACCCTGCTGTGCAATGGCGTTTAACGTCTTTAATCAGACCTACCATGCCTACCACCGGTGTGGGGAAGATAGCCACGCCCCGGGTCTCGTTATACAAGCTGACGTTGCCGCTGACTACGGGTGTTTTGAGCTTGCGGCAGGCCTGCGACATGCCCAGGATGCACTGGTGCATCTGATACATCACGTCATTCCTCTCCGGATTGCCGAAATTGAGGCAGTTGGTTATGGCCATTGGCCTGGCGCCCATGCAGGCGGTATTGCGCGCGGCTTCAGCCACAGCTATGACTCCGCCGACCAGCGGATTCACATAACAATAGCGGCCGTTGCCGTCGGTCACCAGTGTATATGCTTTTGTTGTTTCCTGTATGCGCAGGACGGCCGCATCGCCGTCACCCGGTAGAACCACCGAGTTGTTGCCTACCTGGTGGTCGTACTGGCGGAATACCTGGCGCTTACTGCAGATATTGGGTGCCGCCAGCAGGCGAAGCAGAATTTTGCCTGTGTCTCCGGGCATTATATCGTTGATTCTCTTGAGATCGAGCTCCTGGAGGTCGTCCAGCCAGGCGGGACGCTTCGGGCGGAAACGATAGACGGGCGGGTTATTCAGATATTTAACCGGCGCGTGCGCGACCACCTTTCCGCCGTCGCGGATGGTGGCCATACCGTCATCCGTTACCTTGCCTATTATATCCGAGTGCAGGCCCCAGCGGTCGAAAAGGTCCCTGACCCTGTCCTCGTATCCTTTCTTTACGATAACGACCATGCGCTCTTGCGATTCTGATAGCATGACCTCGTAGGGAGTCATACCCTTTTCCCGCCGCGGGACTTTGGCTACATCGATATCCAGGCCTGAATCTCCCTTGTCGGCTGCTTCAATGGCAGCGCTGGTCAATCCCGCGGCGCCGCAGTCCTGCAGCCCGACGATCCAGCCGGTGCGTGTTAACTCCAGGCAGGCTTCGATGAGGAGCTTTTCCATGAAAGGATTGCCCACCTGTACCGCCGAGCGTAGCTCACGCTGCTCCTCGAAGGTACGTGAGGCCAGTCCTGATGCCCCGTGAAGCCCGTCGCGGCCCGTGTCGGCGCCCACCAGCATTACGAGATTTCCTGCTCCCGAGGCGCGTGCCCGGGTCAGGTCTTCGCGACGTCCGATACCCAGGCAGAGGGCGTTGACCAGCGGATTGCCGCTGTAGCACTGATCGAAATATATCTCGCCACACACATCTGCGATACCCAGGCAATTGCCGTAACCTGCGATACCTCCCACCACACCGCCCATCAGATACCGGTTATGCGGATCGGACATGGGACCGAAGCGCAGGGAGTTGGCCAGGGCGATGGGCCGCAGCCCCATGGTGAAGATGTCGCGCACGATGCCTCCCACGCCGGTGGCGGCGCCCTGGTAAGGCTCGATATAGGACGGATGATTATGAGACTCGATCTTGAATCCTATGACCTGGCCGTCGCCGATATCGATAACTCCGGCGTTCTCCTCCCCCGGCTTGATCAGGACGTATTTACCTGATGTGGGGAAACGTTTTAGCAGGGCCTTGGAATGTTTGTAACCGCAATGCTCGCTCCAGAGCGAGCCGAACATGCCGAGTTCGACCTCAGTCGGCTCGCGCCCCAGCTTGCTCACAATCAGGTTGTATTCTTTGCGGCTGAGCGCAATCTCTTCCAACTGCTCTTTAGATGCTGGCAATTATGGACTCCCAGATGATATTTCCATCGATGCTGCCCAGTATGTCCTCGCAGGACCGCTCGGGATGGGGCATCATGCCAAGTACATTGCCCTTTTTGTTGACAATGCCTGCAATATTGTTGAGCGCTCCGTTTGGATTGGCTGCTGTGGTTATCTCCCCACCGGGTGTGCCGTAGCGGAAGGCCACGAGTCCGCCATCCTCCAGCCCCTTGATAACGTCATCGCTGGCGTAGTAGCGGCCCTCGTAATGCGATATGGGTATTTTGAGCACCTGACCTTTTTTACATTTATTGGTGAAGGGTGTCGAGCTATTTTCGGTTTTCAGGTATGTCCACTGGCAGCGATATTGCAGATGCTCGTTCTGCCGAAGCACGCCCGGCAACAGGTTGGCCTCGCAAAGCACCTGGAATCCGTTACAGATGCCTATGACGGGGCGCCCTTTTTTTGAAAAATCTGCTACGGCCTCCATGACAGGTGAAAAACGGGCAATGGCGCCGGTGCGCAGGTAGTCACCGTAGGAAAATCCGCCGGGGAGTATGATGCAATCGCAGCCGGCGAGGTCGGTCTCCTTA
>Ga0265297_10003981_pt1 | contig 25209 bp, 24 predicted proteins | sample Munlanlwell13791_FD_192502 | JGI IMG/M metagenome (GOLD analysis project Ga0265297, IMG submission 192502) | Leachate microbial communities from a municipal landfill in Southern Ontario, Canada - Leachate well 137-91 | ecosystem: Engineered > Solid waste > Landfill > Unclassified | place... | reverse complement strand
TCTCCGGCACCTACATTACTTGCAGTATTAGTTTCTCCAGAATTAGTATCTACATAAGTTTTAACTGCATTTTGAGTTGGATATAAAGTATTACTTATACCTAAATTTGTATCTGTTGATTTATTAATTATATCTTCTTTAACATTAAACTTAGTAATCAAATCAGTTTGATCATTAATTGAACCTGTTATGGTTCCCCAAAGAATACTGCCAGATCCTGAACTTCCACTTCCATGAGTATTTATCCATGGAACTAATGGAGTACAGATATTTATCCAAGACTGATAAATAGAACCAGAAGCATCATTATTAGTTAAATCTCCTATAGTTCTTCCTGCACCTGCATCTATAGTTAAAACTTGATTGGTGATTTGACGTGCTAATATCTCAATATCCGTAGCCACTACTCATCTCCAACATAAATGTTTTCTGCACCTTCTGTAATTTCTCCTTTTAATGTTTCATTATTTATTAAAATTCCTGGGTTAAAAAAACAAGGTCCCATAGGGGACACAAAAGCGGTTGCCAATTTATTTAGCATAGCAAAATTTTCTGTATTTTTTTCGGTTAAACTTACATGTTCTGCATCTGTGTATACTGCAGTGATAGGAATAACTACTTCATCATGCTCTCTTGCTACATGTTGTCCTTTTGTCCCTAAAACAGGATTGTTAGTTTCTAATCCTAAAGCAATATCAGGATCATTACTATCTACACTTCCTTCATTTATATTTAATCTAATTCCTTTTATACTAGCCCTTCCTTCTTTGTCAATATCAATACTAATTCCACTTTTTAGTTTTAAATGTAAAAGAACTTCCTTATTTATATTAGTAGTTATATTTAAATTTTTATCAGTTTTATTTCCATTATTATCAATTAAAGTTCCTAACGTTAAATCAATTAAAGGCTCAACATTTTGGTCAATTCCTAAAGTGCTGTCTGCTGTTTCCATTACTTTAAGATTTAACTCTGTATAACTATCACCAATTAAATTATTAACCTGTGTATAAACATAATTTCCAGAACCGTCAGGAATCAATCTTTTAACTAATCCGAAATAAAATAAACCTCCTTCAGTAACAACTTTCCAATTTACGGTTTCAAATTTAAGAGAACCTGTGTTGTTTTCTATTTCTATATAATTTCCAGATAAAGTAGAAATAATAATATTTCCATTTTGTTTTAAATAAAAATAAGACCCTCCTGCTTCAAAAAACTTCTCCCCTTGCTTAAATTTAGGAAGCGTTTGTAAATTTTTAACTCTATTTTCATGACCTAAATTAATATATCCTGTGATAAAAGGTCTAGAGTATTGATCAAAAAATACTATGCATATACTTCCTTTTGCCGGTATATTGAAAACTCCTGGAGAAGATTGAATTAAAAAAGCCTCTGTTCTAACACTAGGCATATCAAAGAAACTGATAGAACACTTACCCACTTCTCCATCTACGTCAGTTATTTGAGCTAGTCTTCCGTAACGATTTAAATTTTGAGGAACAATTGTAGAAGTAATATCCCCTAAATAATTTTTCTTATATCTCAAATTAATAACTCACTATTTTTAATTCTGTCGAGCTAAGTGATAACCCTGCTAAATAACCAACAGGAGAAGGTATGACATCATTTCCAGTAGATGTATTATAATAATATAATTCTCCGGGAGTTAATTCAGAATGTACTACACTAATATCTCCGAAAAGAGCTACGGGTTTGGATTGTCCTGCTGTACCGCTTTCTTGCAGTACTCCAGCTATTCTATCTGAAATAGTAAAAGTACTTATAGGACCTGCTTTTGTGTATCCATTATTAGTAGAAGTATTAGTTGCTCCTATTACAACAGTGCTATTATTTAGTTGTATTGCATCATATACACTATCAGTAAGAGCATGTTCATCTGCAGGAAATGAAATTATGGAGCCACTTACAGTCCCCATTCTTAAATTTACACCACCTGGTTTATTATAAAAGATTACAAATCTATCAGTAGCTAAACTTATTACTTTTTTATTTGTTATACTACTACTACTAAAAATATAAGGATCTCCTTGTGTAATTATATCACCGTCTACGCTACAAATCCTTACCACGCCTGAAGTATCTAAATCTGAATATGCTAGTACAAATTTATTTTCACTAAGAGAAGAAACAGCACTATACTGGTTATAGTGACCGAGACTAAATGTTGAAATATCTCCGAAAGTTATTGTACTATTATCTATAATTCCTATTTTTAAAGAACCAGAGCCGTTACTTGAAGATCCTGTAGGATATCTTGTATAGACTATTACAAATTTTGAGGACGTTAGAGCTTTTGCATCTATATTGCTAGCGTAAACTGTATGATCTAATTCGTATCTACTTCCAAAATTAATTATGCTTCCTGTTATACTACCTACAAAAACATCAAAATAAGGAGATCTACTTATAGTAATATATGTTGTATCATTTAATTTTATTAATTGATATGTCTCCCCCCCTCCGTTAGAATCTGTTGTACCGAATGCATAAGCTGTACCAAAAGTAATTGATGTACCTGATATATTACCAATTTTTGCATATCCTACATTAGGGTTTGTATCGTTGTTTCTATAATGAACAACAAATTTACTATCAGTAAGTGATAATACATAATGTTCAAAAGGTTGTGTACCACTCACTTGATATACTACATATTCTGCTCCGTAAGAAATCCCGTAATCTGAAGATACTGTGCCTATTTTAACAGCTGTATTAGAAGAAGCACCTGCAGAATTACTATAAGAAACTATAAATTTAGTATCATTTAATTTTGATAAATTTATTCCTGTAGGACAATCATTTGAATTAAAAATAGAAGCTACTCCAAATGAATCATACCTGAGTTTTCTAATATGGCCGTTACTTAAAATTACTACTTGATCTTTAACTACCATATCTTCATTAAGAACAAATCTTTTAAAACTAGAAACACTGCCTGAAGAATACCCTGAAAAAATAGTGATATCATTTGTATTATTTGTAATTGTTACATTTCCACTGGCTTTAATAGATCTGAGTTGTAAAGTAGTACCTAATGTTGAAGCATAAACTTGACCTTCTCCATCTCCAATATTACTTGCTGTTGTAATTGATCCTGTACTTCCTGTAAGTCTTGGGTCTGAATCAGTAACATATGGATTTCCTGCTCCTGGAGTACCATCTGTTCCTGCTAAAGCAGCTTTTTGTCCTGATGTAGGAGAGTTATCGATAACACCTTGCGTTAGATTTTTCAAAGTAGATTTATTAGAAAAAACAGACCCCACTACATCTTCTGGAGTACTTTTATAATTAATTAGCTGTTCAAAATTAACAATTTCTATTAATGCGGTATTAGGGTTAATACTACCACTAGTAAGTAAATCATAATCTGTAATTTTTTTATCTGCCATTTATGTATTATTCTCCAATCTTCTACGTTCTCCACTTTCAGTTATTCTATAGTTTAAATCTTCCGTTAATCTATATCTAGTAATTACTACAGGAGGTTCATAAGGAGGTAAAATTCCTCCACCATCAACTACTATCGGAACACTCACAGGTCTTGTAATTAATTTTTTCTTGACAAATTTTATTAAATAAGATTTATCAAAGAAAAACACTCCAGGAGATGTTGTTCCGAAGATCTCATTATAATATAGTAAAGAAGTATGTAAACTTAAATCTAATTTGTTAATAATCTCCTGTAAAATATTAATTAATGTATTAAAAACTAAAGAATTAGGTCTTTCTATATCATAATTTCCTATTACTGCAATATTTAAACTATTGCTACTATAATATATAGGAGAAATATCTGAATAGAAATGCTCTCTATATTTAAAAATCTTTGATATATCTACTCTCTTCTCTATAATTCCTCTTTTTTGAGAACGTATCCATCTTGATGTTAAATTTATAAAACCATTTTTATCAATTACCAAATCATAAGGTATACTATAATTTCCTACTTGTAGATATTCATTATTGATATCATCAATAGTAATAGAATCAACATGACCTGTATGATGAATAATTATATACTTTATAAATGGATTAGTTCTTATTTTAATCATATTTTCAATTATTGAGGATTCTTAATATCTTGCTTTTGTCCCGAAGTTAAAACTTCCATTTGTTGATAAAGTGTAGCATCAGTCATGTATACTTCGTCTTGAGCTGAAAAAGACATGAATTCGGGTACATACTCCCAAGGTTTTCTACCATAGCTTAAACTTAAGGTAGTAATAAACTGATTACCAAAAGTAAGATCGTGATCAACTGATTCTACATAATAAACTCTGTTTAATATAGGTATATAAACAGGTCTTCCTTGATTAATTTCAGGCCTTCCTGTTAAAGTAACTTGCCCTTGATATTTTCCAGCGAGTAATCTTTGTAATAAAGATTTAGCATAAGCAACTAAAGACTTATCTCTTTTATCTTTTGTATTTATAATAGGATTAGCTGCAGTAAAAAACCGTTGACCGTATTTCATCAACACTCCGTCATCTCTCACAGAAGTTGTGTACCATCCAAGAGACGCTAGAGATTCCATTGCAAAGTCTGGTTCTGTAGTCACATACACACTGGAATATATATTTTGGTCTGTTTCAACAAATCCATAATTTATAATACTATCTGTATCAATAACATAAACCCTAGGATCTTCTGCTCCTACTATCCAAGCGTTAGAAAATCTAGGTGGATGAAACCATATCTCACCATTTTTATCTGCATAAAAAACAAAATGAGTATCTTCTGCTACTCTATCGGCAAGTTCTCTTCTTGTCTTCCATTCTCCTTGGTAATAACTCCAAGAAGTACTTATAGATAACTCATAATTTCTAAATCCTTTTAAATTAGTTTTATTATTTCTATAAGGATCTACTACATGAACTGTATTTGTAGTAAATAAAGCACCTAAAGCTTGTTTAAAACTAACTTTACGTCTATTACCATTTCCTTCTACTTCTAGAAAAGAATTATCTTCAGGATTAAATCTTATTCTAGTTCCTATTTTTGAAACTCCTCCTATATCATAGTACCCTATACCATCTATAGATTGAGTTTTTGTAGATTTTTTGGATAAATAATTATGACCTAAGGTTAAGAGTCGAATAATATCAGGAGCACCCAATCCTTTTAAAATACTAGTCCAAACTGTAATTTTTTGATCAGGTGTTTGATTAATATCAGTAGCTCTATCAAGTAATAATGCGGGATTTACATTTATATAAGAAATACGCATATATTTTGTAACATCTTCAGCTTGAATTGTAATAGTTTCTTCATTACCTTGATATCCATCTTGAACAGAATTAACTACACCAGTAAACACTCTCTCCATATCAGAAGGTTTGTCAGAATTATCATTAAATCTTTTAGACATAAAACATATAACCTTATCCATTGCTTCAATTCTACATCTACCTTTTTTGTACTTTGTATTAATCCCTTGAATATCTTTATCTTTATAAGTATCTGTAAAAAATTTATTTGTTATTCTATGTAAAAGAAATACTTTCGTTTCTTTTCCTACACTTAGAGTAACGGAACTTCCATCTAATACACTATCTAATGTTGAAGGATTGTCAATTGCAATAATTTTACCTTCGTTATTAAAAGTCCAGTAATCGGAAATATCACCATTTAAATTCCTATTATAATAAAGAGGATATCGTTGTTTAGTTTCTTTATCTTCTAAAATTAAATGTTCAAAATCTCTCCAACTTTCATAGTTTTTAAACTCATAAAAATTTCCAGGTTCATCCTCTACTCTTGTTTTAGTAGTTCCTGTATTTATTGACTGTAATCTATATTCTTTCGCTGTTTGAGAACTAGTTTTTTCTGCTACAGGATTTGAAATAACATTAGCTTTAGCTGAAACTGAAATTCTTTTTTTCCCTTGACTATAATTATATAAAATAGGTATTTCTTTTTCAGGATCGTCTTCTCTGTAAAACTTTCCTCCTGAATTAATAATAGTAGCATTCAAAGTGCCTGGACTTCCCTTAACTGTTAATGAAACCTTTAAAGAAGAAATTTCTTTAACATCTCCTATATTAGAAGCAGTAATAAAATCTAATCCTGTTTTTGTAGGATCTTTTTGATAAGAACTTACAAAAATTAACATTGCATTAGGATAATAATGAGTAGTTTTTACAGCCAATTTCTCTTCCCTACAATTTTATCATATAAAAGTTGTCCAAGAAAAGGACCTATATTAAAAAATATAGAATCTTCATGTGTTTCTATATTACCTTCTCCTTTTTTATTAAAAGTTATGTCAATAAATTCTATATCAGGAACATTATCAAGATGAAGGTTTACTCTGTTTTCATCTACTTTAATAGAGGTTAGTGAATCTTTTCTAAGTTTATCAATCCATTTTATAGCTAATGCTTTTGTTTTACTCTCATCTTCTCTTTTTAATAACTCTTCATCATTTATAGCCAAAACCTGTCGCCAATTTATCTTCTTACTCATTTAAATATCTCCTACCTTTTTCTGTAACTGCAAATACTTTTCCTTCTCCTCCAGTAATTTTTGTAACTCCTATTAAACCTAATGACTGTAAAGAATAAATAGCACGTGTTAATTCATTTTTTACTTTTTTAATGCTTTCAGGAGGAACACTCATTTGTTGATCTACAATAGTATCAATTAATTCTTTGAGAGATAAAAAATTATGTTTAGTTAGTGTAGTTAATATTTTATAAGGTAAACCTTCATAACGTGTTTCCATAATATCTTGTTTTGACATTTCTACTTTATTAAAATACTCAGCTTGTCCTCCGTTAAAATAAAATCCCCAAGGTTGTCCATTGAAATCAATTATAAAACCTCCTTTATAAGGATTTTGATTAGGAAGAAATCCTTTAACTTTATAAATATCTCCAGGCAATATAGAATATTTATCATCAGTTGATTTTATTTCTCTTGTAGAAGTAACAGAATCCCCTATTTCTAATTCTCCGTCACTAACACTGTTTTTTGTTAAAGGAGTATAATTATAGCTAAATTTTTTCATATTATTGTTCACTGTTAATATTTATTAAAGAACTTTTAGAATTTAAATAAAGAGTTTCTTGGGACTTAAATGTAAAAGAAAAAGTCATTATATATGGTTTCTCTGCATCTGCTACAGGTCCTGTAAAATCAGTAAAATATCCAATATAAAAAGCATCATAATAAGTCAATCCTAATAAAGTTTTAATTCGAATATTCCTTTCTTTATGATCCTCCACATAAATAGATCTCAATTTTATAACTTGTTGCCAAGCATAAGAATTCATTATTGATTCATTTTTAGCTAAAGCACTTGTTTTATCAGCTGTTTTAAAATTCATACCTCCTGTTATACATTCTACTCTTACCTCATCTAACATATTACCCCAATGTTGTACTTCCCATCCTCCTCTAGTTCTAATCTCATTAAATATCTTTTTATATGTAGGAGTTACTCTTACTGGATTAACATAAAATCTAAAAATTTCTTTAATAGAATTATTAATGTTAGTTTGAGAAGTATTTATTTCTTCTTGAGATAGTAAATAATATTTTTGATTTTGAAAAGTAACAAAAAATTTATTTTGTTCATCTTTCTCAACTTTTTTTGTTACTTCTCCTTTATCTATCACTTCCTGAGGAGATAATCCTGAAGGAAAGTTAGAAGAATTAATATCAATTAAAAGATTATCTTGAGAACTATTAAGATTAAGTTCAGCATCTGTTATATTTATTAAATAATTACTAGGAGAAGGTTGTGATAAATTATTTAAGTTTTCTATAATACTTTGAGAGTCATTTAAATAGACTCTATATATAATCATAGGTATTCTAGACAAATTAACCTCTTATTGAATTAAGTACCGCACCTAAATTAATATTGATAAAAGCTGTCTCTCCTGCTTTTACCATAGTCTCGCCTAAATCAGCACCATTATCTGTTGAAAAAATTACATGAAGCTTCCCTTCTTCCTCTTTTTTATCTTTTTTCACTTCTTCTTCTTTTTGTTTTTGTAAAACTTTCTTCTCCTGATCCTTCATAATTTTTTCAGCTTGAGAAAATTTAGCAACTTCTGAAATACTTGTAGATATTCCTTCTGGTTGATATGTATGGGGAGAAATTAATAAACTACCTTTAACTAAGTTAGATTTATCTATCGAAGTATTCATAAAAGGATTTACAGCTCTATTTCTTGCAATATCAGAAGGAGTAATTGGTCTTGCATTTTCAATTAAACTTCTAACAACTACATCTGTAGCTGCACCCCATAAAAGACCGCTAGCTGCACGTGCAGCAAATCCTCCTATTTTAGAAACAGTTCCAACCCCTGCTCTAGTAACTGTGGTAGCTGCTGCAGTACTTGTATATCCGGCTCCATACATTCCTTCTGATAATCCAATCGTTGATACAGCGGCCTCTGCAGTTTTACCCCCTAATAGAGCTGGTAGTGCTGCTTTCATTTTTCTACCTAAACTTAACATTTTTCTTATACCTACTACACCTACCCCTCCTGCGATTAAACTTTGTATAAATACGGGAGATACTCCGAATTCATCTGCTAATGCCGTTACTCCTGTAGTAATGTAATCTAATCCACCGCTTATAATATCAGGTAAATTTTGAGCTTTCTTCTCTTCTCTTCTTAATCTTTCTGCATAAGGATCCGCTAATCCCCCTAAACTTCTTCTTGCTTGATCTATTTCAGAAGCATTTAATTTTTCAAATGTTTCAACAAATTTTCGAGCCTCTTTCATATTAGTGGAAAGATCAGGAAGATTTGCTAACATTATTAGATCTTCAAATGACTTACCAAATTTTTCTCCTAATGATTTTGAAACAATATCTTGTACGGCTCCACCGGTTTCATTTTGAATTCCTCTTCTTTTAGACCATTTTTGTAAAGCTTCTATAAAATACTCTGGACCTTCAGGACCTAATAATTTCTTTCTATCTCCTATACCGACGCCTAATGCTTTTGCTAATATTTCTTGTTCTCCAGATCTTCCTGGATATAAAGAAGTTAGGCGCATTATGGTTTGTAATGGAAGTGTTTCTCCTGCCTTACCCTTAACGCCTCCTAATCCTATTAAAGATGCCTGAGCAGCTTGAAAAGCAGTTTCCGGAGCCATTCCTTTACTCATATACGATTGCCATAATTGTTGCATTGCATTAATGTTCGCACCTACTCCTGCTGTAGAAACATAACCCCCTTCACCTGCTCTACGTGCAAATTTTATAGCAGCTCCTGCTGCTCCCATGGTTGTCATTCCGTAACCACCGAACTGTTCATATATTCTTTTTGATAATTCAGGTACATTAGCTTCAGGAAACGCTCTTGAATATAAAGTTAATCTTTCTAAATAATTTCTGTAAGCTTCTTGAGCTTGTATATTATTAAAATTTCCTACTTGTGTTTTAATTAATTGAGAAGTAATTAAACGTCCCATATTTTGAGTTACTTCTGTATAAGCTTTACCAAATTCTGAACTAAGTGATAAAGTCTGAAGCGCTTGATTTTTATGAATTTGTAACATTGTATTAAAAGCAGAACCTCCAAAAGGTTGCGCTGTAGTATTAAAATATTTACTGGATTCTATACTAGCTTGACGTAATTGTGTTTGTAAAAACGCAACTTTAGTAGCAAAAGATAAAATAGCACTCCCTGTATAATTAATAGCGGTACCCCATTTATTCCAGCTTGCAACCTGTTCTTCAGTTAATCCTTTACTAATCTTTAAGTTACCAATAATATCTTTTTGTAAAGATCTACCAATTCTTTCGAAAAAAGTGAAACTAAGTAAGGGATTACGCGTAACATAATCAAGAGTATTTCCTAGATCAGATAACACTCCTAATAATCCAGTTGTTTCCTCTGTTAAAGAAAATGCTCCTAAAGCAGCTCCTTTTAATCCTGCTCCTAGTTTTTCAGAACCTCCTATAGCCTCGTTTAAGTCACTTGCATTTATATCATTTATTGCCATATATTTATCCTATTATATCCAAATCTTCATCTTTAACAGACGAATTAAACATTATTTTTTCTCTAATCTCCTCAAACTTTACATTTTCTCTTGTATTTTCTTTTTTCTTTTCTATTTGTTGCCATAAGTCATAATTAAACCAAGGTAATAATCCTTCTCTAATTTTCAATATAAAATCTGCTTGCTCCTCTTTATCTAAATTATCACAAAAATAAATCCATAACATTTTTTCAACGCTCATTTCTCCTTTAAAAATGCTTTCTTTACCTACATTTTTTAAGGAACTCCAATACCACTTACTTTCAAAAGTTTTACAATAATCTTTTAAATTATCTGTTATATATTTAGACCATTCATCTACACCTTCTTTATATTTTTCCACAATTCTACCTAACATCCATGCGGGAAGTTTTAAAATATAATTAAAAATATTTTTATTAGGAAAAGATTTTTCCAACATGGAATAAATAGTTAAAGGTCTATGAGATAGGAAAAGAGATAAAGGAAGTGAAATATTTTGAATTATTAAATTCTTTAAGTCCTTAAAAGGTTGAATAATAAAAATAGGTTGAATGTTGAAAAATAATGCATTAGTGATATCATTATAATCAAACTTTTTATTATTTGTTGGCTTCTGGACAATCGACTCTATGTGAAGTAAATTCCTCAAGCGTGTTAAACTCCGATTTACATGCGCAAATATAAGAGGCTTTCTCTTTATAAGTTTGTTGTTCCGAAACCTGTTCTTCACTCTCGTTTTGTTTTGTTTCTACTTTTAATTCTTCTTCTTCAAAATCAAAGTCATCAAGAGAAGCTGTTTTTAAACATTCGCTACAAACAATTTCTCCTACAGAGTATTTGATGTATTTACTTCCTTCTGGAAGCTTTTCTTTTTCATAATACATTCCACACGCTTCACACATTACTTGACTAGTAACTAGTCTAACTTGTTTTAATTGCAATCCTATATATGTTGTATATAAAACATCAATTACTAACTGTTCTAGATCTTTAACCCATATCCTTAAACGTTCTATTCTAGTTAAATTTGTACTATGATTTTGATTATATTTAGATAATTCTTCCGGAGAAATTACAGCAATTCCGTTAATCTCATATAGAGATCTAATTATGGTATCAATTTTTATTGCTTTTTCTTTTGCATCTTGTGTAAACTGATCACTGTAAGATGCAATATCTAATACTTCTCCTCCATTACACAAACGCATAGTGAAGATAGCAGTAGACCAGTATTTACTTCCCTTCCATGTACGAAAAGGTTTAATTTCTAATAAACCATTTCTATTGGTTAGAGCCGCTAAATTTTCTAATTGGTTTAAAAGAACTGAACTATCCATCATTGAGGACCGGGATTAACGATTTCAATTTTTTCTGGCCATATGGTAACAGACTCACTAACTGTAATTGTTCCTTCTCTTATAGTTTTAGTAATATTTTGAACCCAGCATCTTTTATAACTTATAACTCTGGTTTGTCCTAGTGGTCCTGTTAACTGTTCAACTATATCAAAAGGAGTTTGAATTTGATCAATTGTAAGAAGTGTTCCGTATCCTAATGCTTTCATCATCGCAGTATCATAAGTTTCTAGTCTATCTATAGCAATAGTAAATTCAGATCTACCTGGAACTATTTCTTTTATATCATCTTCTTCATTCATAATTTCTCTTACTCTATCAAGTAATCTATTACTTGTGGGAGTAAAACCTTGCAGAGTTCCTACAGGTACGCCGTCGATTTTAATAGTGTACGCGTAACTCACTGCGCTTTTTGTGTTAGGAATCCTTGTCACTTGTTATTTCTCCTTAATTTTATCTTTATACAAAAACAGAAACATTTATAGAAATGTATTTCATTGGGTATAACGGAGCATAGGAACAGGTTACGTCCACCTGTCTCGGTTCTTGTGCATTTTGTTTTGCAAATATCTTAGTCTCTCCGGTTAAAGGATTATCAACTTTACCATATGTTGCAATGTCACCAGAAGTTACTAATGATTGTAATAAAGAAGCAGTAGAAGCAACTACATCATTTATAGTTGTAGATGTAATTACTTTTCCTTTATTAGTGTATATATTATATAATCCATTTCTTAAAGTTTCTTTTACAAGTCTTTGAATATCTACAACGGAAGGCTCCTGAGTATCTGCAGAAGTAGGATCTGTAGTTAAATCATCCCTAACTGTTACTACTCCACCTTTACTCATTATTACGCAAACGCTTGAAGCTCCTAACTGATTCATTTCAAAATCTGTCCATTTCTCATTTTCTACAACAATTCCGTTTAGAGTAAATCCGTGAACAGGAGTTGATCTTTTACTTTGAGCCGCTCTTACTCCAGCTAATGTGGAAGCAACAAAATTTCCATCTAACTGCATTACATTGCCATCAGCATCTGTTCTTGTTACAAGTGAAGGAGCTACATAAGTATGATGTCTACTTTTAATGGCATTTGCTCTGTAACAATAGGTTCCGGCTGTATTAGGATCTCCTATAATATCAAAACCATCAGAAGCAGTATAAAGAGATGGAGAACCTGAAATTATTCCTCTTTCTTTTCCATTGTTATTCATTAATAAAACATGAGTATGAGCATAATTTAAAAGAGTTTCTTGTTGAGCTCTTGTAACTGAACCACTCGGAAAGACACATACTATACAGGATACATTATCTTTCTTTTGTAATTTATCAATTGCAGTTTTATAATTATTTTCAACATAAGATGATCCTGAAGCTTGTACTAAAATTACACCCGGAGAACCGTTTTCTAAAACCAGACTTCCTGCGATAGATAATATTCCAGTGTTTGTGTTTTCAGGACCTTTATTACTTAAAATATCTTCTTTACTGTAATAAGTAATAGGATTAAAAGAAGTAACCGGATTTGTATAAGTGTAGCTTATATAATATACTGACCCTGTAGAAGGAACATTTACTCCTCCTCCAGTCCAAGATATTGTTCCTGGATTTGATATAGAAGCACTCGCACTTGCATAAAGAACACCGTTGTCACTAATAGCTCTATAACTCAAACCTGATAAAACTCCAGGGGTGTTAGCTACTTGAGTAACACTAACTAATGTATTTGGATAATTTTGAACATAATCAACAGATCCTGTACTTCTTATTACAGCTTCATCTGTTACAGTTATTGTACTAAGACCTAGTCCTACAATAGCTGGTATTTTTTGAGATACTACAGGATTTATAATCCTTGCGTTATCTGTTACAGTAACACTAACTTGAGGAGGCTTGTAAGTTGCCATTTCCTAAAACTCCTTATTTCATCTTAATATTTAGTAATTTCTTCTACTTTTAACAAGTAATTAACAAAAAATGATTATGCGTTTGTCAAGTTTTCTAAAAAAGATTTACTATCAATTGTAATATCCTTTATTGTATCGACTGAATAATCTTCAAACCATTCTGTAAACATATCAATTGATATTGTAATACTAAAAATTATGTCATTATCTCCTCTTTTTTGAACTTCTAATCCACCTTGACGTATACTTTTTATGTATATTCCTTTTTCTAAAAATTCAGAGATAGCTGTAGTAGATTCTAACTCTGATAGTTTTAATCCATTTACATTATTAGAAGCTCTTGAGATTTGACCGTATTTAGCTAATGTAAAATACATTACAATAAGTTCTACTAAATTATATAAAGTTCCTGTATCATTCTTTGCATGTACTTTAAATGTTAAAGTTGGTTGATAATCAGTTCCCATTCTAATAAAAGCAGGTAAATACAAACTTCCTACAATACTGCCTGTAGAAGTTGTAATATTTCCATTTTGATTATATTTATATAAATTTAAAGTATTATCAATTGCTACATAATAACTACTATTAGTTAAGGTTTTAAAAGTTATTCCAAAGTCAGATCCTGTTAATGTAATATTACTATCAAACTCAGTAAAGTATGTAAGAAGTTCTGTACTTGTATTTCCTTTTATGCTACCACTTCCTAAAAAATTAGGAGTTGTTGTAAAATTATTATATACATTAACATTAATATTGTCTCCTCCTACATCATTACCCGTCCATGCTAGTTGTAAGTCTATTCCTCTTATAACCTCACCAACTACAGTAGAAGGCAGTAAAATTTGTAGTTCATTTACATCAGAAATTTCGATTACTGTTAATGCTCTGTTTCCTAAACTAATTTTATCATCATCTACAATTCTTAATAAATCATTAAAAGCTGATTGAGTATAATTTCCTCCCCTAGTTCCTACAGTAATTATAGGATACTTTTCAGCTTCAACAAAGTATTGTTCAAAAACCATATTAGCAGAACCTGAGGAAATTTGAACAATTTCAATACTTTTGTTAGTCCATTCACTATTATAATTAAATAGTCTTCTTAAGAATCTAACACTTTGTTCTATTAAATATTTGTTTAAGCGAAAATGCAAATTTATACCTTTACTTTTCTAAGAGGTATAATATTAAATGTAGTAACAGTTACATACATACCCTGTTGTTCTGAATATGACCATAATTTTATTGCTTTTTCTTCAGTATCTGTCCAGATTGCTTTGATATCTTTATTATTAAAATAAGACTGCAATACTACTCCATAACTGACATCTTTAGATTTTTTATGTACTATTTTTACTAACCAACCTGTTAAATCTTCGATCTCCTGCCAACTTAACACCTGTCTCCAATTATGTTGTGACATATGGAATCTTGTATCTTTCATCAGCTATTTCTAATTGTTTAATTTGAAATCTTTGGCTAACTAAAGTTCTTTGAATTTTACTATCTTGTTTGTTTTCAATTATATATCTTAATTCCTCTCCTGTTGGTGATTCAGTAGCAGGCACAATTAAAATATCAAAGTCTCTAACATAAGGTTCCCAAATCATCCAGCATTGATTATCTTCCATCATAACCTTACCCTCTTCATTAATAGTTAAATTAGTAGTTGTAAGAGGTGTACGAACTAAAATTTGATGTTTGTCTTGATATGGATCTTCATTATAATTTAACCATTGTTGCCAACCAAATAATGTTTGAGGAGAATCCTTAGCTTCCCCAGCTTTCATTCTTTCTACATTAATTCCTTGATCCATAGTAGTATAATAATAAGTAATAGTATGTAAAGAAGGATTAAACCCTTCATTAAAAACTAATTCTACTCTCGCTGGATTTAAATCAACTCTCTTAACAACTGAAAATTCGTTATCATTTAATAAGTCTTCTACCTCATGAATTCTGTTAGCTCTTACTCTATCAATCCAAACATTTATTGAACCTGAACCTTGATTAGAATAGGGTCTAATATCTGGATGATAAGAACCAGAAGACCAAATTATAGCTCTATAATTTGGAGTAGTAGAAATATAAGAAGTAACAGTGATAGGAAGTAAAGATGAACCAGCATTAAGTCCTTGTTGAACTTGTTGTAATAAATAACAGTGAGTAGGAGAAATTCTACTTTGAATTACGTGAGACTCTTTTATATAGTCTACAATTTCAGGCTCATCCCCTAAACCTAAGTCGTAACTATATACGTTTCCTTGATAATTACTAAAACTCATGTTATTTAATTAACCATAATTCAACATTTTCTGAAATATCTTTTAATTTAATCCAAGAAGGAGCTACGGGCTGGTTTTTTAATAATCTAACTTTCCCTAAAAGTCCTACTACATGCCATTCTAATCTTTCCTCTCTTTTTATATAAGCTAATTTAGAATTGTATTCAGGATTAATTTTTTCACTTATTATAGTTTCAGAGTACTCTTCCATTAAAGGTTCTGGATATGTTCCTATTATTTCTCCTTTAGTATTATATAAAGGATGATCTACAAAGATTGGTTCTTCTTTCTCTATTTCTTTTATTTGTTGTATATGTTTACCATTTACATATTCAACTTGATGAATTTTAGTTAACGCTTTTTTAACTTTTTGTCTAGTTTTAACTTCTGTAACCTCTTCATATATAAATTCGCCTATATCATTCCTTAAATATTTACCAGGCCATTCAGAGCCCCCATTATCTCCAATCCAAGAACACGTAGCGGAAATTACTCCGAAAGGGGTTTCCTCATTTTTTGCAGGTCTTATTTTATCTTTTATCAAAATTACAGAAATACCGAAAGGAATTTTATTCCCATCAATACTTTCAAAATATTCTCCATAATCTGCACCGTTAGTTTTATATCCGCTTACACTATTAATCCACCCTGCTGCTACATCTAGCTTCCAAGCTGGCGTAGCTACTCCTATACTTACTGAACCTGCCGTAGTTACAACAAATTGATTTGAAGGTTGACCACTTCCAGCTGTAGCTCCGAAAGCTAACCCTCCTCCTGATGCTAGTTGTCTAAAACCGGATCTACCAGTACCTGCAGTATTGTAATAGGTTATACCCGGAGTACCTGAAGGAGTACCGTACACAATAGATCCTACTTCACTCGTGCCTGAATTTAAATACCAACTTTGAAAACCCAATCCAGTTATAGTAGTTCTAGTTACTCCATCAACCTCTGCCTTAATTATTGAATTAGTATTAGTACCTGATCCTACTATATTTAATATAGCTGTAGCATCTTTTTGTTGAGTACCTATATTGATACTACTACTAGCAAAAATATCTCCAGAAACATTTATATGGCCTATTTGCTGAGTACCCGGTGTAGTACTTTGAAGTAAAACACTACCGGAAACTAAACTACCTGTACCTGTAGAACTAATTGTAATAGAATCTGCATCAGAAGTTATAACAACATTATCACCTGCTACTAAAGTTTTGAATTGGGAATCTACGCCTACCTTTTGAGCAAATATACCTTCTCCTCCTCCGATATTTGAAGGAAAACTACCGGAAGCGTTGAATAAATTAATCAAATCTGTTTGATTTATAATTGAACCTGTAATTTGACCCCAAGTTGCACTTCCTGAGGATGTAACTCCAGTTTTGCTTACTTTATATAATACTCCGCCTGCGCGAAAATTAAAATCACTTCCATCAAACCAAAACTCTCCATTTTCAGAAGTACCTATAGATGATTGAATTGGAAAAAGAATAGCAGCACCATATAAAGAAGTAGCATTTAATCTAATACCATAATTCCATTTCTGATCATTTGTAGCACCTGGTCCTGTAATATATAAAGCGGCATTAGCTCGATAAAAAGTAGATTCTATTTCTGCATTAGCAGAATAATTAATAACTACACCATAAGCAGCATCTGAACTTGCATTATGGTTATTCATTTCAAAATTACCAACTATACCAGTGCCTGCAGATTGTCTAAATATTTCGCCATGAACGGCCGTATCCCAAATCGCACCTGATCTCATTTTTGTTTTCGCAAAAATTGCAGTACCACTACCTACAGTAGAAGGATCGTCTAAGAGGGAGAATAACGTCCACATTGTACCACCAGTACCTTGGTTTTGTAATGCAAATTCTGCAGTAACCCAGTTATCAGTTCCAGTACCTGTTGGTAATTTATTTATTAATAAATCCGCATCTACTCTATCGTTGTAAATTCTAAATCTAGGTAAATTTGTAGGATAACTATATCCATTTACCGATTGCCACTGTATACTTCCACTTGCAGTTCCAGAAGCATTAATTGTAACTTCATTTCCATTTGAAGATAAAGTTACATTAGTTCCTGCTACTAAAGTTTTGAATTGAAGATCATTTCCAACTGAACCTGAGTATATTATTTCTCCTAAACCTAAGTTAGATGCGGTTGTAAGAGAGCTTGATTGAAATACTTGAAAATCTTCTTTAGTTAAATATCCATCTTGACTTACAGAAGCAGATCCTAACTTTTGTTTAATAGTAGTTTGAGTTTCATCACCTGTATTAGTATTAGAGGTATTTCCAATTATAACTAAATTTGCATCTGTTACATACCTTCTATCTAAAGAATCATTAATATCTGCTGTGGTCGCGACAGAACCTGAAGTTACTAATCCTTTTGAATCAACAGTAACTTTTGTAAAGGATCCTGAAGATATAATAGAATTTGCAGTTACTTTAGTAAATAGCCCACTATCAACATAACTTTTAACAGCTTTCTGAGAAGGCACTACTAAATCAGAATTTAAAGCTAAGGTTGAATCTAAAGCTATTCTACTTCTAGGATGAATAAAAATTAATCCATCTATTGTAGAGTTAAGAGCACATCCTACAAAAACTAGATAACTAGATCCGGAAGGGATTGTATTGGTTAATTTACCAGGAATTATTTCATCTACATATAAAATATCTCCTTCAGTAAATTCAGAAGTATTAACCCCTCTTACGATACCTTGAGTTGTGACAAATCCTTCTAAATTAATGTCAATATTTTGTGTACATACTCCAAGAATTGTTGAAGTACTAATATTATTAGCTAAAGCTAAAGATACAGTTGGTCTGTTTCCTTGAACTCCCGAAACATATACTACTTGACCATTTAATAAGGGAGAACCTGTTTTATTTACAACTCTTACATGATTCTCCTGACCGTGTTGTAAAATAACTCCGTTAACAGAATCTAAAATAGTTGAAAGCGTATTGTCCGAAGAATCCCAATATGTTTTTCCTGTAACTACAGAAACAGAAGGAAGAGTATTAAATTGAATAAATTCCTGAATACTTCCATAAGAACCTAAATCTACGTTTCTTACAGATCCTGTATAAGGAACTACACCACTTCCATTTATAGTTATATCATTAGTATTATTAATAATTTCAGTATAAGCTCCTGCTTTAATAGTACGTAAGGAAACTATACTTGCAGAACTAGATTCATATACTTCTCCTTCTCCTGTTCCTATGTTTTGAAATGTATTAGTACTACCACTTGCTAATATATTTGTATCTACATAAACTTTAACAGCATTTTGAGTTGGATAAAGAGTATTTGAAGTTCCTAGTAAAGTAGAAGTAGATTTATTTGTTAAGTCTTCTTTTAAAAGAAATTGATTTTGTAAATCATTTTGATTATTAATTGAGCCTGTAATAGCTCCCCATATTGTACTTCCGGAACTACTAATTGTAACATCATTAGCATTATTTGTAATAATAATATTAGTGCCAGCTTTAATAGTTTTAAAGGGTAAAAGACTCTGAGAAACAGAAGTAAATAATATTCCCTCTCCCTCTCCTATGTTAGATGCTCCTATAATACTGCCAGAAGCAAATTTAAGATTAGGATTAATTACAACATTTATTACTGAAGGAGTGTTTATAGGCATTTTTAAGTCCTTTTAAATATTTTTATTTATAACAGTAAACATTCCATAAAGAAAAGAATTTTCATTGCCGGTTACTTTATGTATTAAATCAGCAAAATAAGTATAGGATCCTTCTTTTCCTGATGTTTTACTCCCATAAATAGTCCAAAGAATACTTCCTGTAGCTACCTGCACAAAATCACCTGCGGAACTTGTAAATATAATATCAGGAACAGTTTGTTTACTTTGAGTAAAACACGCTAATCTAAAATTATAATCTGTAATATCTACTACGGTTCCATCAGATTCTGTAAAATCTATTTGTAAAAAATCATAACTATTTTCCATTACAACTAGATCTTGATATCCTGCTTTACTTATTACTAAAGGTGTAATCATAAGCTATTCTATATTTCTAGGAGGTTGATCAATAGGTCGTTGAGGAGTAGTGTCTTCATTACCTTTTTTTTATTTTCTGATTTAAAAACTTTTTTAGATAATCTAAAACAAAAGTTCCTACTCCTTCTACGAATTTCTTTCCATACTTTTTATAAAAACCTAGCGCTACTACGATATTAGCAATATATCCAAATATAAATCCATAAAGATTATAATAGTATGATTGAAAAGCTTTAGTTTCTATGAAAATTATAACTACAGAAAATATAAATAAACTATACTTACTTTTAAACCATTCAGGAGTGATGTTGTCTAAAGCTTCTGTCGCATAAGATAATACAATACCTCCAGCTATCGGTATTAAAATATAAGGTATATATTGTAATATAAATTCTACCATGAGTTACACCTTTAAAATATTATAAATTTTTCTAAATCTATTTATTCTATCATTTAATCCATTATATCCGCCGTTTACCTTTTTGGTAATACTGGTAATAACTGTATCAGAATCCCCTTTATCAGCAACTAAATTTAGTTTATTCTTATGCCAATAATATCCTGCACTTAATCTTGCATATTTAGGAGTAGAGACAAGGTCAGGATTAGAAATTAAATCTATACCTAAATACCCTCCTAAAGCTAAATAGTTATCGTAAAAAGTTGTTTGCATATCTCCTCTACCTCTAAATTTCCATCCATCTCCTGATTTTTCATCTCCATTACCATATCTATTTGCATAAACACGATTTGCAATTTTTTGAGGTTGTAGAGCATATTGCTTTGCAACTTCTTCTGTAGGAAAATATTTTTTAAAATATTTTAATAATCCTTTTATAGAATAATTTAAATTTTCTTCTTTGAATTTAAAATCTAAACTTTCGTGCATAACTTGAGCAAGAAAATGAGCAACTCTTAAAGGCGTATTAATTTCAAACTTTTGAAAAGTTTCCTCAATGTAAGGAAGAATATTTTGAGGAACAATTTTTTCTAAATTTTTCATATTGATTTTTGAATTTAAAAATTAAGAGCCTGAAAAGCCTATTCTGGTACCCCTTGCCCCTCTTGTAAGCGATCTCGGCATACTTACCATACCACTAAAAAGTCCTTTTGGTTTAACTAAACTAAATCCTAAAGTTTTCTTTATCATTAATAAATTACCATTTAAATAAGATAAAATATCTCCGTTAACAATATTTGCATAATCTTGTTGTTTTGCTCTTTCAATACTAATACCGTTATCATTATAACGAAAATGTTTGCCTGCTTCAAACCATTGTAATCTTAAACCCGTAAAGAATAAAGCACACATTACAATAGGAGTTATTAAAGTAGATTCTAAATCCTCTCTTTCAGGAGCTTGAGGATCTCCTCCAGCATCTGATGTAGATTTTGATACATTATATAAATTAGCAGAATTATAGGTAGTTAGAATAGGAGGGAGTGTATTAAAATAGTTTAAACCTAAACGAAAATCTTCCCATAATTCTTCATCACCTAATTTAGCAGAGAGTTTGTAACTTGATCCTTCTGCATTAGCTTCTCGCATACTAAGATGGGAACGTAAAAGGTCTACAAAATGTTGTTGTGCAATGGATAAAGTCATAGCCATATATTTACATACTATTGTATATAAATATATAGTAATTTTGAGGTGTTTTTACAAATTAAAGTAATTAAAAATTTTTATAATATTTAAATAAATATGTCCTTATAAATAAGTAGAATTACTTAATTTTTTCATATTCATAATGAGGATATATTATATCTCTAAAAGTTTCTTCATGATCACAAAAATTACATTTATGCACATATAAAGGTGGAAAAGATAGTAATTTTTTACCGGTTTTTGATACAAAATTAATATATAATAAATATTCAAACAATAATTCTAAATATATTTTAACTTCTGCGCATAAAATATATTTATTTATTTATTTATTTCTTGCTTTCTTTAACAAATACATTTTCATTACTCCAAATTTTGTAATTTTAAATCTTGTAATAACATTAATTTCCAATCTCCTTTAAAAAACTTTTCTTTAATTTCTTTTGCACGATTAATAATATCTTCTTTAGTATCAAATTTATTTGTATTTTCTCCTACTTTATGTTTTCCCATGTATTTATCTCCTGGATATATCCGTCTTTCTTTTTTATTTAATGTAATACATGTCTTTTCATTTAATTTACAAGTTAATTCAATAGTTATTGATTTAGTTTCTTCAGGAGCTTCCGAAAAAAGAGTATAAACACAAGATTTCCTATTTTTTATACATTCTATATCTAGAGAAGGTATATACAACTTACCGTAATAATGAGTTGCTTCTCCTGAAATTCCTATCCAAGTTCTGATCTCTAATTCTATAATTCTTGGAAACTTCGGAGAAAGTGCTTTACAATAATTTCCTTTATTATCAAAAAATTCGATTCCTATTCCTCTTTGAGAATCATAAATTTGATCTATTTCATAATCATATATTGTATTCATATACTTTCAAAAACCTTCCAAAATTCTTCTTCTATTATTTTTCTTCACCTGCTTAATCTAACTTGTTTTTTAGTTAAAAAATTCTTTTTCACAACACCTGAGATTTCTTTAAATGAAATAATTCTATTATTAATACTAACATGTCCTTTTATACACCACCAATTTCTTGAAGTACCTGTTATCACCCCTTGTCTTATTACTTGTTTTGATTTCATTCCAGAACCATCAGGATAACTTACATTAATATAAGTTCTATACCTTACTAAGTCTCCTAAATGATATCTATGTTTGTTCATTTCTAAAGCCTTTTTTATTGTTACTTATATTATACAATATATTTACAAAAAAAAGAGGAGCTTTTGACTCCTCTTTAAATTTAAAATAATTATTATATTAATTATTTAAGTTAATAGATTAATAATTGTATCTTTTTCTAAGTTTTCAGGAGATAAGTCAATCTCACATTGATCCTTACTCTCTACCAACTTAGCTCTTGCTTTTAATAATACTTCATTCAAACTAATAGTATTTGTAAAGAAGTTAAACAAAAACTTTCTACTATTTTCTGTAACTTCAGATTTTCTAGAAGAAATTGATCCTCCTATATAAGTTTCAACAAAATAAAATCTATTTTCTTTTGTAGTAGTAACTAACATTCCTAACATCTTCTGTTTCTCACCTATTGTAGATTTAACAGTAGTAACAACATTATTAGGATCTAACATATAGTTGTTTGGTATATTCTTTAACTGTGTTTGACCTACAATAATGGTAAAAGGAACTTCGCTTATTTCACCATAGTTATATGTATAATTATTTACAAATAATAAATGAACATCTTTAACCTGTTTTTGAACATAAAATAATTCGGTAGCGCCGTTAGGAAGAGGGGCGCTTGTGACGTCTCCAGAAAACAATAATGTGTTACTTTCATTCCGATATCCTGCATCCCATCCTAATTTAGCACTTTCATTTATTATAGATAAGTCTAAATCAGTTCTTTTATCTTCTACATTTTCCCAATGTACTCCCATAATCATATCCTTAGGGATTTCTACATAACTACCTGTAGGTAAGTAACCTGTAAATTGTTTTTCAGTAGCGGGTAAAGTATATATCACTTCTTTAGGAATATAAATCTTTTTACCCTTAACATTCTTTTTAATATCTTTTGCTATTGATTTTAATATAATATCTAACACTTCTCTTGCTTTATCTACTCTATTAAAACTAAAATCGGTAGCATACCCTTTTCCGTTTCTAATTCTATATACAATAGAATCATTATTTTCTTTAGTTCTGAATTTAAGAGCATATGCTAGTCTTATCTTTCTAAAAATATTAACTCTACTCAATTCTTTTCTTAACAAAACAAGATCAATTCTTTTTCTATTTTTAATCCTTGCTGTAATAGTATTAAGGTAATCTTCTAGCATTGGTTTATGATGTTTTACAGCAAGCTTTCTTACTTTATTAATTTTAGTTTTCATAGTAGAATTACAACGAAAAGCTAAAAATAAAGGTTTAAATCTATAAAATAATAAAGATAACCCTTCTAAAGAATACTTTCTAGTATAGTTATTGAATAATTTCTCAATTTGAAATCTTACATCTTTATTCTGTAATTTACTTTTAATTGTTTCAATAGTGGTTTTATTTTTAATTAAAAGAGTATCTCCTGTTACTTTATAAATAACATATCTTAAAAATTCAATTGGATTTTGAGGAAATAAATCTAATAAATCATATAAAGTAATTCTTACTTCTTTGTTTTTAACATTATCAATTTCTTTTTTATCTATTCCAACATATTTAATTACTTCTACAATATCTTTAATAGTTTCTTCTTTTAAAGCAATTCCAGATTGTAATAACTTTAATATTTTTTCTTTTAATTCTTCATCAGTATACCCTTTGATTAAAGTTAATTTTATATTCTCTTTTAACTCGGGAATTTCTAGTTTTTCATAAGGAATGTAAACAGAATTTTCATCATAAATTCCTAAAGCCTCAAATCCGTAAGTTGTAAAATAGTGAATAATCTGCTCAAAAATTAATTGTTCAATAGGAGTTTCTTTAACTTTTTTCCAAGATTTATGAAAAGTAGCATTCATCTTTTCAGGAGTTAAACCTACTTCTTTTTCTATAATAGGAATTAATTTCCTTAATGCTTCCTCAGAATAATCAAAAACAATATCAGAAGAAAACAAAAAACCTCTTCTAATAGTTTCCTTTAATATTGCATCATTTAATTTTTTTGTTCTTTTTAAATGAATAACAGGAAGTGCTTTAAATAATCTTAAGATAGGTCTTACTTCTGAGGTTTTTACTTCTTTCATTTTATCTTCTCCCTTATAAAAAATCAAGGCGGGGAGTATTTTTCATCCAATATGATTTTTTAAGAGGAACTCCCTTTGCCTTGTTATTTAAAAATTGGGCGGAAAGTAAAAGTATATTGTCACCTTGAATGGGTGATGGCTAACGCCATCTAATAGGAACTTTCTCTGCCCTTTAATTTCATTACATTTACAACTCCTTTTAAATAAGATTTACTCTCTTCACTTATATTATACAATTTGTTTTATTAATCTTAATAACGCCATAACTTACAAGATGGAGATCTGTAGCGATAACTTGTTGTATCATCTATATTATCTATTGTAAATACAAGACCATCATTAAAATGAGTGCATTCCTTATAACAAGTTTTTTTATTGAATAACTCCTATCTTCATAAATTTTATTATATATAGTACAAACTTTGTAACGTTTAGACGTTTTGAAAAAAGTTTTCTTTATATATGCTAAAGCACATTCTACATTACAAGTTTCAATATTTTCATACTGTGTTTGAAATTCTTTATTACAATTTAAACATGTATAAATATTCATACTGTAATTTTTGATATTATTAGGTATATTATACAATTCAAATACATAAAAAAAGGGATATAAACTTAATTATATCCCTTTCTATAAATTAATTAATATTTAATTAATTTTATAATTTTTTATGTGTTTTTCCTTTATGAGCTATAGAAAGTTTTAATTTTTGTTCATCCGACATAGGTTTACCTTTATTCCAAGGAATTTTGCCTTTATGTGATTCTG
>Ga0265297_10003980_pt1 | contig 25211 bp, 20 predicted proteins | sample Munlanlwell13791_FD_192502 | JGI IMG/M metagenome (GOLD analysis project Ga0265297, IMG submission 192502) | Leachate microbial communities from a municipal landfill in Southern Ontario, Canada - Leachate well 137-91 | ecosystem: Engineered > Solid waste > Landfill > Unclassified | place... | reverse complement strand
TTCTTAACCGCCTCCATTCGGAGACGGGGAATCTTGGGGTTTGTTGTATATGCCATATGTTTGAATATTAACCCCTAATTATACCACTTTTTTAGCTAGGTGTTTCCAAGGTGCTGAACTATTGCGAGGCCCTTGACTAACTAAAAAAAATGTGCCAATATATAGGTAATAAAAATATTTAATCCTTATTTATATGGAGAATATCTTAGAACAAATTGTAAAGAATAAGAAAGTCGAAGAGACTAATAAATTGGATGCCGTTAAAATCGTCAACTCTCTTTTTGGTGATTTGATGGATCGTGAACGCGATGTTTTGACTCGTCGTTTCGGTTTAAGCGGTAATAAGTCTGAGACTTTGGAAAAAATTGGTGGCTTGCATAATCTGACTCGGGAAAGGGTCCGTCAAATTGAAGCTGGCAGTATTCGCAAATTAAAGAAATTAGAAAATCTTGAAACCTATTTAACTGATATCAAAAAGACTGTTAATGAGCTTTTAGGAGTTCATGGCGGATTAATGGAACAAGAATTCTTATTGGATATCTTAGCCTTATTCTGTATTGATGCTAAAAGTTCTGATAGTGAGAGATTGGTTTACAAGAGAAATTTTGATTTTATTATTTCCAAACTATTAGAAGACCAAGTTGAGAAAACAGAGAAGTCTGAACATTTTAATTCTTTTTATTCTTTGAAAAATCAAGCCATTAGTCATTTAGAGGAAATTGTTGGTGAGTTAAACAGCAAGATTAGCAAGATTAACAAAACTGTTAATATTGATGAATTGTTAGAAGTAGTTAAAGGATTAGATTCTTATACTAAGCATCAAGAAAAATTAAACACTGGCTCTGATAGTGATATTACTGAGATTTTTAAGAGCGAAGTTTTTCCTGAATTGGGTGAAATTATTAATGCCAACAAACCACTTTATTCTTTGATCCAGGCTGCTAAAAAGATTGATCGCAATAAATTCGGACATTGGGGTAATAATGAGTCTCCAGAAATTAGCCCTAAGAAGATTAGTGATAAAATCTATCTAGTTTTGAAGAATAACAGTAAGCCAATGCATTTTACTGAAATCGCTGATAAAATTAATGAAGTTGGTTTTGATCGTAAAAAGGCTAATTATGGCACTTGTCATAATGAATTGATTCTAGATGACCGCTATGTTTTGACTGATCGTGGTATGTATGGTTTGAAGGAGTGGGCCAAATAAACATTTAAATCTCTATATATAAAAAGGCGTTGGTTTTAATCTATCAGCGTCTTTTTATTTTTCTGGGAATATGATAAAATAGAATTGATATTTAGATTAATATTTTAGCTTTTTTTTATGAATATTGTAGTTGATTTCTCCTCTATTAGTGAATTTTTTAGTGGAACGCCGGAGTCAATATTGTGGCGTTTTATGGCTTATTATGGCTGGATGATTATCGCCTTCATGTTTTTGTTTTTTGCAAGGGAAGTTTGGTTGTTAAGAGTTCAGGGCCGATTTGCTAGTAATGTTAAATACATGTTTTTAGCTGTTGATATTCCCAGGGGGAATGAACAGTCTCCTCGAGCCGTAGAGAACTTATTAACTTATCTTGGTGGTGCTCATGGAACCATTAATTTTTTTGAAAGATGGTGGGAGGGTAAATTCCAAGTGTCTTTTAGTTTTGAAATTGTTAGTATTGACGGCTATACACAATTTATTATTAGGACTCCGGTTGATTTCAGGAATTTGATTGAGTCAGCAATTTATTCGCAGTATCCAGATGCTGAGATCTCTGAAATTGATGATTATACTGAGGGGGTACCAACTAAATTTCCAAGTGAAGAATATGATGTCTGGGGAGCTGAGTTTATTCAGGTTACCAGTCAGATGTTTCCGATTAAGCTTTATGAGGAATTTGAACATAAAATGGGCCCTGATGAAACTTATTATAAAGACCCAATGGCTAGTTTAATGGATCTTTGTAGTAGTTTGCAACGAGGTGAACAATTATGGTTTCAAATTTTGATTGTCCCAACTGACTTTGATTGGGTCAAGGGGGCTGATGCTGAGGTTGATAAAATTGTGGGCAAGAAGCCAAAAGTCAGTTTTGTTAATGGAATTATTGATTCCGCCGTTGATGTTATCGGCCAAATCAGTGAATTTATTTATAGTTTATGGGGTGATGTTGAGGTCAAAGAGAAAGAGTTCAAACCTTTGTCGATGGTTGAGCTCAAGCCTAAACAAAAGAAGCAAATTGAGGCCCTTCATGAGAAAATTTCTAAGCTGGGATTTTTAGCTAAGTTAAGAATGGTTTATGTCGCTAAAAAAGAAGTTTTTAATCCTAAAAAAGTCGCCAGTGGTTTTGTTGGATATATTAAACAATTTACTGCCTTAGACTTAAATAGTTTCAAGCCTGATATGAAATACACTGCCACCAGCACTGCCTATTTTTCTAAGGTTAAACGTCTCAATCAACGCAAAACTAATATTGTCAATAATTATATTAATCGTGATGTTGGCGCTGGTCGCAACCCTGGTATCTATAATATCGCTGAGTTGGCTAGTGTTTGGCATTTCCCATTGGAAGCGACTACCAAGGCTCCTTTGATTCAGAAAGCTCCGATGAAGAAGGGCAAGCCGCCACTATCCTTGCCAACCGAAGAGAATATGGCCGTTTTTCAGGAATCCTTGGAGCCAATTTATTCGCTGGATGAAAAGAAGTCTTCCAATAATGATAATCAAAAAGAATTTGTTGAGTCTCTACCAAGCAATGAGCCAAGTGGTCCGCCAAATAATTTACCTTTCGGTTAATTGATTAAAGTATGGTTAATAGAAAAAAGAGAATCGGTATTGATGCCCGTTTTTATGGTCCCCTGGGGAAGGGTTTGGGGCGCTATACCCAGGAGGTAGTTGATAATATTATTAATATCGATAAGGACAATGAGTATGTAATCTTTTTAGGAGCTAATAATTTTGATGAATTTGCTATTGCCCCAGAGAATATTAGACGTGTCAAAAAGGTTAAAATTGATATTCGTTGGTACACTCTAAAAGAGCAATTTTTATTCCCCTATTATATTAGAAGAGAGCATCTGGACTTAATTCATTTCCCTCATTTTAATGTGCCGATTTTTATTTTTAGTAAGTTCGTTGTCACGGTGCATGATTTGATTTTAACTAAATTCCCAACTGTCAGAGCCACTACTTTAAGTCCCGCGATCTATCGGTTAAAAAATTTGGCTTATCGCTTGGTCATTTGGTTAGCTTTAAAGAGGGCTCAAAAAATTATTACTGTTTCCGAATTCACTAAAAATGATATTATTGAGCAATTTCATATTCATCAAGAAAAGATCATTGTAACTTATGAGGGGGTAGCTAATTTAGCTAAAGGAAATGATACTTTATTTGTAAAAAAGATGGATGAAGATAGTGCCTTGAGTCGTTATCAGATTAAAGATAATTTTTTATTATATATTGGCAATGCTTATCCACACAAAAATCTAGAGGGCTTAGTGCAAGTTTTTTCTAGGGTTTTTAAAAAACATCCTGAGTTGCGCTTGGTTTTAGTGGGGAAGAGTGATTATTTTTACGAACGGGTTAAGGCCTATGCCGCCTCTTTGAAGCTTTATCAAAAAGATGAAAACACTAGTCCGATTATTTTCCCGGGATATGTTTCTGATGCTGAGTTGGAAATCCTCTTTAAGAAAGCTCTTTTTTATATTTTTCCTTCTCTTTATGAAGGTTTTGGTTTGCCACCCCTTGAGGCTATGGCTAAGGGTTGCCCGGTTTTGAGTTCCAACAAGTCTAGTATGCCGGAGATTTTGGGCGAAGCTGCTTTCTATTTTAATCCAGAAAGCAAAGATCAGATGGAGTCGGCAATTGAAAAAATGATAACCGATGAAAACCTTAGAGCTGATTTAATTAAAAAAGGTTTTAATCAATCTAAAAAATATAATTGGTGGGAATGTGCTTATGCCACTTACAAGGTGTATAACTCGGTTCTTTATGGCAATTAAAAAGCATCATGTTAAAATTAATGTAGTCGATGGTGAGCGACAAGCACCAGGCCAGTCGTCTTTTTTGGTTGATTTACGGTCGATTAATACTCCTGCTTCGGAGAATAATTTAGATTCTTTAGCTTCTTCTGAATTAAAAAATAATTCAGCTGATTTTTTAGTAGCTAGCAAAAAGCAGGACGAGCCATTGGGTTTAGGCGGTGCTAAAATTAGAAAAATATTTTTTCGCTCTTTCCATCGTTTGTTTTTTTACTCTTCTATTGCTGGAAGAAAATTATCTGGCATTTTCAGGAATGGCTTTAATTATTTAAGTCATTTTAAATTAAAAAAGAGAGATATAGATATTATTCCTCTTCGAAAATTATTGCCTCAACCAAAAAGGAAGCATTCAATGTGGTCATTTATCTTAATTTTATTATTAATCATTATTCCTTTTAAACTATTAACTTATTATCAAATTTTAAATTTAGATTCTTGGCAAAATAGTCTTATCGGTCAGTCGATGTCTGGCGTCAATAAAATGATATTAGCTTCGGATTCGGCTGGTGTTTTGAATTTGGATGAAGCTAGTCAAGGATTTGGTCAGGCCAGCGAAGACTTTGCTAAAGCCCAAGAACGTTTAAAAGAAGTTGATGAACTCGTGTTGGCTCTAGCTTCTTTTTCGGGGGATGAGAAAATCAAGTTAGCTTCTCAGAGTAAAAAACTTTTATTAGCCGGAGAAATCAGTGCTCGTTTAGGTTCTAATTTGACTTTGGCTCTTGATAGCCTGGTTGGTAGCGGGCAGATGAACGAAAAAATTGGTCCCCGGATTGATAATTTTAGAATTTATGGTCGAGAAGCTATTTCTGATATTAAAGAATTAAATCGAGTCTTGGATCGAGTTGATCCAAAATTTTTACCAAGTGAATACCGGCAAAAATTTATTGATTTAAAGGGTGAGTTGTCAACACTTCAAGGAGGGTTAATCAATTTTGTTAATTTAGCTAATAGTCTGGGTGATTTTTTGGGATCAAACATTGATAAAAGGTATTTATTAGTTTTTCAAAATAATAATGAATTACGGGCCTCGGGTGGTTTTGTCGGTAGTTATGCCTTAGTTGATCTTCGAGATGGTCGCATCAAAAATTTGGAGGTTCCTGGTGGCGGTTCTTATGACACTGCCGGCGGACTGAGAGTTTTAATAGCAGCCCCACAACCATTGTGGTTGGTAAATCCACTTTGGCATTTTTGGGATGCTAATTGGTGGCCTGATTGGGAGCTATCAGCTAAAAATTTAATGTGGTTTTTGGAAAAGAGTGATGGACCAAGTGTTGACGGGGCGATCTCTTTTACTCCGACAGTGATTGAAAAACTTTTGACGGTTACCGGCCCGATAGATCTTAGTGAAAAATATGGAGTAATTATTACCGCTGATAATTTTTGGGAAGTAACTCAAAGTATTGTTGAAAAAACTGGCAATCCAGAGATTTATGCTTCTTCCACTCCTTTGGGGCAACAATTAGTTGAGAGTGTCCAAAAAAATGAAGAAATTCTTGCTTCTCAATCAAAGGAACGACCCAAAGAAATAATTGGTGATTTAATGGACAAGATTATGTTGGAGTTGCCAAAGAAATTAGATCGACAGAATCTATTTAAATTATTGAAGATTGTAGATGAGAGTTTAAATGAAAAGCAGGTAATGTTTTATTTTTCCGATTTTAACCTGCAACAAAAAATGGTTAGTAATTCTTGGGCTGGAAAAATTAAGTCCGCTCCTAATGACTATCTCTCAGTTATTAATACTAATATCGCTGGAGCCAAAAGTGATCGGGTAATAGAAGAAAGCATTAATCATCAAATTGAAATTCAATCCGACGGTTATATTTTTGATAATTTAACCATCACTAGATCCCATTTGGGTCAAAAGGGTGTTCCTTTTACTGGGGTTAGAAATGTGGATTGGATGAGAATTTATGTTCCTTTGGGTAGTGAGCTTTTGGAATCGAGTGGTTGGAGGGTTCCGGACCAAAAGTATTTTGAAGGCCCTGACCCGTCCTGGGAGCAGAATAAATTTTTGGCTGAGACGGAAAATCGGTCCATTATTCATACACCGAGTGGGACTAAAATTTATAGAGAGAGTGGTAAGACTGTTTTTGCTAATTGGAGTATGGTTGACCCGGGTGAGAGCATTGTTATTAATTTAAGATATCGTTTGCCTTTTAAAATTAAGCGTCAGGCACCACTTAATAATTTAATTGCCCAGATTAACCGCTGGTTTAAACAAGAGGAAACTGTTTATGATTATTCCTTGTTGGTCCAAAAACAGCCCGGAGCTAAGCCTAGTAATTATTTCAGTTCCTTAGTGGTTAATAATTTTGGTTCTATTTTCTGGAAATATCCTGATAATTTAGATATAATAAGTGAAGGATGGGATATTAAGACATCTTTATCGTCAGATAAATATTATAAGATATTATTAAAATAATTTAAGTTAAAAATAAAATTAATTATATGCCAGAGAAAAAAGAAAATTCGGTTGGTGCCAGTAAGGCCAAATCATCACTCTCGGAGTTTATTGAGAGGCCTTTAGCCAGTGACATGGAGGTCAAAGAGTTTGAGGCTAAGATTGACCGCAGTTTGAAAAAAGGCTCAGGTGATGAACTTCTGGAGATTTATGAAGACGCTCAGGGCAATATTATTGACGTTAAAAAAATCACCATTAAACGTCGTCATGTTGGCCTTAGATTATTCTTTAAATCCGTCTTTCTGATAATTGTCCTAGGTCTTTTGGCTTATGGAGCTTACTCGGCTTATAATAAATTTTATGCCAGTCGAGTTAATATGTTGGATTTGGTAGTAACTGTCCCAAATGAAATTAAGTCGGGTGATGAGTTTTTTTATAATTTAGAATATAAAAATCTGACTAATAGTAATTTAGGAAATATTAAGGTTGAGGTGACTTATCCTGATAATTTTATCTTTATCGATAGCCTTCCGTCTCCAGTGCAGAATAAAAATACCTGGGAAATTTCTAATTTAGACCCAAAGAGTAGTGGTAGTATTAAGGTTAAGGGTAAAATAATTAATTCCGAGGGCAAGGATAATTTATTTTTGGCTAAGGCTAATTATTATCTGGATAGCTTTAGTACTGAATTTAAAAGGGAAGTTGCTTCCATTGTTAAAATTAAGGGTTTAGGATTTAAAATAAACTTTAATTATGCTTCTACCGCCTTAGTGGGAGAAGATAATGAAATTTATATTAGTTTTGGCGATTATGAGACTGTTCCTAATATGGCTAATTTAGTTTTAGGCTTTCCAGAGAATATGACTTTAATTGGTGGGGAGGCTACTGCCGAAGGGACCACGGCTACTTCTTCCGAAAATCTATTATCTTGGGAAAAAATTACTGATGATACTTGGCGCCTGTCTAATTTCAAGGCTAATATCGGAAATCAAAATTTGCGAATTAAATATCGAATTAAAGAAAAGACTGATGATCAACAAAAAATCACCCTGCGCTTAGAAGAGAAGGCCCAGAATGATAAGTATTATCCTTTTGTGGAAAAAGAAATTATAGTCGATGTTATTAAAAGTAATCTAAATTTATCTTTGTCTCTTAACGGTGAAAAGGGCGATCAGAATGTTAATTTTAATGATACTTTAAATTATTCTCTGAGTTATAGTAATAAAGGTGATTCCTTGATGAAGGATGTTGTGATTATGGCTGTTTTAAATAGTGATTTCTTGGATTGGGGAAGTGTTAAAGATAAAAATAATGGTCAGAAGAAAAAGGGTTTAATTACTTGGACTAGGAATGAAATTCCGGAATTGAGGGAGTTGGAAGCTGGCAAGGAAGGGACGATTGATTTCTCTATCAAAGTAGCTGATTTTAACACCAGCGATTTAGGTAAAAATTTTACCATTAAGAGTTATGCCCAATTTAGTATTGGCAATAGCGAGGAGTTGAAAGAGGGTAGTGATAATAAAAGCAATGAAATTAATAGTCGGATTAATAGTGATCTAAATTTTACAGAACAAATTCGTTATTTTGATGAAGACAATGTTCCTGTTGGTGATGGCCCTCTACCGCCACAAGTTGGTCAGAAAACTAGTTTGAAAGTTTATTGGAAGATAACCAATAATTTGCATGAGTTAAACAATGTCTCAGTTGAATATCAATTGCCAGCTTCGGTTTATTTTGATAATCGAGCCCAGGCTTCGGTTGGTAGTATTAACTATGATGGTTTGAGTAACAAGATTATTTGGACTATTGGTCGTTTGCCACTAACTGTCTATAATGCTAATGCTGAATTTAATATTGCTGTTAGTCCAAACAATAATGATCGTAATAAAATTATGGTTATTTCTGGTGGAACAGTCATTTCCGCTCTAGATGTTGATACCCAAGAAACGATTATCAAATCAAGTTCCGTCCAAACTACTAGATTGGATGATGATGATATCGCTAGTATGAATAATGATGGTCGAGTCCAATAATTAATATTATGTTTAAAATAAAATATACACGGCGGGGAACTAAACTCCGCCGTGGAGAAATTAAGACAGCACATGGGGTTCTTCAAACTCCATTTTTTATGCCGGATGCTACTCGCGGTTTTGTAAAATTAACTAACAATGAAGATTTAATTAAGGTTGGTATCTCAGCGATGGTTGTTAATACCTTTCATTTATATTTACAGCCGGGGATTAAGGTTATTAAAAAGGCGGGAGGTATCCATCGGTTTATGAATTGGAAGCAACCGCTACTTTCAGATAGCGGTGGTTTTCAAGTTTTTTCTCTTATCCATCGGAATGCTCAGATGGGAAAAATTACTGATGAAAAAGTTATTTTTAAATCACCGCTTGATGGCTCGCGACATGAAATTAGTCCCGAGAAATCTATTCAAATCCAATTTGATTTAGGCACAGATATGATGGTTTGCTTTGATGATTGTCCGCCGAATGATTTTGATCGAGACCAAATGATTATTGCTGTTAACAGAACCATTGCTTGGGCCAAGAGATGTAAAATTGAATATGAAAAACAAGTTAAAAAAAGAAAATTATCCGGAAGTAAAAAACCACTTCTCTTTGGTGTTATCCAGGGTGGAGCAGAATTAGACTTGAGAAAAAAATGTGCCGAAGAACTGGTTAAGATTGGTTTTGATGGTTATGGTTTTGGTGCTAGACCGGTGGACAAGGATGGTAATTTTTTGGAAGAAGTTTTGCAATATACCGCTGACCTTATCCCAGAGAAGGCAATTCGTTTTGCGCTGGGAGTTGGAACGCCGGAGGATATTAAGCGTTGTGCTGATATGGGCTGGGATATCTTTGATTGCGTTATACCGACCAGAGAAGGCCGTCATGGGCGTCTTTTAATGGAAAAGAAGGGGAAGTTAGGGTATGAGCATTTAAACGTCAATAATGCCCGTTTTGAGGGTGATTTTAAGGCAATTAATGCTGGTAGTGCCATCTCATCTCTTAAAAACCATACTCGAGGTTATCTACACCATTTATTCCGCTTAAACGAGCCTTTAGGGCAGAATTTGGCTAGTTTAAGTAACCTTGAGTTCTATTTGAAATTAATGAAAAGTTTACGAGATAAAAAATAGAATTTATGATTGTTGACTTGAAACAATTGACTAGTTTTATCGCCGAGGCTAATCAGTCTGGGTATGCTTCTGGGCGGGAGAGTTCTCTTAAAAAAGAATCAGATGGTTCTCGTACTATAATTTATCAAAGTGGTGATTGGCTTTTTTCGGACAATTATTTTGGCGGTGAACCTTATGGTGGGCGTGAAGTTGTGTCTTATAAAGGGCAACCAGTTTTCATTATGACTTATTACGGTCGGGTGAGTGAGAAAGACTTTTCTGAGAAAAATATTTATTCATTTTTAAGGAAGGCTTTGAAATTATCTCCGCCAGATTATCCTTTTAGAGGACCAAGAGAATTAATATTAGGAGAGATGAAATATGAGAATAACTGGCAGGGAGATGTTAGTTACTTTTTTGGTGAGGAAAAAATATTTATTAATGACCAGGAGGTTTATAACGCTCGATATGTTGGCGGTTTAGTTGACTGTTAAATATTATTTTCAGAAATAAAAAAAGCATTGATTGTTCAATGCTTTTTTGTTGCCGTCTAAAATTATAATTTTAGTCGAGCTTTTGTTAGCTCGAAGCTTAAAAGATAATTTGTGATTTTTGGACCATCATGATCGATAAACTCCTGGGCAATTACTGGTTGACCAGCTATCTGATATCTGATAGCTTTTCTGATCATTTGGAATTTGTCTATCTGATTGGCAATTTTAGCCCTCCAGGTTCTTTTTTCTTCAAACTCGAGCCAGAGTCGTAAGATTCTAGGGCCATATGGTCCAAGTCGAGAGCAAATATTTTTCATTGCCCTTAACTCTGCCTTATATTTCTTTTCCTTGGTCCATCTTTTATCTGGTGGGCAAAGACTGTCGGTTCGTCGGTCACCAATTTTTTTATTTGATTCGGCCCAGTCGTGAATCTTGAGCATGGTTGTTAGGCCAGGAATGTGAAATAATTCTTCAGCTATAAGTATCATTTCATCGGTATGTTCGCCCACTGTTTCGGGGTCTTTCACGCCCCTGTCAACATAACCGGTTCGCGGGACTTTGTGTAATTTTTCAATAATTCTCTGGACTACAAAAAAATATTTTCCCTTGATTTTAAGGGGGTATTGGTTATTTTATAACTTACTTCTGCTTCTGTCAAATCCCTTGACATCTTCAGAAGATATGATATTATATGAATAACAATTGATTTTGCCACAGACAGCAAGCATTACAATAAGACTTGCCGAGGTAATATTTAGCGGTTTTCGCTTTATTTTATTTGAACCTGTGGTAAAACACAGTTTTTTATTATTAAATTAATAATATGCCAAAAAGCAAGCAACAAAAAAGAGATGTGTTAGCGAGCTTGACGGACAAAATTCAGAGAGCGAAATCCATCGTTTTTACCAGTTTCAATGCGCTACCGGTAAAAGACAATGAAGAATTGCGCTTGAAGTTGAGAGCAGAAAATAGCGAATATTATGTCGCTAAAAAAACTCTTCTTGACTTGGCTTTCAAGAAAAACCCAATCGAGGGCTTGAATGTTAAGGATTTAGACGGTAAGGTGGCGACTATTTTTTCCTACGAGGATGAAGTAGCTCCAGCTAAAATCGTTTTAGGTTTCCGTAAAGATCGCGAAGATAAGATTGCCTTTATCGGTGGCGTCTTAGAAGGTCGTTTTTTATCTAAAACTGATATGGAGAGTTTGGCTAAGTTGCCAAGCAAACAAGAGCTATATGCCCAAATGGTTGGCTCAATGAATGCTCCAATTTCCGGCTTTGTTAATGTCTTAGCTGGAAACTTAAGAGGACTGGTCACTGCCTTAAAGGCAATTGGCGATTCCAAAAGCGCTTAATAAATAAATTATTAATCTTATTGTCTGACTTTTATTCTGACAATAAATCAAGTTTAAAAATATGGAAGACAAAAAAATTGAAGTCCCAGCTAAATTCAAATCTTTAGTTGAGGAAATTGAAAAAATGAGTGTTTTAGACTTAGCTGAATTAGTTAAGATCTTAGAAGAGAAATTTGGTGTTTCTGCTTCCGCTCCAGCTATGATGATGGCTGCTGGTCCAGCTGCTGCTGCAGTTGAAGAGAAAACTTCTTTCGACGTTGAAATCACTGAATCTGGTGCTAACAAAATCAATGTCATTAAAGCCGTTCGTGAATTAACTGAATTAGGTTTGAAAGAAGCTAAGGATTTAGTTGACGCTGCTCCAAAAGTAGTTAAGGAAGGTTTAAAGAAGGAAGAAGCTGAGGCTATTAAGAAGAAATTAGAAGAAGCTGGTGCTAAGGTAACTTTGAAATAATAAGTTTAGATATAAAAAAGACCACCTATTAAGGTGGTCTTTTTTTAAATGCCCAGGAAACCTCGTATGAGCTTTCCTTTGAAAGCTGGACGGCATCGGCCGGACAGCTGCGCGAGTGCGAGGATGAATGGCACAGTACTTAACAAGTCTCACCGAGACATGTTAAGCTGTAATCATGAAAACCCGAGCCTTAAATCACTCCACCTATCAACATCAATATCACATAGTCTGGGGGACAAAATATCGTCGTAAGTTTCTCAAAGAATATGTTAAGCCAGAGCTTCTGGCCATTTTTGGACGCGTTATGAAGAAATATCCGGAGCTCCAGTTAGTCTCAATCAACACCGATAACGATCATATCCATATCCAGATTGAAATTCCACCAGACATTTCAGTGGCGGCCGCCGTTCAACAATTGAAATCGATGTCCAGCGCTCATCTCAAAAAGAAGTTTAAATTTATTAAAACAATGTATCTTGATGGCGGCATCTGGAGCGTTGGATATTTTTCATCAACCATTGGACTTAATGAAGATCAAATAAAAAAATACATCGCATGGCAAGGCCAGAAGGATATGCCTCAAGTTAGTACGCTCGGGTTTTGATGACCGATAACAAGAAACCCCGTATGAAAAAAGACCATCATTTATGATGGCCTTTTTGAGTGCGGGGAGTAGGTCATTTATGATTTTTGATTTTTCCAATTTTATTATCAGTTCTTCCAGATTGCTTACTAGCGGTATTTTGAATTTCTGGCAGATAAACTCTACATTGCCATATCGCCAGAATTTTTGAGGACAGCAACAAATTATCTTATGACTTCGAGCAAATAACCCTAATTCCAAAAGTGAGATTGGACTCTTGGCTTTGGGAGAAAAATACAAAACGACACAATCACTTTGGCTTAATCCTTTCAGCTCCCATTCCAATTGTTCTTTAAATTTTTTATTGGTGACACTTTGTTTCCAATGTTCACCCCAATGTTCTCGGCGAGGATTGAGTAATGTTCCGGAATATTTTTTTAATTGATTAGCTACTTTTGTTTGCCAGTCTTCAGCTTTTCCCATTTCAATGCTTCCAGCCAAAAAGATCACTGGCTTTTTTGTTTTTGTTATTTTCTCTGGAGCGATAATAACTTGCATAAATTTTATTTTAGCAATAATTTAATTTCATCAATCTTATTGAGAGCCATCTTTTCTCCATCGCGGATAATACTGGAGATTACTTTCTGGTCATAATATTTTTTTAGACGTGACCCGGGATAGGATCCGGAAACTATTGGTTCAAGCATAACGTCAGTTTGATGTGTGTTGCTCTTAGCTAGGTTTGTTAATATTATTTCCAGTCCTCGCATCGTGACAGTGGCTGTATTAGGGTTATTGTCTTGGAATTTATAATGATTATAGAGATTGACGGCTACAACAACATCAGATCCCATATCTCTGACAATATCATCCGGGATTGGTTTAGAGGCCCCGGCATCAATTAGTAGTTTGTCTTTAAACTTCACTGGTTTAAACGTTAGTGGCACAGAAACGCTCGCCCTAATAGCCGAGGCTAGATCGCCTTTTTGAAAAACAAATGGCTCACCTCGAACAATGTCAGTTGCAACTATCTTTAATGGAATTTTAGCGTCCTTAAATTCAGCTCCGTCTAATACTTGGCGGAAAAATTTTTCTAAGCGATTGCCGGTCAAAAGACCACCGGTTCGAGCGAGATCAAAAAGAAGTGAAATCTTTTTTTGGCGGTTGCCTAAGACTTCGTCCTCTAATCTTTTGATATCTTTGAAAACAGCATAATGGGCAGCAATTAAAGCGCCAATACTTGATCCGGCCAGAAAATCAATTGGAATATTATTTTGTTCTAAAATCTTGATTACTCCAATATGAGCTGGTCCACGGAAGCTACCACTACCTAGGGCTAGGCCTAGTTTTTTTCTGTTTTTCATAGATTAGAAATATTTTTTTAAGTATTTTCCAGTCCAACTGTTTTTGACTTTTATAATCTCTTGAGGCGTTCCGCAGGCAACTAGATGGCCACCTTTGTCTCCCCCCTCTGGACCAAGGTCAATAATCCAATCGACTGATTTAATAATATCTAAATTATGTTCAATAATTAAAACAGTATTTCCTTTGTCGACTAATTTATTCAATACCTCAAGCAGTCTTTTGATATCATCAAAATGAAGGCCCGTTGTTGGCTCGTCTAAGATGTATAGAGTATTGCCAGTTGCTGGACGAGATAATTCGGTAGCTAATTTTATTCTCTGGGCTTCACCACCGGAAAGAGTAGTTGAGCTCTGACCCAATTTAATATAACCTAAACCAACATCATGAAGGGTTTGAAGCTTTTGTCGAATATTTTTTTCTTCTTTGAAAAACACTAGCGCCTCTTGAACGGTCATTTCTAAAACTTGAAAGATATTTTTTCCGTGGTATTTTATCTCCAGCACTTCTTTTTTATAGCGCTCTCCCAGGCAAGTTTCACATTTTATATAAATGTCCGGCAAGAATTGCATTTCAATTTTGATAATCCCGTCGCCACTACAAGTTTCACATCGGCCCCCAGTCGTATTGAAAGAAAAATGATTTGCTTTGTAGCCTTTGATCTTAGCTTCGGTGATGGTGGTAAAAAGATCTCTAATGGGGGTAAAGACTTCAGTGTAGGTGGCGGGATTAGACCGCGGTGTTCGACCGATAGGGGACTGATCAATATCAATTACTTTGTCAATTAACTCTAGCCCTTTAATATCTCGATGCTCTCCGGCATGAGCTTTGGAGCGATAGAAATGACGGGCCAGGGCATTAGCTAAAATATCAGTCATCAGGGTTGATTTGCCTGATCCAGAGACACCAGTAATGGCCACAAATTTCCCTAAAGGAATATGGACATCAATGTTTTTGAGATTATGTTCCTTGGCCCCTAAAATACTAATATGTTGACCAGAGCCAGGACGGTAATCCCGGGAGGCTAGAATTTCTTTGCGCCCAGAAAGATAGGCTCCAGTTAATGACTTAGGATCATTCTTGATATCTTTTGGCTCTCCGGCAAAGATAATTTCACCGCCATATTCTCCGGCTCCCGGACCAATATCAATCACATAGTCGGCCGCTAGAATAGTTGCCTCGTCATGTTCAACAACAATAACTGTATTACCTTTAGCTTGTAGTATTTTTAGAGTTTCGATTAATTTGTCGTTGTCTCGTTGGTGGAGACCAATTGATGGTTCGTCTAGAACATATAAAATACCAACGAGGGCTGATCCAATTTGAGTGGCCAGTCTTAGTCTTTGTGACTCACCACCGGAAAGCGTGTTAGCTTGACGATTAAGGTTTAGATAATCTAAGCCAACATTTTTGATAAATTCCAATTTTCTTTTTATCTCTTTGGCAACGGGAGTGGCAATCTTTTTGTCGCGTTCGCTGAGCTTAGTCGATTTTTCCAGGGCAACAAAAAATTGTCGACAATCGGAAATATTTTTTTCAGAGACATCATAAATTGATTCTCCTTCGATTTTGACTGCTAAAATTTCTGGTTTCAATCTCTTCCCGGAACATTTTGGGCAGGGTAGGGACTGCATATATTGTCCGATTTTTTGATGAATATAGCTGGAGTCGGTTTCTTCATAGCGACGTTCCAAATTAGCCATCACGCCCTCGAATTCTTTATCTCCTTTGAGTAAAATTTCAATTTGTTTTTCGCTAAATTTTTTAAGAGGAGTGTTAATGTCAAAATTATTCTTGACCCCTAATTTTTTGACAGCCTCTAAAAGCATCTGTTGGTTATGAGAGTTATAATGAGTCCAAGGTTTGATTGCCCCTTGCGCTAAACTTAAATTGGGGTTGATAATTAGCTCCGAGTCAACTTCCAACTTGTTCCCCAGTCCGCTACAAGTAGGGCAGGCCCCGCTGGAAGAATTAAAAGAAAAGTCTCCTGGTTGTAATTCGTTGAGGGTGATATGGCCCTCGGAACAAAATAGTTTCTTTTTTTCTTTTTTTAGCTTTCGCTGACATTCTGGACAATGGGGTATTCCAATCCGAGCATAGATTAATCGGAGATAATCATAAATTTCAGTAATAGTTCCAACGGTGGAACGAGGATTATGCCCAGTGGTGCGCTGATCAATTGAGACGGCCGGTGGCAGTCCCTCGATGAGGTCAACTTCTGGTCGGTCCATCAGTCCGACAAATTGTCGGGCATAGGATGATAATGATTCAACATAACGTCTTTGGCCCTCGGCATAAAGAGTGTCAAAAGCTAGAGATGACTTACCGGATCCGGAAAGACCGGTGATAACGATAAACTTGTCGCGGGGGATATCAATATCAATATTCTTCAGATTATTGACTTTAGCTCCCCTAATTTTGATATAATTATTGTTTTTATTCATGGTTTTAGATAATAGACAGAAAAAGGCGCATTATGTTGACCTTAATTTGTTCCCACCAGTTTAATCTAATTTTGGCCGCTTGAAAAGGGGGTGATTGATCGCGCCAGATATTGAAGATCTGGGTTAGCTCTTTGACAATTTCTCTTTGTTTGAAAAAAACTCCCACCTCAAGATTGAGGCCGAAAGAAAAAGAATCTAAATTTTGACTACCGACTAAAGCTTCATTCTCATCAACTATTAAAATTTTAGCATGATTCATCTTGGGGTTAGCATAGAATTTTATTCCGCTCGGTTTCAGTTGGGAGACATAGGAGTAGTTAACTTTATTGATAATATTAATATCGGTATTTCGCGGAATGATTATTTCTATTTCAATATTACGTCTTCTGGCGTCATCTAAAAGAGCCATTAGCCATCGTGGCGGGATAAAGTAAGGGGTAATAATTTTAATGCTTTTTTGAGCTGAAATAATTTTATCTTTGTAATAATCCATCAAAGAATTAATATTATGAATTGGTAGATTCTCTAGTACCAATGATTTTATCTTTTTTAACAAAGACTTGTGGTGATAGGAAATAATATGTTTCTTTTTTCCACCACAAGATTGGTAGGTGCGAGCGAAGGAACGTAAGATAGCCTTGACTGTTTTATTGCCTTCCATCTTGATTTGGATGTCTTGCCAATTAATGATTTTTTTCTCAATATTAACACCACCAACAAAGGCTATCCGTTTGTCGATTACCACTATCTTCCGATGAGTGCGATGCCAGAAACGACTGAAGAATAAAATCTCAACTCCAGCTTCGCGCAAATCAACAATGGTTTGGTGTTTTAGATTTAGACTCCCGAAGGCATCAGCAATAATGGCCACCTCTATTCCAGCCCTAGCTTTAGATTTAAGGAGCCCTATAAAGTCATGACTATCGGCCGTGTCATCCAAAAAAATATACATTTCAATGTAGATTGATTTCTTGGCCTGGGAGATTGATTTAATCATGGCGCTCCAAGCTTTCCCGGAAGTTGTATATAAATGGTATTTCATTTTAATTACTATAGCATAGTTTTAGTATTTTGTCGCTAGGTTTAGCTAAAAAATAAAAAAGAGTATTCGGGTTTGAATACTCTTTGTTGGAAGATCTTCTACTTTTCTACTTTTCGCTACGGAAGGAAAAACTTACCCCTTCCATTATTATTTCCGTCAAAATGACGTTGGAAAATATCTTTTTGGGGAAGGAGAGAATTCCTGTTATGGTGTCAGCTAACGAATTTTCTGAGGATCCGTTTGCAAAGTGTTGGCTAATTGCCTCATTTATCTCATCCTGGCATTTAATATTATTTTTATTAAAAGTGTCAGTTAGATACTTTTGCAAACATAATACCTTCCTGCCAGGCTGAGCTTCCAATAATTTGTCAAACACCTCCACCTTATCAAAGCCCTCTCTTAGTCCTAATCGTAATTTTCCGTAAAATTTAAGATTAGTGTCTCTAAATTTCCCCGTGATCTCAACGGGAATAATTACTAGGCTTTCTAATGACGGGAGAAAACTCTCTGGTTTTTGGATATCAAATACCTGGCCTGTGGCCCAAACGTAATGATCCAAAATAATTTTATCCTTCTCTTTAGTTACAAGAACGGAAAACCATTTCTTGCCTTGGTCGAAAGTGTCACCAACCAGCCGAGATGCGGTAATATGTCTTTCGGCGACGACAGCAACCACAACAAGATGAACGATAGCGGCCATCATTGCTGTCATTAATAGATTATTACCATACTGAGGTGGCAAAATTAGGATTAGGACAATCGCTATCAGTGCGGGGAGTAAGAAGCTTAATGCTGGATACTTATGGAAAGTAATGAAGTAGGTTTTAATAATTTTTTTTATCATGACTTAGTTTTTTGAAGGTTGATAAGATGGTTCAGGTTAATTGCCAGATCCATCTAAGCCCTAGATAGACTTAGTAATTAACCCAAGATAACCTTGTTTTTTAAGCAACAAATAACTGATTTTTTAGCCTACCATAATTTTTTATTCTAGTCAATGGTTATAAAAAAAGACTATTTTGGGAAATAGTCTTTTGGTGATTTTTGAAATTAGGTGACCTGAAGTATCGGAATTGATAATCTTTCGTATAAGGAGCCGGAGGCTATTTTTTTGATTTTTTCATAAGCCTCTTGCCAGGTAACGATTGTGCCATTTTCGATTTTATCTTTTCTAAGCTTTTCATGTAACTCCATTTGGACGTTGGGATTAAAAACATTTTTTAGTCCGTCGGTTAATAAACAGAATTGAAAAAATGCTTCATCTTTTTCGAGGCAGAAGATAATTCGGATATTCAAGTCTGTGAGGTAAACCGCAAATAAAACACTGTCCTTGTTTGCTGCAAATATTGTTGGGAGCCTTTGGATATAGCTAGTCTTGGTGTCTAACCCTTCCATTTCTTTTAGATTTAATGACTCAAATACTTGTTTGGAAGTTTCAATAAACATTGCTATTTGTAGCTTCGATAGTATTGAAAACCATTCTTTGAGTTTTGGGCCAGAAACTGAACCTTTTGGTAAAACTATGTGCAGAACGTCCTGATTTTTCATGGGGTATAATTTTTTATTTGATTAATTGTCAATGAATTATTTTTTATACTATAATATTCTATAATTTTAGTCAATTAATCAAATAAAAAAGAGATCTGATGCTTCAGACCTCTTTAAGGGATTAGGAATTAATACTGAAGTCGTGTGTGAATCTTAATTGATTCGGCCTCGATCAGTATCTTAATCTTATGATCCATTTCCTCATTTTTGAGAAGGAGAGATATCTCTTCATCAAATTTTTGAAAGAATGCCCCCTTCTTTTTTCCACCATCTTCAGCTTCTTCATCTTTGATAATGGGAAAAAGAAACTCTTTGGCTTTGTCCCAGGTGTCCATATTAAATCCTCCATTAGCTCCTTTGGCTATTGCTTCCGCAATTATTGACGCAAAATTTTCTGCTGGGATTGATTTGGCAGCCTCTTCTAAACAGTTAGTCATTATCGTCCTGTTTTTTAGGTTGGAGATATAATTACTAGTTTCCTGAACGCAAAGCCCGACCCGATGAAGGTCTATTGGGTCCTTCTGATTAGTAATTTTTTTAACATAATATTTGACTATTCTGTTGCTGAGTTCACTAACTTCAGATGACCGCATTTGATTGACCAAATAAGTTATTGAAAGGTAAGAGTTATGGCCTCCCGTTAACTTATCAAGCAAATTGTATTTAAATTTCAGTCTTTTTATTTTCAGGCTGAATATGATAATGATAAGTATTATTATCAAGATAAGAGAAATGATGATAAAAGATGTAGTGCTCATGATTAAAAGTTCTTTAGGATTAATAATAGTTTGGATTAATTGTTAACCTCACCTTGGCAGATGAATTTAGCAATTAATCCAACTTAATCTTATTTTTTTAATGAGCTATTATTGACTTTAAAAATTATCATAATTTATTATTTCAGTCAATGGTAACAAAAAATAGGCCTCTAGCCTATTTCTCATTTCGTACCGCTACGGGGAATTGAACCCCGATTATCAGGTTGAAAACCTGGCGTCCTAACCATTAGACGATAGCGGCATGGTTATTAAATTAAGCAATAAAAAAGCGCTTTACAATTAGGCGTTTTTTATGGTTTAATTGATAAATAAAGTATAAATAATTTTTTCCCGTTAGTCAAGATAACCCACATATTATCTGCATCCTGATAGTTATTGTCGTCAGATAACATTTGATGACCATCATCAGAAAAATCAAAATAGATTGTAATTTAAAATTAGAGTAATTTAAACTTGCTTTTTTAGAATTATATAGTAATATATAAATACATTCGTGTGGTCCGATGGCGAAGTGGTCTAACGCTGCAGTTTGCAAAACTGCCATTCGTGGGTTCGACTCCCACTCGGACCTCAGGACTTCTTGTCGATCTTTGTTCTGCTGACAGGACAAAAAAATAGCGCTGGCTCGCAAGGCCAGTCCTTGGTAGGCGGGAAGTTTAGTCAGCAAAAACGTTCAGGGATTAATTTTTTATAAAAATATAAAACAACTAATCTGTGAACATCAAGCGGCATAAGAGGCATAAGCCTCTTTTGCCATTTAATCCCTTATTTATGTCATTATCAATTGGAATTGTTGGTTTGCCCAATGTTGGTAAATCAACTCTATTTAATACTCTTACCAAAAAAGGCGTTGACGCCTCTAATTATCCTTTTTGTACCATCGACCCTAATGTCGGCGTGGTTAAGGTTCCGGATAATCGGTTGAATGCTTTGGCGGAGATTTCTCGGCCGGCTAAAATTATCAATACTGTCATTGAGTTTGTTGATATTGCTGGACTGGTTAAGGGAGCTTCTGAGGGGGAAGGATTGGGAAATAAGTTTTTGTCTCATATTCGGGAATGTGATGCTATTTGTGAAGTGGTCCGTAATTTTGTTAATGATGATATTATTCATGTTGATGGTCGAGTTGATCCTCAAAGTGATGAAGAAACTATTCACATGGAGCTCGTCTTTGCTGATTTAGCTACGGTAGAAAAGAGATTAGAGAAAGTGGCCCGAGAAGCTCGCAGTGGCGACAAAGAGGCCGTGAAGCTTAAAGCATTATTAGAGAAAGCTCAGGCTAGTTTGGCTCAGGGCATTGCTGTCAGGAAATTAGAGTTGAGCGAAGATGATAGTTTTCTTTTAAAGAGCTTAAGTCTTTTGACTGCTAAGCCAATGCTCTATGTTTTAAATACTGATGAACCAAAGTCAGCCCAGGACTTTAATTGGGCGGGCGAGACTATTAAAATAAATGTTAAGTTAGAAGAAGAAATTGCCAGCTTACCGGAGGAAGAACAAGCGGAGTATATTAAAGAGTTAGGATTAGATCAGAGTGGGTTGGATAAGTTGATTAGAGCCTCATATAAACTATTAGGACTTGATACTTTTTTTACTACCGGAGCAGATGAGACTCGAGCCTGGACCGTCAAGCATGGCAGTCGAGCGCCTCAGGCTGCCGGTGTTATTCATACTGATTTTGAAAAAGGTTTTATCCGAGCCGAGGTTATCTCTTGGGAAAAATTTGTTGAAGCTAAGAGTGAAGCTCGAGCACGCGAGTTAGGACTAATGCGAACCGAAGGAAAAGATTATATTATTCAAGATGGTGATGTTTGTAATTTTTTAGTTAATCGCTAAAGTTAATTTAATATTGAGATCAAAGAAAAAAGACTGCCATTTTGAAGTGACAGTCTTTTTAGAAGTCTATCTCTGGTAGGATTCTAACCTACGACCTTTGTTTTTGCTTAAAAGGTTTAATCCTTTAAGCAGAATAATTAAATTTTTTTCCCATATTAAGGTTCTTGAGTTTTTCCTCTCACTGATGTTCGATCATTTTTCTTCCCTCGGAAATGACGTGATGATTAACCCATCTAATTATTCTAATAACAAGCTCTAACAGACCGAGCTACAGAGATTCCAATCACCTCTATCAATTCAGCTAAAGGCGATTGTTTACTATAGCACACAGTCATGGTTTTGTCAACGTCAGATTAATTCTCTGAAAACTTAGATTTGGTAGCGATCCTGGAAAAATATTCCTTGACTTCTTCTTTGGGGTCTTTGATATTTTTTATGGCTTCATCAACTGCAAAATTAAATTTTTCGGAGTCACCAGCACCATCAATAATATTCTTGGCGTTTGCGGTGTTAGTTTCGTAAAAAGTTACGACATTTCTCTGAAAGAAAGGGAATCTCGGGTCGTCTTTAAATTTAACCTCCATCTCAGCATATTGCTTTTTGATTTCAGCTAAGACCTCTAGCTTTTTGTCATAGAGATTTTGAATTAAGGCTTCCTTTTCAGGAGAAAAGTCATCATGGTTGAAAGGTAGTTCCTTGATGTCCGGTCTAGCGGCCCAGAGTTCGTTGTTAACATCAATTAAGTTGCCACGAGTTAAATTAACTCTATCCACAACCTCTTCTTTGACGGCGCCGGAAGCACTTTCAATATCATTGGAAGCGGAATAATCAGATTGGATTATTTTTCGCGTGGCAATAATTTTCTCTGGACTTACCACATCAAAACCATCATCATCGACCTTCATAATTATATTGCCATCCTCAGTATCAAAGACAACGCTATGGCCATTCTTGAGACTAACTAAGATCTCGCTACCTTCGCGACTGAAAGCAGCCGGTGTTTGTCCGAGGAAATTAGTAATAGCTGACTCCGGTTTAGAGTTATATACTAAGCAATTGTTAATGAAATTTTTGTAAACTTCTTGATCGGACTCGGGTAGTGCCTCCCATCCTGGAATGGAATCGGCAAAAGTCTTGGGGGCTGGAGCTAGGTTCTCCTGAGCAATAGTCGGTTTACTAATTTTTTTGCCACCGAAGAACTCTTTAATCTTATGGAAAACTCCAACCGGAGCCTTGCTTTCGTCAGCCAGAGTAATTTTAGCGGCTGGCGCTAAATTGAACTCCTGAGCCTTGGTTTCTAGGGTAATTTCTTTAAGGGCCATTGGTTTAATTTCAACGTTAACTCCGGTTCTGGTGATATCCGAATTTTTAATTACATAAATTTGGCCATCTTCAGTTTGGATAACTCGATCTCCGGGATGAACATAAACATCTCCGGCTCCATGAACTTCAACATCACCATTGGGTTGAACAAAATTAACTGGAGTATCTCTGCCAACATTAGCATAGGTACCGATGCTTTGGCCTTTCTCCAAGACATTAACTGTTACTTTCTGATCTAGGAGAGAAGTCTTTAAATCAAGATTGCCTTTAAGGGCTGGATCGCTAGTTAGGTAATTAACTGTTTCTTGGCTATTAGGACCGGTAGGAATTGGCTTGTCAACAACTTCGGAAACGATTTGATCAGTTTCGGGTTGAGAGGTGGCAATATCTTGATTTTCAATATTAGTTGGTTCGTTGGTAGTTAATTCTTCATGAGTATTTTGGGCACTACCATTACCCATGACAAATTCACTGAAGAGGCGACCGGCAGCGGCAAACCCCATTGAAATAGCAGCTCCTTTGAAGGCTTGTTTAACCACGTATTCTTTTCTTTCTTGACTTAACTCTTTTTCGTGAAAATCTAACATTTTTTCCAACCGGTCTTCTACGTCTTGGCGCTCATCGCTATTTGTATATCCTGGGTAAATCCAATTTTCAGCTTGAGCCATAATACTCATCAGGTTGTATTGATTTTTGAGGCGCCCTTCTTTGTTTCCGAAATTAACTGCTCCGTCATCTAATCGTTTTTTAGTATAGTTTAGTCTGGTTTTTAGACGTTTCTCTAATTCAAGTCTCTTGTTATAGTTACCCTCGGTACTTATTCGATTAATGAGGGAGCTAATTTTATCTTCTAAGCCAAAGCTAACTTCAATATTTTCATCGACTTTACCTATCTTCTTACCGCTACTTAAATCAAAATTTTTGGCTGTTTCACTTTCATCCTTTTGACCGCGGCGACCCATAATATCTTTTTGACGAATATTTTCCTTAGCTCTTTTTAAAGAGCGAAAATAACCGATGATACCTGCTCCGCCGACAACTCCACCAAAACTAACGGCTGCACCTAGGGCACCGAGTCCCAGGGTAGCGAAGGTACGAGAGGCAAAGCCGGCGCTCATGTATAAACCGCGTTCAGTAATTACATCGGATAAGGTTTTTTTGATAAGTGATTGATCGCGCATCTTTAATAATTGAGTTTCAACTTCTGGGTTAGAATTTAAAAATTGGTTGAGGCGAACTTGACCATCAATTTTGTTCATTTCCATCATGGCGCCTTCTTCTGATAAATTATAATTCTTTGTCAGGACATCAAAAGCTAACTCCTTGTCTTTGTTATATTGAGCTTCAGCTTTAAGAAACTTTTGATGATCGGATTCTTTGGCAGTATCGTAGCGCCATTCATCTGGAATCTGTGCTAGAGCAGTCGCTGATTCATTAAAATAATTAGCGAACTCTATCCCTGGTCCACTTAAGGTATTTGATTTTCTTAAATAATTTATCTGTATCTTTCCTTTTTTGTCCATTTCTACGTCTGGACCATAATTATAGAGGCCTTCGGTTAACTCACTAAGCATTTTCTTATGTCCCTCAATTCCAATAGACAATGATCTCCCAGCTTTATCTTTTTCAATTTCGGCTATTTGGTAATGCTTGGTAATTCCAAGCCATAAGTTTTTGCCTAACGCGGCGGCGTTTCTAAGACTTAGGGCCGAGAGGCCCTTGCCAGTCAATCCGGAAAAACGACTTTGATATTCGGCCAAGGAGTCCTCCTTAATATCTCCTAAAATACTTTGTTCTAAGTTCTCTAAAGCTAGGACTTTTTGACCTGGTAATAATAAGTCAAACTCTGGAATCTCGACTTCAAGTTCTTCGGGTTTGATGTTTAGATTTTTGAGCTTGTTCTCAATTACATCTTCTGGTAAAACCTCAATGTCTTTCTCAGGAATATTGTTAAGCGGGTTTGAGCCAAGAATATTCTTCATCATAGATTTAGAATTATTTTATAATAATTTAATAAAGTTATTATATCAGGAAAACCTTAAAAAATCAAGGGGAAAAAGACCTTTTTGGGGTCCTTAAAAAACCCTTGACAATAATTTTTAAATAACTTATTATTGTTGTATACAAAATTTAAAAACTAAAGAGATTTCTGATAAACAAGATAAATTATTTTATCTTTGTTTTTTTCTGCCTAAAGATATTAGTTTCTAAATTAGAGTTTTTTAACAATTGCAAATTTGGTGAAGGTTTCTACCGGTCACGCTTCCCCGCGAGGCACGGTAGACAAGAAATAATTTTTGATGCTAACAGGCATCAATTCGGAATAAAGAGTAAATAGAGTACAAAAAATACATTTATTATCTCGAGCAATCGAGATCTCAAATATATATAATCAGAGAGTTTGATCCTGGCTCAGGATGAATGCTGGCGGCGTGTCT
>Ga0265297_10003979_pt1 | contig 25216 bp, 39 predicted proteins | sample Munlanlwell13791_FD_192502 | JGI IMG/M metagenome (GOLD analysis project Ga0265297, IMG submission 192502) | Leachate microbial communities from a municipal landfill in Southern Ontario, Canada - Leachate well 137-91 | ecosystem: Engineered > Solid waste > Landfill > Unclassified | place... | reverse complement strand
AATGGAACTTTTCAAGCCTTTTGTTATCGGTCGATTGATTTCTGAGGGTTATGTTCACAATGTGAAAAATGCTACTAGATTGATTGAAAAAAATGAACCTTTTGTTTGGGATATTCTTGAAGATATCACTAAAGATCGTCACGTTTTGTTAAATCGCGCTCCAACATTACACAGATTGGGAATTCAAGCCTTTCAGCCTATCTTAATTGAAGGAAAAGCAATTAAAATCCACCCACTTGTTTGTTCCGCATTTAACGCTGATTTTGATGGCGACCAAATGGCGGTTCACTTGCCGCTTTCAGAAGAGTCGCAAAAAGAGGCCAGGGAGATAATGCTGTCGAGAAAAAACCTACTAAAACCTTCATCAGGAGATCCAGTAGTCTCTCCAACGCTCGATATGATCCTAGGTTGCTATTTCTTGACTACAATTTCTGAAGGACGAAAAGGCGAAGGAAAAACGTTCACATCCAAAGAAGATGCCTTGCTAGCTCGCGATTTGGATGTGATAGATCTTAAGTCCAGAATAAAAGTCAATATTAATGGTGAATTACTGGAGACATCAGCTGGAAGAATAATTTTTAACGAAATTATTCCAAAGGAACTAGGATTTAGAAATCAAGATTTCGATAAATCTGAAATTTCCAAATTAATTGCTCAATCATTCAAGATCGCTGGATTGGATGCAACCGCGACTTTTGTTGACAAAATTAAAGAACTTGGATTCGAATATTCAGAGCGCTCAGGTATCACTTTCTCAGCTTTTGATATTCAAGTTCCAGCTAAGAAGAAAGATATTTTAGAGAATGCCGAAAAACTACTTGATACTATCAACCAGCAGTATCGTCGAGGGTTGATAACTAATGAAGAGCGCTACGCAAAAACAGTTGAAATTTGGATGAATGCTTCCGGCGAACTTCAAGAGGCGATGTTGGAGAACTTTGATAAGGAAAATGATATAAATATTATTCGTGTGTCTGGTGCCCAGGGCAAGGTTTCTCAGCTTAACCAGCTCGCTGGTATGAAGGGGCTGGTTGCAGATCCGACCGGAAACATTATTGAATTGCCGATAAAATCAAACTTTAAAGAAGGTTTGTCTGTTTTTGAATATTTTGTTTCTTCACATGGATCGAGAAAAGGTCGTGCTGATACCGCTCTTCGCACATCTGAAGCCGGTTATCTTACCAGAAGGCTAGTCGATGTATCCCAGGATACAGTAATTACCTGTAACGATTGTGGAACTCAGCGCGGAATTACGATTAAGAGAGATTTTTACCACTCTATCGGTGATGATTGGTCCAAACATATTACTGGTCGCGTTCTTAACCAGGCTGTTGCCGGTTTTGAAAAAGGCCATTTAGTGGATATCGAGACAATGAAAAAGATTAATGAATCAGAAGCTAGTGAAGTCGAGATCAGGTCTTTACTTACATGTGAGAAAGAGTGGGGAGTCTGCCAGAATTGTTATGGTGAAGATTTGGCTACCGGAAAATTAATTGAAATCGGTTCCGCTGTTGGTATTGTTGCCGCTCAAGCAATTGGCGAACCAGGAACACAGCTAACGATGAGAACTTTTCATACTGGTGGTGCGGCTGGGGAAGATATTACTTCCGGTCTTCCTCGTGTTGGTGAGCTTTTTGAGGCCAGAACGCCGAGGGCGATCGCTGTTATGTCTGAGATTGATGGCAAAGTTAGTGTTAAAAAAGATAAAAATAAATTGATTATTACTGTAGTCGGAAAAGGTGAAAGCGAAAATCAATATCAAATTCCTGAAGGTTATTCAATGACGGTAAAAAATGGTGACATGGTTAAATCAAAAGAAATTATCGCCGCAGCGAAAGATGAAAGTCTTGATCCAATTAGGGCTAAGGCTTCTGGAATGGTCAGAATAGTGGACGATCTTGTGAGTGTTGTTACAAAAGGTAAAACTTCAAGAGAATATATAGTTTCTGAGATGATAGGCCTTCATGTCTCTGACGGTGATGAGGTTAAGAAAGGTCAGGTATTGACTGATGGTCACCTTGATCTACAAAGAAGTTATGAATTGGCCGGGTCAAATTTTACTGAACGCTACATCATGACAGAAGTACAAAAGATTTATGCTTCTCAGGGTCAGGACATTAACGACAAGCATTTGGAGGTAATTGTCAGACAGATGAATTCCAAATGTCGAATAATGGATCCGGGAGATTCAGATTTTCTTGAGGGAAGTATTCAGGATCGCCTGAAGGTTTCAAGAATTAATTCAGAATTACAAAAAGATGGCAAGAAACAAATTCTAAGCCAAGAGGTTGTCATGGGAATAACTAGAGTCGCACTGAAAACAGAGAGCTTCCTTTCTGCCGCATCATTTATGGAAACTACTTCAATATTGATAAACGCAGCAATAAACGGGGACGTCGATAATCTTCGTGGGCTTAAGGAAAATGTCATTATCGGTCGCAAAATTCCTGCCGGTACCGGCTTTAGAAAATAAGAGAAGTTTACAGTTTAGAAAAATTATGTTAGAATCTTCCTGTTACTAGAATTAGGAGAATAGTGCCAACAATTAATCAATTAATCAGAAAAGGCCGAAAGAAACCGGTCAACAAAACTAAGACAACCGCGCTTAAGCATGGTTTTAATTTTATTAAAAATAGTCCGGTAGATATCAGAAAAGGTTGTCCACAAAAACGAGGAGTTTGTGTTAAGGTTTCAACAATGACTCCAAAGAAACCAAACTCAGCTCTTAGAAAATTTGCCCGTGTTAGGCTTACCAACGGCATGGAAGTTAACGCTTATATCGGTGGCGAAGGACATAATTTGCAGGAACATTCAGTCGTTTTAATCAGGGGTGGTAGAGTAAAAGATCTTCCTGGTATGCGCTATCACATTGTCCGTGGCAAGCTTGATTTAACCGGTGTTAAAGATAGAAAACAGGGAAGAAGTAAATATGGTGCCAAGAGAGGTAAAGAATAATGTCTAGAGGTCACAGCAAAATTAAAAAACAGCAATTATCTCCTGATCAAAAACATGGGAGCGTTCTTGTAACCAAATTTATCAACTATATAATGGAGCGTGGCAAAAAAAGTGTTGCCGAGAAGATAGTTTATTCCTCAGTTGAGAAATTGGCAGATCAAACAAAATTGCAGCCACTTGATGCTCTTGATCGAGTGATGAAGAATGTTGGCCCTCTTTTAGAAATCAAAGCCAAAAGAATCGGTGGAGCAAATTATCAAGTTCCAATAGAGGTGAGTAGTATCAGAAAAGAAACTCTAGCACTTCGCTGGATAATTGATGCAGCAAAAAAAAGAAAAGGTGCTCCAATGTCGGAAAGATTAGCGGCGGAGATGCTTGATGCCTATAACGGTGTTGGCGCAGCGATTAAGAAAAAAGAAGATACTCACAGAATGGCCGAAGCCAATAAGGCTTTTGCTCACTTCGCTAGGCTTTAGGTTCTTATGTTTGACTTGATCATAGATTATGTGTTACAAATATACTGTTAGGGAGGCGTTTTTTTATTCTAATTAAAATTTTATGGCCAGAGATTATCCTTTAGAAAAAATTAGAAACATTGGTATTGCAGCGCACATTGATGCCGGAAAAACTACGGTAACTGAGCGTATTCTTTACTATACTGGTAAAAAGCATAAAATTGGTGAAGTGCATGAGGGAGCGGCGGAGATGGATTGGATGGAGCAGGAAAAGGAGAGGGGAATTACCATTACCTCTGCTGCTACGACCTGTTTTTGGGATAACCATCGGATTAATATTATTGATACTCCTGGCCACGTTGACTTCACCGTCGAGGTTGAGCGATCTTTCCGAGTGCTTGATGGTGCTGTCGTTGTATTTGATGGCAAAAATGGTGTTGAGCCACAATCGGAAACAGTTTGGCGTCAGGCAGAAAAATATGATGTTCCACGAATTTGTTTTGTCAATAAATTAGATGCCATAGCTGGCGACTTTTACATGAGCTTTGATTCAATTAAGGAAAGATTAGGTGCCAATGCGGTTGCTGTCCAATTACCGATTGGTGCCGAAAGTGATTTCAGTGGCGTTATTGATTTAATGAAACAAAAAGCTTACTTTTGGAGCTCCGATGATCTTGGAAAAAATTATGAAGAAAAAGATATTCCGGCTGATATGATTGAAAAGGCTAATGAGTGGCGAGCTACGATGATCGAAAAAATTGTTGAAACTGATGATACTCTGCTTGAAAAATATCTTTCGGGTGAAGAATTTAATATGGAAGAGCTTAAAAAAGCTTTACGTGATGCTGTCATACATAATAAGATTTATCCAGTTTTTGCTGGTACTGCGCTCAAAAATAAAGGAATTCAGCCATTACTTGATGCTGTTGTTGACTATTTACCTTCACCTATCGATATTGAGCCACCCAAAGCCTTAAAGGCAGGAACTGAAGAAGAGGTGGTTTTAAAAGTCGATGATGACGCTCCATTTTCTGGTTTTGCTTTTAAGGTTGCTGCCGATCCATTCGTTGGTAAACTGACATTCTTTCGAGTATATACTGGCAAGCTAACTGCAGGATCTTATGTAGTGAATACAAACTCTGGGGAAAAGGAACGCATTGGAAGAATTCTTAGAATGCACGCCAATCACAGAGAAGAAGTATCAGAAGTCTATGCTGGAGAAATTGCTGCTGCTGTCGGTTTAAAAGCAACCACAACCGGCGATACTCTTTGTGATCCGAACTACAAAGTTGTTCTTGAGCAGATTACCTTTCCTGAACCGGTTATTTCTATTGCCATTGAGCCGAAGACTAAGGCTGATCAGGAGAAAATGGGAATCGCTTTGCAAAGACTGGCTGAAGAGGATCCAACTTTTAGAGTTTCAACTGATGAAGAAACCGGCCAAACTATTATTGAAGGAATGGGCGAGCTGCATCTTGAGATTATTGTTGATCGTATGAAGCGTGAGTTTAAAGTCGAGGCGAATATTGGCAACCCTCAGGTGGCATACAAAGAAACAATTAGAAAATCTGTTCAACAAGAAGGTAAATATATCAGGCAATCTGGTGGCCGTGGTCAATATGGTCACGTTTATTTAGAGATTGAACCAAATGAACACGGTGCTGGGTTCGAATTTGTTAATAAAATCGTTGGCGGAGCGATTCCAAGAGAATTTATACCTGCGGTACAAAATGGGGTTGCCGAAGCGATGTCCCGTGGTGTTATTGCTGGATATCCGGTAGTCGATACTAAAGTCACTCTTTATGACGGTACTTTCCATGATGTTGATTCCTCAGAAATGGCCTTTAAGATTGCTGGCTCAACGGCTTTCCAAGAGGGATTCAAAAAAGCTGATCCGGTGATTCTCGAGCCGATAATGAAAGTAGAAGTTACAGTTCCTGAGGAGTTTACTGGAGATGTTGTTGGCGATTTGAACTCCAAACGTGGCCAGATAGAAGAAATGAATGATCGCTCAAATACGAAAGTCATTGATTGTAAAGTCCCACTGTCGTCGATGTTTGGCTATTCTACAACTTTGCGCAGTATGACTCAGGGCAGAGGAAATTATTCGATGGAATTTGACCATTATGCTGAAGTTCCGACTAATATTGCCAAGGATATTATTGAAGGTAAAAAATAACGAAAATTTGTTGACTTATCGCAAATTTTAGGTTAACATAAATAAGTATATAAATTATAAAGAATTATTTTAAAGGAGAAACGATGGCTGCAGAAAAATTTGAAAGAACCAAAACTCACGTGAATGTTGGTACGATCGGACACGTTGATCATGGTAAAACAACTCTTACTGCTGCTATTACCCATGTTCTAGCTAAAGAAGGTAAGGCAGTTGAGAAAAAATTTGATGAAATCGATAACGCCCCAGAGGAAAAAGAGCGTGGTATTACTATTGCTACCTCTCACCAGGAATATGAATCAGATAAGCGTCATTATGCCCATGTAGACTGTCCAGGTCATGCTGATTATGTTAAAAACATGATAACCGGAGCTGCTCAAATGGACGGTGCTATTCTGGTTGTATCAGCTGCTGATGGTCCAATGCCACAAACTAGGGAGCATATACTTCTGGCATATCAGGTTGGTGTACCAAAAATTGTCATTTTCTTAAACAAGGTTGATATGGTTGATGATCCAGAGCTTCTTGATCTAGTTGAGATGGAGATTCGTGAGCTTCTGACTAAATACAAATATGATGGCGACAACACCCCAATTATCAGAGGATCAGCACTTAAAGCACTAGAAGATGATGCAGATGCCACCAAAGCAATTAAAGACTTAGTCGATGCTCTTGATACCTGGATTCCTGAACCAAAAAGAGACATTGACAAAGATTTCTTAATGCCGATTGAAGATGTTTTCTCAATTAAAGGACGAGGAACAGTCGCTACTGGTCGTATCAGCCGTGGCATTGTCAAGGTAAATGAAGAAGTTGAGATCATTGGTATCAAAAAGACCACCAAGACGGTTGTTACAGGTGTCGAGATGTTTAGAAAGATGCTTGATCAAGGCCAGGCCGGCGATAATGTCGGTGTACTTCTTCGTGGTGTTGAAAGAGAAGATATTGAAAGAGGACAAGTTTTGGCTAAACCAGGAAGTATTACTCCCCACACAGAATTTGAAGCTGAGGTATATGTTTTGACCAAAGAAGAAGGTGGAAGACACACTCCATTTACCAAGGGATATAAACCGCAGTTTTACATTGGTACTACTGATGTAACCGGTGAAGTTGAATTTGAGGGTGAAATGGTTATGCCGGGAGATACCGTAAATGTTAAAGTCAAACTTATAGTTCCAATTGCCCTTGAAGAAAATTTGCGCTTTGCTATCCGTGAAGGTGGTAAAACAGTAGGTGCTGGAGTAGTAACCAAAATTGTCAAATAAATTACGATCGCAAGGAGTTTAGTGGCCGTGACTAAAGATACAATCAAACAGAAAATCAGAATTAAGCTCAAGGCTTATGATTATCGGATAATTGATAAATCAGCAGGTGAAATAATCGAAACTGCCACCAGATCTGGTGCTAAAGTGATTGGTCCGATTCCGTTGCCTACTGAAACTTCTAAGCTAACAGTGATTAAGTCACCTAATGTGTTTAAAAATAGTCGCGAGCAGTTTGAAATGCGTGTTCACAAAAGGCTTATTGACATTTTAAACCCAACGCCCAAAACTATTGATAATTTAATGAGCTTGGATTTACCAGCTGGCGTTGATATCGAGATTAAAATGTAGGTTTATAACTGCTAAATTATCCTCGAAAATAAACATCGAGGATAATAAGGAGAGATAAACAAAACATAAGAGTTACGGACCATGGAAAACAGCTGCATTAAGCAGCCGGTTCCAGGTCATTTGTTGTTTGAGGATGAAAATGAAGTTTTTTTTCGGCAAAAAACTAAATATGACCCAGATCTTTACTGAAGAAGGCGAAGCTTTAGCAGTTACTATTGTTAAAACTTTACCTGTTGAATTTTATGATCGGGTTCTTGAGGAAAAAAGGGGCTATTCTGCCATTATGTGCAAAGTAACAAATGGCAAAAAAGAAAGATTGGTTGAATTCAGGTCCGATAAAGATGATTTTTCTGAAATGAAGAAAGGCGATAAATTTGACGAGAGTCAGTTTATTGTTGGAGACAAAGTTACAATTACTGGCATTAGCAAGGGCAAGGGTTTCTCTGGAACGATCAAAAGATATGGTTTTGCTCAGGGGCCCAAAACCCATGGGTCTAATCAGCAGCGTCGATTGGGTTCAATTGGCGCCGCTTATCCGCAGCATGTCCTGAAAGGCCAGAAAATGCCTGGTCGGATGGGTAATAGCCAGATAACAATTAAAAATCTTAAGGTAGTCGATGTTGATAATAAAAATCATTTCCTTTTAATATCCGGGGCGATACCAGGTAATAATGGTTCACAAGTTAAAATTGTTTCAAAATAATGAAAATAGATTTTTATAAAAATAATGGTGAAAAAGATAAGTCGGTTGAATATCCGAAATTTTTAGAATCAGAAATCTCTGACCAGAGAGTTCTTGATTATATCAGGTATATTCGCAATGCTGTTAGGGAAAATATCGCTCACACCAAAGATCGCAGTGAAGTTTCTGGTGGTGGGAAAAAGCCCTGGAAGCAAAAAGGTACCGGCAGGGCAAGACACGGCTCCCGCAGATCACCTATCTGGTCTGGTGGTGGAATTACTTTTGGTCCAAGAAATAATCGCAATTTTGAGCTGAAAATGAACAAAAATGAGAAGAGAAAGGCACTTTTAGCGATTGTTTTCTCCTTCATTAAGGACAATAAGGCTTTGGGTGTTTCAGATTTTAAACTAGATAAACCAAAAACTTCTGAAGTTGCGAAGCTTGTAGAAAAATTACCGATAAACGGTAGGTTCGCCTTAATTTCGACCAAAGAGGATGAGAATACAGAAAAATCGTTTAAAAATATCGCTGCTTGTCATACTATGACTGCTGAAAAAATTGATCCAGTTAAACTGCTTGCGGGAGATTTTATTCTATTTACAGGTGAATCCTTCAAAAAAATAGCTGAAATTTATAATCCTGACAAAAAAATATCAAAAGTGAAAGCGAAAGATAATGAGTAATATATTAATTAAAAAACCGATAATATCTGAAAAAAGCTTCAATTTGGCAGCTAATGGAGTTTATACTTTTCTTGTTGATTTAAGCTCTGAAAAGAAGCAGATCGCCAGAGAAGTTGAAGAGTTATTTAAAGTTGATGTCATATCGGTTAACATCGTTAATATTCCAGGCAAAGTAAAGAGAGTTAAAAAAGGTTATGGCAAACGAAGTGATATTAAAAAAGCTTTAGTAAGGATTAAAAAAGGGCAAAAGATTTCAATTTTTGAAGTTGAAGAAGATAAAAAACAAAAAACTCAAAAGGAGATGAAAGCCAAAGACTCCAAAACAAAGATTGGTAGAAATAATATTGATGACAATCTAGCCAAGGAAAATAATGCCAATTAAAATCGCAAAACCTACAACGAATGGCAGAAGAGGTAGTAGTTTTATCTCTGGTGTTTTAATTGGTAACACAAAAATCAAGGGGCTCAGGCAGGTTGTAAACAAAAAATCTGGTCGCAATAATTCAGGTAAAATTACCGTTGCTCATCGTGGTGGAGGTTCGAAAAGATTTTACCGTTTGGTTGATTTTGTTTTTAATTCTGACTGTAAGGCAACTGTTTTAGAAATTCATTATGATCCAAACAGGAGCGCAAATGTTGCCCTGATTGAAACAGAGGGCAAGGAATATAAATATATTCTTGCGCCTGCAAAAATTAAAGTTGGTTCAGTTATTGAATCAGGGAATAGCGTCCCGATAAAAATTGGGAATAGAATGCCTATCAATAAAATTCCTGTTGGCACAGAAATCCATAATATCGAAATAGTTCCTGGGAAAGGTGGTAAAATTTGTCGAAGCGCCGGAAATTTTGCTACTCTCCTGGGCGTCGAACCAAAAACTGCTCATGTGAAAATGCCAAGCGGTGAGGTTAGAAAAGTTTTATCCACCTGCTGGGCATCAATTGGTGCGGTTGGAAACCAGGAATTAATGAATGTAAATCACGGTAAAGCTGGAAGAATCAGAAACAAGGGCATAAGACCGACCGTAAGGGGTAAGGCTAAAAATGTTGTTGATCATCCGCATGGTGGTGGTGAAGGTGGCACATCTATAGGCTTGAAATACCCAAAAACTCCTTGGGGTTTGCCAACACTTGGATACAGAACCAGGGACAAAAAGAAGTATTCAAAGAAAATGATTATTAAGCGCAGGAGCCGATAATGTCTAGATCACTCAAAAAAGGACCATATATTGATGAAAGATTAGCAAAAAAAGTTGCCGATGCCAAAAAAAATGGTGGTAAGATTGTAATTAAAACTTGGTCCAGATCTTCAACGATTACTCCGGAAATGGTTGGGGTAACAATCGCAGTCCATAATGGTAAAGAGCATACCCCGGTTTTTATTGTTGAAGACATGATCGGTCACAAACTTGGTGAATTTTCTCCAACAAGGAAGTTTAGAAGACATGGTGGAAAAATTGCCAAAGAGCAGGGTGCTTCTAGCGGTAGCAAGGTTTAAAACATGGAAATTACAGTTAAAAGTAAATATTTGAAAATATCACCAAGAAAGTTAAGATTGGCTGTTAATTTAGTTCGGGGAAAAAATCTAGAAAAAGCCAGAGATATTCTTTTTCTATCTAACAGCAAAGGTACCAGAATGTTGAAATGCTTAGTTGATAGCTCAATTGCCTCTGCTAAAGAATCAGGTCTTGAAATTAATAAATTTTCTATCAAGAGCATAATCTGCAGCGATGGCCCAAGGCTAAAAAGAGGTAAGCCAGCATCCAAGGGTTCAATGATGGCAATCAAAAAAAGACAGAGCCATATGAGTTTAACAATCTCAGATAATGCTTCTGCTACTTTGCCTTCGCCTAATGGCAAGGAGAAAACTGTAAAATTAGAAAAAGACATTAAAGAAATTAATCCCGAAGAAAAAAAGGATAAATAATGGGTCAGAAAGTAAATCCAACAAGCATTAGGCTGAAAATAAATGAGACTTGGAAATCCAGGTGGTTTAGTCGTGATAAATACCCACAGATGCTGCATCAAGATTTAGCTATCAGAAAATATTTGCTCAATGAATATAAGGGTGCAGCGATTTCCTCCATCACTGTTGATCGTGATGCTAATAAAATTACTGTTGGTATTAAAACAGCTAGACCAGGTGTGATTATTGGCAAGGGGGGTATTGGGGCTAGCAAAATTAAAGAAAGCATTGAAAGACTGATACAAGGAAGCAAATTGAAAATAAATATTGAAGAGGTAAGAAATCCAGATGCTGATGCCTCAGTCGTTGCGCAAAATATTGTGAATCAACTTGAAAAAAGAATTCCTTATCGTAGAGCGATAAAACAAGCAGCTGAAAAGGCTAATCAGTCAGGTGCTAGGGGAATTAAGGTGCAGGTTTCTGGGCGGCTAAATGGAGCAGAAATTGCCAGAAGTGAAAAAATTGTCTTAGGGCTTGTACCGCTTTCAACACTTAAGAGCAAAATTGATTATGCCTATGAAGTAGCAAAAACTACTTTCGGTACAATTGGTATTAAAGTTTGGATATATAAAGGGGAATCATCTGATGTGAATATTTCATCTCCAAATAGTAAAGGGGCGCTAGGAAAATAATTATGTTATTGCCAAAGAAATTAAAACATCGTAAGCACCAACGAGGTAAAAGAGGCGGAAATGCCACCAGGGGTTTTGAAATTAACTTCGGGTCTTTCGGCTTGAAAGCTCTTGAAAGAGGCTGGATTACTGCGAGAGAAATCGAGGCAGCAAGAAGAGCAATGACGAGGTATGTTAAAAGAGGTGGTCAGATTTGGATACGCATATTTCCCGACAAACCGGTAACCAATACTTCTGCTGAAACTCCTATGGGTTCTGGTAAAGGTACAGTTGACCATTTTGTTGCTGTTGTTAAGCCTGGGAGCATATTATTTGAGATGGATGGTGTGCCAGAAGATACTGCTAAAGAAGCGATTCGTTTAGCTTCACACAAGTTAAGAGTTAAAAGTCGGTTTGTGGTAAAGGATTAATAATGAAAAATAACAAAACTGAAAAATTTAGTAAAATGACCGACGCCAATTTATTAAAAGAAATTAAAAGTATTAATTTGACGATTTTAAATTTACGAATTGATATCGCTAATCGTAAAACCAAAGGCATTCATAGAATCTCTCAATTAAAAAAAGATATAGCAAGAATAAATACAGTGATTACCGCTCGAAAAGGAGAAACCAATGAACGATAATTTAAAAAACGGACGAGAAATTGTTGGAATTGTAGTTTCAGAACCTAAAAATAAAACACTAGTTATTGAAACTGAGCGTCTAAAAAAACATAGACTTTATGATAAGAATTATAAGATTAATAAAAAAATTAAAGCTAGCTGCTTGGTCGAAGATATTTCTGTTGGTGATCGAGTTTTAATCAGAGAAACACGACCAATCTCAAAATTTGTTAGTTTTAAAGTTGTAGGTAAAGTGAGTTAGTATGATTCAACCCGGAACACAATTAGTAATTGCTGATAACAGCGGCGCAAAAGTGATAGAGTGTATCACCACGCTCCAAGGTGCAAAATCGGATGGTGCTGTGATTGGTCAGGTAATTTCTGCTTCGGTAAAAGTTGCAACACCTAGGGCCAACGTTAAGAAAAAGGAAGTTGTCAGGGCGGTCATCGTTAGGCAAAAATTCCCTTATCGCAGACCGGATGGATCGGTGATTCGTTTTTCCGAAAATGCTGCTGTAGTTATCGATAAAGATGGTGTGCCGCGTGGTACGCGTGTGTTCGGTCCGATCCCGAGAGAACTTAGAGATAAATTTATGAAGATAATTTCTTTAGCACCAGAGGTAATTTAATGAAGTTAAAAAGAAATGACAAAGTAATAATTTTGACTGGCAAAGATAGAAATAAAGTTGCTGAAATTGAGCGAGTTTTTATATCTGAAAATAAAGCGGTTGTTAAAGGGCTGAATATTTATAAAAAAAGTGTTAAGCCTTCAAAAAAATCACCGAAAGGTGGAATTATTGAGATTAGTGCAAAAATTAATATTAGCAACCTGGGGATAGTTTGCCCCAGTTGCAATAAAGTTTCGAGAGTATCTTATAAAATCACAAATAATAAAAAAATTAGAGTCTGTCGTAAATGCAACGCCAGTCTAGAAGCGGTTAAATAATGACAAATCTAAAGGAAAAATATACCAAAGAGATTGTTAAGAAATTAAAAGAAGAATTTAGCCATTCTTCAAATTTTCAAGTTCCAAAAATCACTAGTGTTTCAATAAATGTTGGAGTCGGGAAAATTAAGGAGTCAAAAGACGATTGTGCATTGGTTGCAAAAGACATTGCTCTTATTACCGGCCAACTTCCAAGATTTAATAAAGCAAGAATTTCTGTCTCCGGTTTTAAATTGAGAGAAGGTCAAATTGTCGGATATTCTGTGACTTTGAGAAATATGAAAATGTATGATTTTATCGAAAGATTTGTCAACGTGTCGTTACCAAGAATCAGAGATTTTCGAGGTTTATCAAATGATAGTTTTGACCAACAAGGTAATTACTCAATAGGAATAAGAGAACATACGATATTTCCGGAGATAAAATATGATAATGTAAAACAGCCTTTTTCGATGCAAATTAATTTTAGCATAACTGCCGGAAGCAAAAAGGAAGCCAAAAAATTACTTGAACATCTGGGCTTTCCGTTCGAAAAAAAGAAAGATAAGGAGTAAAGATGGCAAAAGAATCTTTAATTGTAAAAGCGAATAGGCCCCCAAAATATTCAACAAGAATAATTAGACGTTGCCGTGTTTGTGGTCGTAAACGTGGCTATTACAGAAAATTTGAATTATGCCGGATTTGTATTCGAGAAATCGCTAGTCGTGGTGAGCTTCCCGGCGTAACAAAATCTAGCTGGTAAAGGAACATATGGATCCAATCGCAAATTTACTAACTTCAGTCAGAAACGCATTAAATGCCCGACAACAGCGGGTAGAAATTGGGTATTCAAAAATTAAAGCAGACATCTGCCAAATTTTAAAGGATCTCCATATAATAAATAATTTTAAATTTTCTGAAAATGATGGCCGCAAAGTTATTGTTATTGAAGTTCCGGAAAACCAAAAATCTTGTCATCTAAGAAGAATCAGCAAGCCTGGCAGAAGAATATATGTTAAATCTAAAGACATAAGAATCCCATTATCAGGGGTTGGAAACTTAATTATTTCAACATCAGCTGGTGTGATGGAAGCAAGAAAAGCAAAAAAGATGGGTTTGGGTGGTGAGATAATTTGTGAAGTCTGGTAATTAATTGCCTTAGTAAGGAATATTATGAGCAGAATTGGTAACAAAAAAATTATTATACCTGAGAATGTCGAAGTAAAAATCGATGATTCTGATATTGTAATAAAAAGCCAAAACGAAGAGAGGACTATTAAGCTTCCTGTTAATCTAAATGTAGATTTGTCGAGTAATATATTGAGACTTACTCGCAAAAATGAGCTAAAAGATTCCAAATCACTCCACGGGACATATTTAAGATTAATAGAAAATACAATAATCGGAATGACTGACGGCTTTGTAAAAAAACTTGAATATAAAGGTGTTGGTTTTACGGTAGCGGTAAACGGTGATAAATTAGCTATGAGACTTGGTTTTTCTCATCCGATTGAAATTGAAATACCTAAAGATCTGAATGTTTCAGTTCAAAAAAATATTATTCTCATAGAAGGCAAAGATAAGGATAGGGTTGGTTTGTTTGCTGCTAAAATTCGCGAAATTAAAAAGCCTGAAGTTTACAAAGGAAAGGGCATCAGATATTTCGACGAACAGATTAAAAAGAAGGCTGGAAAAGCTGCCCAGTCTTCAGGTTCGTAAAGGAGAAAAATGACAGTTAAAAATATTTGTAGAAAAATTCGGATTAAAAACAAAGTTAAGGTAACTCCTGGTTGCAAAAAATTAGTCGTTTTTCGATCTAATTTAAACATATATGCCCAAATCATTGATATCAACGGCAAGATTTTAGCCGCTGATTCAGATCAATTAATTAAAGATAAGATGACAAAATGCAAAAAGGCGGAAATTGTTGGTAAAAACGTCGCTGCTAAAGCACTTAAGCTAGGTATTAAAAATATAGTATTTGATAGAAATGGTTATAAATATCACGGCAGAGTCTTGGCAGTCGCCAAGGGGGCAAGAGAAGCTGGCTTGATATTTTAAGGAGCAATAATTATGGCGCTAAATTCGGAAAATAGGTTTAAAAGAACAGAAAATAAATCAGAATTTGACGAGCGAGTCATCGAAATTTCTCGTGTATCAAGAGTGGTTAAAGGTGGCAGACGCATCAGATTTCGAGTCCTGGTTGTTATTGGAGATCGTAACGGTAGGGTCAGTTATGGAATTGCAAAAGCGAATGAAATTGCTGTTGCCGTTAAAAAAGCTGTTTCTCAGGCTAAAAAAAGAATGATTAATGTCCCGATTGTCAATGAAACAATTCCATATAGTGTAACAGTCGAAGAAGGAAGCGCCAAGTTATTTTTGGGGCCTGCAAGTCAGGGAACCTCTATTGTTGCTGGTGGCGCCGTTAGAGTTATGGCCGAACTTTCCGGTATAAAGAATATTTTATCGAAAGTAATTGGAACTTCAAATAAAATTAATAATGTTAAAGCTGTTTATAAAGCTTTTAATAGTTTTGATGACGACAAAGTTTCAAAAGTTAGAAGCTTTTCGGAAAAAAAAGTTAAGATTGAAAAAAAGAATACCAAGGATAAAATTACTAAACAGCCAAAAGAGACTAAAATAGATAAAGTAAAAGAGTAATTAATCGAATTATGAAAATACACGAATTAAAAAAAACTAGATCAGATGTTAAAAACCTTCGCGTTGGACGCGGTATTTCTGCTGGTGGGGGCAAAACCGCTGGTCGTGGGACCAAGGGACAAAAGTCGCGTTCCGGTCACAATATTCCTCGAAAGTTTGAGGGCGGGCAAACTCCTCTAAATATGAGATTGCATAAATTGCCAGGATTTAAGCGCTTTAGTCAGGATAAAAAAATTATTACTCTTGCTGATATAAGCAGAAACTTTAAAGACGGTGAAACTGTGTCTAATGAAACTCTTGAGTCTAAAGGCTTAATTACAAAAGGTGACTCTGCAAAGATTTTGGCTAATGGAGAGTTGACCGTTAGTGTTATTTTCTCGGATGTTAAAAAATCAAAAAACGTTGAATCAAAATTACCAAAAAAAGACAAGAATTCAAAATAAATAGAGTTTTTGATGGACACATTAGGTAAAATTTGGCGATATAAGGATATTAGAAATAAACTTCTTGTTGTTCTAGGTCTTTTGGTTGCAACTAGAATTATTGCTCATATTCCAATGCCTGGGGTTGATTTAGAGCAATTAAGATATTTTTTCCAACAAAACCAGATATTTGGCTTATTAAATTTGTTTTCCGGTGGGACTATTAGCAACTTCTCGGTTGCTCTTATGGGCGTTAGCCCATATATCACCTCTTCAATTGTATTCCAGCTTCTTGCTATGCTAGTTCCAAAATTGGAAGAGATGCAGAAAGAGGGTGAATCAGGAAGAAATAAAATTAACCAGTATACCAGATTATTAACTGTGCCACTGGCAATTACGCAAGGTTATGGCATGTTGTATCTCCTGAGAAGTCAGGGGATAATTCCTGGTTGGGATTTATACCAATTAATAATTATGTTAATATCAATCACCGCCGGGAGTATGATATTAATGTGGATTGGTGAAATTATTACCAATAAAGGGATTGGCAATGGTATTTCAATGATAATTACTATCGGGATATTATCTGGCCTTCCATCACAAATACGAAATACCGCCTCAATAATATCTTTGGGTGATGTTGAAAAAATAATCTCAATAATTATCTTTGCGATTGTTGCTATCTTAATAATCGCTGCAATAGTTTTGGTGACCGAAGGCCAGAGAAATTTGCCAGTTTCTTATGCAAAACGGGCTAGGGGAGCCGGATCTTTCTCTGCCGTCAACAGCTTTTTGCCGATTAAAGTAAATACTGCTGGTGTCATCCCAATAATATTTGCTATGAGCATGATGGTTGTCCCAGGAGTAGCGGCAAAATTTTTCGAAAATGCTTCTTCAGCCTGGGTTTCCGGGGCTGCGACATTTATTGGAGATTTATTCAAAAACAATGTGTTCTATGGAATTTCCTATTTTGTGCTAGTGGTCTTATTCACATATTTTTATACTTACGTTGTTTTCAAGCCTGATCAAATATCGGAAAATTTACAGAAACAGGGAGGTTTTATTCCTGGAATTCGCCCTGGTAATGAAACAACACATTATTTAGGTAATATCATTACCAGAATAACCCTAACTTCTTCCGTTTTCCTTGGTCTAATCGCAGTATTACCATTTATAATTCAAGCATTAACAAATATTGAAACACTTGTTATCGGTGGAACCGGGATTTTAATTGTTGTTTCTGTCGTTATCGAGACGATGAATCAGCTTCAGGCTCAGTTAACGATGCATACTTACGATAATTACTAGGTTTAAGGAGGAATTTTGGGGAAAAAAAGAAGAGCTATTGTTATGTTGGGGCTGCCGGCATCAGGAAAGGGTACACAAGCTGAAAATGTTGCGGCAAAAATTAATGCAGAGATTGTTGGTATTGGCGAACTGGCTAGGGAAGCGATATCAAATGGTAATTTTTCCGATGGAATCATTGAGGAAATTAAAAGCAACTACAACAATGGTATACCCCAAAGCGATGAAATTGCCGGTAAGTTGCTTGAGAAAAAGATAAATAATTCTAAGGGTAATTTAATTTTTGATAATTATCCTTTTTCTCTTGAGCAGATTAAATTTTTTGAGCACCTGATCGAAAAATTTAACTTTTCTAAGCCGGAAATAATATATATTAAAATTAAGCCAGAAACCTCTGTTTCCAGGATTGCTACCAGGTTGGTTTGCGACAAATGCAAAAAAATTTATTTGAGTGGTAGTGTTGGTGATAGCTGTTCATCAGGTGATTGTCACGGAAGATTAATAAAGCGAGCCGATGATACTCCGGAGATAATGGAAAAAAGAGTTAATTTTGCGCAACCCCGGATTGATTTAGTGGTTGATTATTATCGCGATAAGGCAAAAGTTTATGAAATCGATGGTGAAAAATCTATCTCAGAAGTTGCCGAAGAAATAAATAAAGTTTTATGATTCAAGTTCTTAACAAAGAACAAATAGCTGACCTTAGAAAATCCGGGAAAATTCTTTCGCAGGCGATAAAGGAAACTCTTTCTTACGTTAAGCCCGGAATTAGCACACTTTCACTTGATGAAGTTGCAGAAAGAAGTTTGAGGAGACAAGGAGCTTTACCTTCTTTCAAAAATTATTATGTCGCCGGCTCAGGCCGCTTTCCTTCCTCTCTCTGTGTCTCAATTAATAGCGAACTGGTTCACGGGATACCTAAAACAAATAAAATCGTAAAAAACGGCGACATAATCTCTCTTGATCTTGGTGCAAATTACAATGGGATGTTTTCTGATATGGCGGTAACTGTTGGAGTTGGTAAAATTTCTGAAAAAAATAAAAAATTAATTGAAGTAACTGATTCGGTACTTAAATACGCAATTTCTCAAATTTATCCAGGAATAAAGACTGGTGATCTCGGGAGCTTGATTGAAAGTTATGTCGAGAAGCGTGGGTATGTTTGTATTCATGACCTTGTTGGCCACGGAATCGGAACTGCCCCACATATGGAACCTCAAGTTCCCAATTTCGGTAAAAAAGGTACGGGGCAAGAAATAAATAATGGGATGGCAATTGCCATCGAGCCGATGGTATCCAGTGGTAACAATAAAATAAAAACAGACCGGGATAATTGGACTATTAGAATGGATGATGGTCAAAATTGTGCCCATTTCGAACACACAGTATTAGTTTACAATAATAAGGTTGAAATTATAACAAAATAATGAAAAAAGCTTTTTTTGCTTTCTGGCATTGTATAATCATAATATCTAAATGTTGACTTGTTTTTTTATATATGATAAGATATACAGCGTATGACAGATAAAGATGCGATACGAGTTGAGGGAATAATAGAAGAAGCACTGCCAAATTCTAGTTTTATTGTAAAGCTAGGCGAAGGTCATTCGGTGATGGCTTACTTGTCAGGCAAAATGAGGAAGAATTTCATTAAAGTGATGCCTGGTGATAAAGTAAAAGTTGAGTTAACACCTTATGATTTGACCAAGGGTAGGATTGTTTCAAGAGAAAAAGTCAGCAACTAACATTAGTTAGAGTGGGGGACTTTTTCTATTTTTTGTCGGAAATATTATGAAAGTTAGACCATCAGTTAAAGCGATGTGCAGCAAATGCAAAACGATAATTCGCAAGAAAAAAGGTGATAGTAAGTCATCTACTATGAAGCGAACAGTATTTGTGATTTGTTCCAATCCAAAGCATAAACAGAGGCAGGGATAAATGGTGAGAATTGTTGGTATCGACATTCCTAATAACAAGCGGATTGCAGTAGCACTGACTTACATTTTTGGCATAGGTAAAACTTCCGCAGAGAAGATTCTAGCCGAAGCTAATGTAAATTTTGATTCTCGGTCAGACAAATTATCGGCTGAAGAACTGGAAAGGGTACGTCAAATAATTAACCGGACGTACAGGATCGAGGGCGATCTTAAGTCTGAAGTTAGCCAGAATGTTAAAAGATTAAGGGATATTAATGCCTATCGTGGTTATAGACATTCCAGGGGACTTCCTGTTAGAGGCCAGAGAACAAAGACAAATGCTAGGACAAAAAGAGGCAAGAAGGTAACAGTTGGAAGTGGTCGAAAGAAAGCGGCGGAGAAGACATAAAATTATGGCAGCAAATACGAAGAAAAATTTAAAAAAGAAAAAAACTCTCGGTGTTGTTCTTTCGGGCTCTGTTTACATACAATCAACATTTAATAACACAATTATCACGGTTACTGATGAACATGGCGGGGTTATTGCCTGGGCATCAGCTGGTTCTATTGGTTTTAAGGGATCAAAAAAGTCAACACCTTATGCAGCCTCGTTAGCTGCATCAGCTGCAATTGAAAAGGCGAAACTCCGGGGTCTAAAAAAGGCTCAAATATTTATTTCTGGGGTTGGCGCTGGCCGTGATTCTGCTGTTCGCGCATTTCATAATGCCAATATAGAAGTTGACTTAATAAAAGATATAACACCGATTTCTCATAACGGATGTCGTCGAAAGAAAGTAAGAAGGATATAGTTATGGAACATGGTTGCAGAAAATGTCGAAGACAAGGGGTCAAGCTTTTTCTTAAAGGTGAAAAGTGTTTTTCCCCAAAGTGTCCGATTACCTCTCGCCCATATCCGCCCGGGCAACATGGTCCGACAAAATTTTCTAAATTAAGTGAATATGGCAAACAATTAAGAGAAAAGCAAAAAGTTCGCAATATTTATGATATTAACGAGACTCAGTTAAAAAATTACTATCTTAAGGCTTCGAAAATTTCTGGAAATACCAGTGAAAATCTAGTGCAGCTTTTAGAGTCGAGGATGGATAGTGTTATCTACAGCATTGGATTATTTAAATCGAGATCATCAGCAAGACAAGCTGTAAATCATGGGTTTTTTCTTTTGAATGAGAAAAAAGCCGACATACCTTCGATGCTTGTTAAAAGTGGTGATTTAATCAGTCTCAAATCCGATAAAAAAATCAAAACAGAAGATAATCTAAATCTACCTAATTGGCTTGAAAGTGGAAAAAACATTAAGGGTTACAAAATTAAAAAGTTACCTACACTTGATGATGTTGAGATGCCCTATGATATAAATTTAGTAATTGAATATTACTCTAGATAGAAAAGGAGACCAAATGAGCCTTGTTACGGAAATACCAAAAATTAAAGAAACTAAGATTGATGAAACAAAATCAATCTTTGTTATTGAGCCGTTATATCCTGGATATGGCTCAACTATCGGTAATGCACTCAGAAGAGTTTTGCTATCCTCGCTGCCGGGTTGTGCGATATCGTCAGTAAAGCTGGAAGGTGTAGCGCATGAATTTTCCGCTATTCCGCATGTTAAAGAAGATATGATCGAAATAATTATGAACCTTAGAAAGATCGTATTCAAATCATTTAGCGATGAACCAATAACCATCGAAATAAACGAAAAAGGTCCGAAAACCATTTCTGCGTCGGATTTCAAGTTGAAGTCTGGAATTGAGATACTAAATCCTGAGCAACACATAGCAACACTTGATAAATCAGCAAATTTCAATCTTGAAGTTGTTATTGAAAAAGGTCGCGGCTTTATTCCAACAGAGGAAAAGGACGTAGAAAAAAGTGATATTGGAAGAATCGCCGTTGATAGCGTTTTCTCACCAGTAAAACATGTTAATATGAAAGTTGAACATACTCGTGTCGGGCAAATGACTAACTACGATAAGGTTGAATTAGAAGTCGTAACCGATGGCTCTATGTCAGCTAAAGAAGCTTTAAAAGAGGCTAGCACTATTCTAGTTGAACACTTTAATTATATTGCTGAAGGCAAACCAGTATCTTCTGGTGAGGTAGATGAAGATATATCAGAAAATAATTCTGAAGAGGAAAAGACAGAAAAAAATAATTCTCTAGATTTAGATCCCAAGACGAAAATTGAAGACCTTAATTTGTCCGCCAGAACCGTGAATTCTTTGGTTAATGCTGGAATTAAAACCATCGCCGGTCTTAAAAGAATGAGTGATCTAAAATTATCTGAAGTTAAGGGGCTTGGGAAAAAAGGTTTCGATGAAATAAAAGTAATGTTGGAAAAGTAAATGAAGCGTATTCTTGGACGAAAAATTGCTCACAGGAGATCAATGTTGCGTAATTTAACTACGTCCCTCGTTTTATATGAAAAAGTTGACACCACCTTGCAAAAAGCGAAAGAGACCAAATCGATTTTTGAGGGCATAATATCTGATGCCAAGCCAGCTGACTTAAAATCGTACAAAAAGATTTCCAGTTATCTTTTTGATATTAATGCCTCTAGAAAAGTCCGGGATGAATTAGTCCCAAGATACAAAGATCGTCACAGTGGTTTTGTGAGACTTTATCATTTGCCAAACAGACTTGGTGATAACGCACAAATGGCAAGACTGGAATTGATTGACCGAAAAGTTTTTGTTTCAGAAAAGAAGAAAGAAAAAATAGTAGATGAAGAAGAAACAAAAAAAACACTAGCCAAATCTGATGTGAAAGCTCAAAAAAGACTTGATAAACTTTCAGCTACAGAAAATCGCCAAGGTGTTAATACCTCAGTTAGAACTAAAGCTGCAAGAAAGACAGGGGTCTAAAATGGATAAGAAATATTTCATTATTGATGCCGGAGCAATGCCGTTGGGCAGGATAGCAACTCGAATTGCCAATATACTACGTGGAAAAAATTCTCCATTGTTTATGCCTAATGTATTACCAGGCAATGTCGTTGTTGTTGTTAATGCTAATAAAGTTAATCTATCTTCGAGCAAGGAAACATCAAAGCAATACTATCATTACAGCGGTTATCATGGTGGTTTGAAAACCAAGATGTTCTCAGAATTAAAAGAAAACAAGCCCGAGAATATAATCAAATTTGCAGTTAAAGGTATGTTGCCAAAAAACAAACTACAAAAAGAATTTTTAAAAAATTTAAAAATATTTAAAACTGCCGAACATAATCTTCCGGTAAAGAATTTGACACCAATCAAGGAGTAATATGACAGAATCAGCAAATAAAACGAAATACTTTTATGGCACCGGCAGAAGAAAAACTGCTATTGCCAGGGTCCGACTGTATTCTGGAGTTGGAAAAATTACAATCAACGGAAAAGAGTCTAATTTGCAAGATGATGCGGTTTCTCCACTGAAACTAGTTGGTAAGCTTGGTTCTTATGATATCTCGATTACTGTAACTGGTGGTGGCACAACTGGCCAAAGTGATGCTATACGTCATGGTATTGCTCGGGCTTTAATTGTTTCTAATGCTGAATATCGTCCAACTTTGAAGAAAGCAGGGTATTTGACCCGCGACCCAAGAGAGGTTGAAAGGAAAAAGCCGGGATTGAAAAAAGCTAGACGTGCTCCTCAATGGTCTAAGCGTTAAACTGTTAATATAATTATATGTCCTATCGCATAGAACGAGTTAATGAGCTAATTAAAGAGCAGCTTACAGAGCTTGTCCATGCAGATTTTCCAGATGAGATTATTTCAATTAATTTTATTAATACGTCGGCTGATTTGTCACAAGCAAAAATATTTTTTTCGGTCGTGTCAGAACGAAAGTCTGTATATAAAGCTGCGATCTCTAATTCCTGGAAATACTGGAAAGCGATGTCTAAAAAAATTAAGATTAGGCGTCTGCCCAAATTAATTTTGCTAAAAGACGATATGAAAGCTGATATTGAGAAAATTGAAGAACTAATAGAAAAAAAAGGCGCTCGCTAGGCGCGAACGCTCAGATGTCGATGCTTCCTGGTCGAGTACCATCATCGGTATTTGCTCCGCATTGTTGGCAGACCTTTGGGCGCCTGCCTTCATAGACGTAGCCACAAAGTATGCAGCTAGTCAATCGAGGTTCTGGCGGCGCTTGGATTGATCTTGTGTTAACCGCCTGATCGATAAGCGCTAGCGAGACCAGAGAAGCTGTGGAGTTGCCCCGGTCGAAGCTCAAGCCTTTACGCATAGCGGCTGCTAGTGCCATGCGGATAGCTTGTTCCCCGTTTGCCTGCTCGTCGTCTGTTTCCGTTCTGAACTTCGCGTGAAACGGAGCTGAGAAGCATGTAGCGCGGACTTCGTAAACGGCCATATACTTCACGTTTATCAATCCCTTCCACGTTTGCTGGCATTGAATATAACATAAAATTACTATTAACGCAAGCACAACTATTGTAAATTGTTAACATTTGACTACGATTCTGCTATTATGAGCTCATAATGGCAAAGATTAAAGCGAAAATATTTTTTCTCGCATCGGTTTCTTTGTTTGCGCTGGCAAGCTTGTTATTAACAATTGTAAATTACAACCCTTTTACTTCTGAGAGCCCAGTATTTATAACTTTTTATATATCACTTCTGATTTCACTTACCGGCATATTTTCTTTTTTATTATTGTTTGTGAAATCACGATTTACAGAAGAAAATGTTTTTTTAAGAAATTTTGGCGAGAGCATAAGGCAGTCGATTTTATTAGCTGTAATCTCTACTCTGCTTTTAGCTCTTAAGGGACTTAAAGTGCTGGATTTATGGGTTAGTGTGCCGCTTACCATTGCTATAGTAATGGTTGAAATGTATATTCGAGGTATTAGTAGGAGCAAAACACATGGAAACTAAGGGTAATTTGCATCCAATAACGCAAATAATCAGAGAAACAATTAAAATATTTGAACCGTTGGGTTTTGATATTTTTGAGGGGCCTGAAGTTGATAGTGAATTTTATAATTTTGATGCCTTGAATATGCCTAGCGACCACCCAGCAAGAGACATGCAAGATACATTCTGGCTTACAGATGGTCGAGTGCTTAGAACGCAAACATCAAATGCTCAAGTTCGTTACGGTAAAACCCATAAGCCGCCTTTCAGAGTCTTATCCCCTGGTCAAGTTTATAGAAACGAGGCGACGGATTATAAGCATGAGGTCGCGATTTATCAGTTGGAAGGCCTCTGTGTTGATAGAGACATTAAGGTTGGACATCTGTTCTGGACTTTGGAGACTTTTTTTAAAAAAATGTACGGGGACAAAACTGAAGTCAGATTTAACCCCAGCTTTTTCCCTTTTGTTGAACCAGGTTTTGAGGTTAGCGCTAAATACAATGGAAAATGGCTTGAGCTTTTGGGAGCGGGGATGGTTCATCCGAAGGTTATTAAAAATATGGGTTTGGATCCAGAAAAATATAGCGGTTTTGCCTTTGGCATGGGGGTTGATCGATTGGTAATGCTTAAATATGGTGTTGAAGATATTAGATTGTTACGTTCTGGTGATTTAAGATTTTTAAAGCAATTTTAAATGAAAATACTAAAAAGTTGGCTAGAAGATTATATTGATAAAAAAATCTCCAACAAACGTCTGGAAGAAATTTTTATTAATTCCGGGCTCGAAGTAGAAGCCGTTGAAACTTCAATTGATGATAAAGTTGTTGTTGCAAAAATTAAAGATATATACAAGCACCCTAATGCAGATAAATTGAAACTCGTTACTCTGTCAGTCGGGGATCGGGAAGTGAAGGTAGTGTGTGGCGCCAACAATATTGAAACAAAACAAATCGTACCTCTTGCTTTACCCGGGGCAAAAATCCAAGGAGAAATTTTAAAAGAAGCGGTTATCCGTGGCGAAAGATCATTCGGAATGCTTTGTTCAGAAAAGGAGCTCGGACTGGGTGATGATCATTCTGGTATAAAAATACTTTCCGATGAATGGATTCCCGGGGAAAGGGTTAACAGTTATATCGCCTGTGACACAGTATTTGATTTAAGTGTTTCGGCCAATCGCGGTGATTGTTTATCGCATCTGGGAGTTTCCAGAGAGATCTGTGCTTATGAAAAAACCAGATTGACCAAACAACCTGTGAAATTGTCAAAAACTGATTCAAATAGTGCTTTTGATAAGTTGTCACTGAAGGTGGGAGATGTTAGTCTTTGCCCGCAATATTACGCTCGTTTGA
>Ga0265297_10003978_pt1 | contig 25216 bp, 20 predicted proteins | sample Munlanlwell13791_FD_192502 | JGI IMG/M metagenome (GOLD analysis project Ga0265297, IMG submission 192502) | Leachate microbial communities from a municipal landfill in Southern Ontario, Canada - Leachate well 137-91 | ecosystem: Engineered > Solid waste > Landfill > Unclassified | place... | reverse complement strand
GAATAACCCCATTCATTGTCATACCACGACAACACCTTAACCATGTCTGCCATACAGAATGTCTGCTCCGTATCAACGATAGAGGATAGCGGGCATTTTTTAAAGTCTATGGAGACTAAGGGCTCGTCGCTAAAACCGAGTATGCCTTTTAGCTTGCCGTTGGCCGCCTTCCTTAAGGCATTATTGATATCTTCTTTCGCGGCGGGCCTGTCGACCTGCACCACGACATCGACAATAGAAACGGTCGGTGTCGGCACCCTTATGGCAAGACCGTCAAGCTTTCCTTTAAGCTCCGGGATAACAAGGCCAACGGCCTTTGCCGCGCCTGTTGTGGTAGGTATCATCGACAAAGCGGCCGCGCGCGCGCGCCTTAGGTCACTGTGCGGCAAATCCAATATGCACTGATCGTTGGTGTAGGCGTGTATAGTGGTCATAAGACCTTTTTTTACCCCAAAATTTTCCATAAGGACCTTAATGACAGGCGCTATACAGTTTGTGGTGCATGAGGCGTTTGATACTATGTGATGTTGCGACTTATTATAGGTTTCTTCATTAACACCTAAAACAAATGTCGCGATATCGCCTTTGGCCGGGGCGGATATAACGACCTTTTTCGCGCCGGCATCTATATGTTTCTGTGTCTTTTCGGCGTCACGGAAAATACCTGTGGATTCAAGCACAACATCTACACCAAGCTTGCCCCAGGGTATCTGTGCCGGATCCTTCTGCGCAAATACCGTGAGTTTTTTGCCGTCGACAACTATCGCGCCGCCTTCAACGCTTACGTTTGAAGGAAATACACCGAAATTTGAATCATACTTTAAAAGATGTGCCAGGGTCTTGGCGTCCGTCAAGTCATTGACCGCCACAAACTCTACGTCCTTGACCTTGCCCTCAACCGCCGACCTGAACACATTGCGACCTATCCTTCCAAAGCCGTTGATACCTACCTTTATTGCCATTTAATCCTCCTTGAATTTTTTAGAAGAAAATAAGGTCTCAAGCCTCCTTTTGAAATATTTTTTGTTGGGCTTTCCTAAGACTCTCTTCTTCATTTAAGGTATCCTTTTCCCCCACGGGTCGGGGCTGTTATCCCGCGCTTTCCCGGAGACGATGGAATATCCCTTGATTAAATTACCGCTTCTCTTAAATACCTGCTGGCCGTCTCGGGTGAAGTCGAATTAATATAAAATCCGCTGCCCCACTCAAAACCGGCTATCTTGCTAAGCTTCGGCATCACCTCAACATGCCAATGATAATAGACGTGAAAATCATTGCTCGAATTGTTGCCGTTTAAAGGTGTCGTGTGTATAATAAAATTGTAAGGTGGATTATGTAATGCCTGCCTTACGCGCATAAGAATCTCTTTTAATATCCTCGCGAAATTTTCTATCTGGCCATCGCTTATATTCGTAAAATAGGCCTGATGACGCCTCGGTATAATGGATATCTCAAAGGGCGATCTTGACGCAAACGGGCAGAAGGCTACAAAATCGTCATTTTCGCATATCTCCCTGTGCCTATAGTCCAACTCCTGTCTGGCAATATCACAAAATACGCACCTCTCCTTATAATCATAATACCTTTGAGCGCACTCAAGCTCTTCCATGACGCGCTTGGGCACTATGGGAAGTGATATAAGCTGCGTGTGACTGTGCTCCAACGAGGCCCCTGCTGCGAGGCCGTAATTTTTGAATATCAGGACATACTTAAATCTCTCATCTCTGCCAAGCTCGATAGACCTCCGTTTATAGACGTATATTATCCTCTTTATCTGTTCTATGCTTAGGTCCGCAAGCTGTTTATTATGATCCGTGTCCTCGATGATAACCTCATGTTCGCCTATACCGTTCATCATGTCAAACACGCCGATACCGGACCTTTCGAGATCAGGTTCATTTTTTAAAGCCGGAAATTTATTGGGCACTGTCCTTGTCACCCAGCCGGGCGTGTCCGCGCCTGATGCGGAAGGCCTGTCCGCGTCAACCTCCGGGGGGGTCAATCTCTCATTACCAGGGCAAAAAGGACATGCCCCGCTGCCATCTATACTCGGGCTTTCTATATCATAACCCTCTGGGCCAAAGTCCTTCTCATTGCTGATTATAACCCACCTTGCTGTCATCGGATCTAATCTCAACTCACCCATATACACAACCCATCCTAAATATGCGTCATCAGAGCTTATTCAATAGAAGCGGCCGCACGGCAATTACGCAATACACTATTAAGCCTCGCGCAAAAACCTGGCGGCGTCTTCGGGAGGCATCGGGTTTATATAAAAACCTGTGCCCCATTCAAAACCTGCGACCCTTGTCAGACGCGGTATTATCTCAATATGCCAATGATAATCGTTCTCGATCGTACCCCAATAACCCTTCTTCGCGCGCCTATACGGGGCCGTATGAATTATATAATTAAAAGGCGGATCGGAAAGCAGACGGTGCATGCGGAACAATATCTCCTTAAGAACCTTGGCAAGCCCATTCGCGTCAACATCGATTATACTTGTATAATCCGCGGAATGTTTTTTGGGCAATATCCATGTCTCAAAGGGAAACCGCGCGGCAAAAGGAGATATAGCGACAAATCCGTCTATATCCAGTATGAGCCGCTTTTTGTCATTTAACTCCTGTGAAATAATATCGCAAAAAACACATCTATCCTTGTATTCAAAATACCTCTTCGCGCCTATCAACTCACCCTTGACACTCTTAGGACACACGGGAAGCGCTATCAGCTGGCTGCGGCAATGCCTGATCTTTGTCGCCCCTGAAGCAGGTTTGTGATTTTTGAACACAAGAACATACTTAAACCGTGTATCACCTTCTAAATCCACTATCCGTTCTTTATATGCCATCAGGACCTTAGCTATCTGCTCATATTTCAAAGAACTCATGTGTTCCGTGTGTTCGTGGGTCTCAATAATGACCTCATTAGCTCCCACACCATTCATCATATCATATATGCCGTGGGGCTGTTTATCTAAATCCCCCTCTATGCGCAATACAGGATGCAGGTTGGGTACCACCCTTACGTCCCACCCCGGACCGTTGGGCCTTGACCCGGGACTTCTGACGGCCCTTATCTCCGGCGGCGTAAGAGATTCATTGCCCTCGCAAAACGGACAAGGCATAACCTCGGTTATATCCGCCGATATCTGCTTGAAGTCATTGGGCCTCTTAGCACGCTCTGTCGCTATGATGACCCAGCGGCCGATAACAGGGTCTTTGCGCAGTTGGGGCATATCATCCTGATTGTTTTAAATAAAGGTTTCAGACTATATTAGTGTGTTATTATAACATATAACGATATAAGCGCAAGAGATTTTTTAAATTGGCCAAGCAGCATCTACCGGCAGATTTTTATAATACCTAAAGCCGGGACGATCCAAACAGAGGATAACGCGAAACGCTATCGCAAGGCGATATCTGTCGAGTTTTAGTAATAGCCACTTCTGTCGGCATTACCATGCCTGCAGAAGGGATAGATGAATTACACATTATCCTTTATGGATATACTTATCTCCACACCTGCCGAGGAATCTTTTCCAACAGCTATCTGGAACACGGGGATAATACACGTTGCCTGATAATTATCTTCAAGCCCCTCCTGGGTTTGGGACAGGGTGTAAACAGGGTATCTAAAAAGACAAAGCGAGGCCTGCGAGAAATCAATATCCACTCTTATCCCCTCAATCTTGTCGTGGAATTTTATATTTTCGGCATTCGGGAGGCAGCTCTCCCTGTCATCCTGTGTTATGGAAAAGTTTAATTCGGGCGCGAATTGAAATTCCATTGGTTTTAAGGAGAGATTATCAAAGGTATAGCTGACCCTGATCGTCTCTTTCTCTTTGCCGAACGTGAATATCTTTCTTAGCATGATCTGGCTGCCGTTGACAATACCCTGCCTTAAAACACCTATACCGTCCACGGGTCTGGTATCGCAGACCTGATAACGGCCCTGGGCGAAATCACCGCGCTCCGTATATTGGTTATGCTTAAGCGACTTAAGGCTGATATCCGGAGGCAAGAAGCGATCTATAAATAAGCCTCTCCTGTAATTATCATAAAATATCTTTTTCTTGGCCTTTCTGTGATAGGGCTCCCGCCGTCTTGCCAGCGTGTTAACTATATTAAGAGGTTTGGTCTTCAATGACCATTCGGTTACAGCCCCGCCATGGGCATTGTCGATAATAATAGTGTTCTTAGATGTAGAGACTATCAACTCATTTTCCCCGTCGCAGTCAAAATCAATCTCATCTATCTCCAACCTGGGCTCTTTCTTCGCCTCCAGAATGTCTAAAAGCCTCTCGGCCTCAATCAGGTGCTTGAAAAGCGAGGCGCGCAGATGATACAGGTATAACCCTCCGAATACCCCATGCCAATAAACACAATTGCATTGCGCTTTATATATCTCCCTCTTTGCCCTTGTCAGCAAGTCGAAGTCGGCACTCCCGGCAGGCTGTGCCGGAGGCAGGCCGGATGCCTCAACGGCATAAAACCTTCTGCTTGCCAACGCCACCCTTTTATGTATATGGTTGGACTCCGGGTATTTTATCAGGAAATTCTTCCATGTCCCTGTCCTTAAAAATAGGCTGTATTTATCCAACATATTGCGTTTTTTCAGGTACTGCTTCAGCGTCTCAAGAGACTCCGCGGCATCGGCAGGCAATGACCACTCATTCATCTCTTCATATGAGACATTGGGTATATATATAATACCATTAGCCCGGGCATGGTTTAAATAATCCGATATTTTCCACGTCCTCACCCATGACGAATTCTTCTCCAGTAGTTGAAGAAACCTCTTAAGCCAGCCCTTCTCGTAAACAGTATTATAAGTATTGGGCCACGCCCCGAATTTTTCACCGTCATCACCATAGCAGACCGTATGCCTGCCGTAGTCCCTGACTATCTTCTTAAAATATTCGATACTCGCCTGGGGCTGTTGAAAAGGTATGGCGTATCTTAGCGGCTTATCAGATGGGATGACATTCAGCGTCTTACCGTTATACTCCGTCATGTAATGTCCATATAACCGGTCTTCTTTGCAGCCGGCATATATCAGGTGCTGGTCATCGATAATAGTGTATTTCATGCCCGCGTCTGATAATATCTCCGGGATCTGCGGCTCCCATATCCTTTCGGCCAGCCAGGCACCTTGAGGCGTGGTTTTGAAATTCGCCTTTAAAAAACCCGTCATCATCGCTATCTGCCCGGCGGCATCCTGATAGCTGACAGAAGAGAGTATGGGCTCGTAAAACCCTCCGCTGACTATCTCAACCTGTCCAGTCTCGATCAAACGCGCAATGAGCTCCAGGACATTGGGCCTGTTGTCCCTGAACCATTCCAGCAGCGAACCGCTGTAATGCAGATTAAACTTTACGGAAGGGAAATCCTGTATCGCGTAAAGAAAGGGCTCATAGCATTTATCCGATATCTCCTCAAACACTAATCCAACAGTATCCACCGGTTGATGAAAATGTATTGCCATTAAAAAATTAAATTCTTTCTGCATATCCTCCCCTATCCGAGTATTGTACCCTGCTTTATATTATACCCTCTTAAGAATTCCGTGGTCTTAAGCGGCCTCCTGCCCTCAAGCTGGAGCTCTTCCAGCTTTATGGCCGAGCGCGCGCACGAGACAATCAACTCGCCTCCCGATGAGGCCGTCACCCTGCCAGGAGCGATATATTCGTCCCCCGGAGTATATGCACGCGCCTGGATTATCTTCAGTAATTTTTTATCCACAAACGTGTACGCGCCGGGCCACGGCCTGCAGCCCCGTATCTTATTCAGGATATCCTCCGCGCGCAAATCCCATTGTATAAGCCCATCCGCTTTCGTAAGCCTTGGCGCGTATGTAGCATAAATATTATCCTGACGCGTAAACTTTACCATGCCTGACTCTATCCTGTCAACCGTCTTTAGTATAAGCCCTGCCGCGAGCACGGCAAGCTTGTCCGATAAGGTTACCGCGTCATCCGAGACGGCGATATCCGCCTCTTCAGCTGTTATAATATCGCCCTGGTCTAAAAATCCATTCATAGCAATAATAGTAACGCCGCTTTTTTTATCGCCGTTAATAATAGCCCTTTGTATTGGAGAGGCCCCTCTGTAACGAGGGAGCATTGAGGCGTGTATATTGACCGGATACAGCCTGGGTATACTCAGCAGATCCTTGCCGAATATCTGGCCGAACGCCGAGACTACAAAGATATCCGCGCCCTTGCCGCGAAAAGAGCGGACGGCAATATCTGAATTCACGTCATCGTATTCCAGCACATCAAGCGATAGGGCGCGGGCATATTCTCCAACAGGGCCATCCATCAGCCGCAGGCCTCTGCCTTTTTTTCTCTTTGGCTGGGTGACCACGCAGGCGATCTCATGCCTGCTTTCGGCCAATACCTTAAGAGAGGGTACGGCGAACTCCGATGTCCCAAAATATATTATTTTCATCAGGTCAATCCCATACGCAAACCCTGCCTACACAGGGTTTGCGTCTATAGCAAGCATTACTCTATGGGGCTTTTTGAATTCCCCTAAACACGCCTTGAGCAATGGGTTAAACACCGCCAGGTCCTTGACCTTTAGTATTATATTCCATCTATACTGCCTGCGCAACCTATAAATCATTGCCTGGCATGGGCCGGACAGCTCTATCAAGCCGTTAAGCTTTTTATTCAATATATGCGCTGCCAAGGCCTCGGAGGCCTTGCAGGCATCATCTTCCCTGAAAGACCTAAGACATAGATTAATAATATTCGAGAACGGGGGCAGGCAAAGCTGCCTCCTGAAAGCCAATTCCTTATTATAGAAATCATGGTAATCATGATTAACGGCGCATTGGATCGTATAATGGTTGGGCATATATGTCTGTATGATCACCTCGCCGGGCACATCACCCCGGCCTGAACGGCCTGCCACCTGTGTAAGCAATTGAAATGTCCTCTCCCCCGCCCTGAAGTCGGGCAGATTAAGCGATGTGTCTGCTAAAACAACGCCTACAAGTGTTACCATAGGAAAATCATGCCCCTTGGCAACCATTTGGGTCCCTATCAAGACCTGGGTTTTCCTGCTTGAAAACTGGCTTAATATCTGCGCATGGGAGGCGCGTTTTCTTGTCGAATCGGTGTCCATCCTGCTTATTTCGATGGAAGGAAAATACCTGCTTAATTCGCTCTCTACGCGCTGCGTCCCGAAACCAAAATAATCTATATATCCCCCCTTGCACACGGGACAGATATTAACTGGCCTTTTGTGAAAATTGCAATAATGACAGAGAAGTATATCTCTATCGGAATGATAATTTAACGCGACATTACATTTGCCGCATCTCTCCACATGGCCGCATTTTCTGCAAAAGGCATATGTGGAAAATCCGCGGCGGTTCAAAAAAAGTATAGCCTGCTCATTGTTGCGAATAACCTTCTCCATACGCTCAATAAGCGCCCTGGAAAAGATTATCCTCTTCTTTCTGCGCTCCACTATCTCTTGACGCATATCAAGTATACGCACCTCGGGTAAAGGCCTCTTCTCTATCCTCTCGCTTAGACGCAGCAGTTTATACGCGCCCGATGAAGCCTTATAATACGACTCGAGAGAAGGCGTCGCCCCCCCAAGCACAACAACAGCGCCGCAGATCCTTGCCCTGATAATGGCCGCGTCAACGGCATGATATCGCGGCGCATCCTGCTGTTTATATGAGGTATCGTGCTCTTCGTCAACTATCACAAGGCCCAGGCCGCGGACAGGCGAGAAGATGGCAGAACGGGCACCCACCACGATACGGCACAGGCCGTCGGCAAGTTTTTTCCATTCATGGTATTTTTGCCCTGCCGTAAGGCGGCTGTGAAAAATTGCCACCTTGTCCCTGAAACGGGCCTTGAACCTCTCTACAGCCTGCGGCGTAAGCGATATCTCGGGCACAAGCACAATACAACCGCCGCCTTTTTTAAGCGCGTTTCCTATTGCCTGCATATACACCTCTGTCTTTCCGCTTCCGGTAACACCGTGAAGCAAAAAAACTTCATGCAGACCCGCATCCACAGCCCTGTTAATGGACTTGAGCGCAATAAGCTGTTCCTGGGTCGGGACAAACGCCGTTGAAGGCATTATGGCGCTGTAATCATCTCCTTCAACCCTGCGCTTAACAGAGACATTTCCTTTTTTAAGGCTTGACGGTATCGCGGCATCCACCGCCTCGCCCCAGGAACAGAGATAAAGGCGCGATATCTCTTCGGTAAGCTTGAGTATATCATCGCGCAACACAGGTTCTTTGTCGATAACCGCGAGAACGGGCTTCACATTCTCACATTTTGTCGTGTCAGAAAAACCGATAACATAGCCTATCGCCCTGCGCGGGCCGAAACTCACCCATACCCTTTTACCTAAGGCAATATCCCCCCTTTCACCCTGCCTGACCTCATAATCAAAAGGCCCTTCCACGGGCAGATTTATCAGGACCTTGGCATACATACGATCTCGACCTTTGATATCCACAATAATCAAAACACCTTTTTACCTTTTTAAACCGCGGAGAAGAGGTAATGGAGATTTCTGTAACAACTATACCCCTGTCATTTCTTAAGCATGTCGCGAACCTTTTTCATGTCCTCCCACACCAAACGCTTATCCTGCGGATTACGCAGCAGATATGCCGGATGGAATGTGCACAATACCTTCATCCCTTTCATTTCATAAACCCTGCCGCGTAATCTTGAAATGGGTTCCTGGCTTGCAAGTATTGTCTGCGCCGCGAATTTTCCTAAACAACATATGACAATCGGCCTTATAATATCAATTTGCCTCAAAAAAAATTCATTACAGGCCATTATCTCTTCCGGAAGAGGGTTCCTGTTCTGGGGCGGGCGGCATTTGAGGCAATTGGCGATATAAACGTCTTCTCTGCGCATGCCGATAGCCTCTATGATCTTTGATAATAATACTCCTGCCTTGCCGACAAAGGGCCTTGCCTGTATATCTTCCTGAAGGCCCGGTGCCTCACCAATAAACATAAGCCTGGCATCATATGACCCCTCTCCAAATACGATATTCCTTCTGCTTTTACACAATTGGCACCTGGCACATTCAATGACAGCCGACTTCAGCGTATCCATGGCCCGGCCCTTGTCCTTTATACCGCAAATGGCCTCATTGATAAAGATGCCCCCGCCGGCGCGCGCATAACCATTTACCGGCGGAGGGGCCTTCAGAAGGCCTGACAGGATATCATCATTAATGCCGGATTCTCTCTCAAAATCCATATAATTCTTAAGGTCTTTTCTGATATCGTCTAATGGGTCGCTCATATCTTTAACATCCTAAGAGCAAGCCTAACTGTATCACCGGCGGCACCGGGCCTGCCGGCCTGTCGTATGCGTCTTTCAAGCTCACCGCGGCTAAAAGGGTTACGCCACATGTCTTCTATGATCGCGTTTATCTCATCCAGACCTTTCACCTTAAAACCCAGATTATTATCTGCCAAAAACGATGTATTGCCCCATTCCTGCCCGGGTATAGGGTTAAAACATATGATAGGCAGGCCCATTGATAAGGCCTCTGCCACAGTAATGCCTCCCGCCTTACCGATCATAATATCGCTTGCCGCCATAAGCATTGCCACATTATGGCTGAAGCCTATAACCTTTATGCCTTTTCCGGGGCCCAAATCTACCGCATCCATTCGCTTGCGAAGAATAGTATTATGTCCGCAAACAACTATGGCCTGAAGATCAAAAGGAAGAACACGCAGGCGTACCAATACCTCCTCAACCGGCCCCACACCGAGACCTCCCCGCATCATGAGTATGGTGAACTTATCGCCTGCTAACCCAAGACCTGCCCGGGCCTGTTGTCTTGAGGCGGCAGACGAAAACTGCCTCCTTACAGGAATACCAAGGGGCATTATCCTTTCCCGCGCGACACCCATATCCTCAAGGCCTCGGGCTGTTTCCCGCGATGCCACTACATAGGCGTCAACATGCGGAGATATCCAGTAAAGATGTGGCATAAAATCAGTAATAATATTTATAAGCCTGGATTTTATCAATAACCTTTTTTTAAGCCTTGATATGACGTATGGGGCGAAGAAATGAGTTGAGATGATTATATCAAAATTCTCCTTTCGCAGAAACCCCTCAAGCCTATTTGAATTCACGGTATTGGCAATCATCCTAAAAGGCGACGCAAGCGCGAAAAAAAATCTTTTGTTTAAAAACCGGTAAAAAAATCCCCACAGCCACGGGAATTTTTTTATCATCACGATATATGTCCTTTTATAAAAAAATTTAAAGACCTTGGTTGTATAATTCAACGAGTCAATAGGCATAACCTGCGCACCAGATTTTTGATAAAGCAACTCTTCATAAACGGCCTCGGCGGCCTTCTTGTGCCCGTCCCCGGCAGATGCGTATATAACAAGTATCTTTTTCATATTTTTGTCGTAATCCCGGTATCCTGGCCTGGCATCATCTCGCGCGGGATAATTAACTAAAAAAGCGATGTCCTTAAAACCTTGTTAAAACGCATCTACCTCACGCCTTATCATCCTGATATGCCCCGGAGTAGTCCCGCAGCATCCGCCAATGATATCGCACCCCTTTTCAATAAGAGGCCTTATATGCTTTCTGAAACACTCGGCAGACTCATCATATATGATCCTGCCGGCATCTACTCTCGGCATACCCGCGTTCGGTTGAGCGATAACAGCCGGCACTTTAAACGCGTTTATCTTAGCTATTATATCCGCCATATCAGCCCCCGTAACCGTGCAATTAGAACCTATGATATCAGCGCCTGCCTTAAGGCAGCGTTCCACGAAACAGGCTATACTTGCACCTGATGTCGTCTTAAAGGTATTGTCCCTCAACCGCTGAAACGTCATGCTTGCAATAACAGGCAGTTTAGTGTTCTCCTTCGCGGCAAGAATGGCACTGCTTAGTTCCTCCAGGTCGTAAAATGTCTCTAAAATAATAATATCAGCTCCTGCCTCTTCCAGTATCCGCGCCTGTTCGGCAAAGACGCTATACATTTGTTTAAGTTCAATGTCTCCCGCGGGTTTTATGTATTCACCGCTTGGGCCTATATCACCGAGTACATACACCTTATCCCGCGACGCCTCCCTGGCAATTTCAGCCGCGGTCATATTTATCTGCTTCAATTTATCATGCAGGCCGCACCTTTTAAGCTTCAGCCAATTGGAACCAAATGTGTTTGTCGTTATCATATCAGCGCCAGCTTCTATGTATGATTTATGTATGCTTAAGAGTGTCTTGTGATTAACTATGCCCCAGTAATCAGGGCATTCCCCTGCGGGCATGCCTTTTTGCATAAGCATAGTCCCCATCGCGCCATCACAGACCAGGGTCTCCTTACCCAGCCTTTCTTTTATAGATTTCATTTCAAACCTCCCGTCAAAACGGCACCCGTAAGGCGCTAAAGCGCGCGCGGGCTGAAAGATGCTTTATGTTTCTTTAGGATTATATCTTTTACGGCCGAATACAGGTCCCTTGACACAAAATCAGCTCCGACAACCCACCTCTTTATGTCCTTTTTTTTATTATACCCTGAAAGAACGGCTACGGTCTTCACGCCGAATGCGCGGCCTGCCTGGATATCCCTCTCCGTATCCCCGACAAAATAGGAATTTTCCCTGTCAAACACAACCCCTGCCACCGCTTTTTTAAGCATGCCTGTTTTTGGCTTACGGCAGGGACATCCGGCATCGGGATGATGAATACAGTAACATATCTTATCCAGCCGCGCGCCGCCAAGCTCAAGCCCTTTCGTCATCTTTTCCGTAACTTGTTTTAGGTCCCGCCTGGTATAAAGCCCCTTACCGACACCGGTTTGGTTGGATATTATTATTACCTTAAACCCCGCCGCGTTAAGCAGTCTTATGGCCTCACGCGAGCGCGGCAGGAACTTAAATTCTGAAGGTCTTTTCACATAGTCACGGTAAACTGGATTAACATTGACCACCCCGTCCCTGTCCAAAAAAACTATCCTCTTAATAACCTTCATCTCCATCTCCTGTCAGCCGCTCAAGGCCATGGCCTTCTTTTTCACGTGTCTATCAAGATGCTGGCCTTTTAAGACAGCAAAGACCTCATCGCCTGGACAACCATGTCCACATTTATATTGTTCAGGCATTTCAGCTCATCACATTCAGGCAGGCTAAAATTCTTATAGCAGGGTGAACATGATAATAACTTATCTCTTATTATAACATATTTTTCGCAGACAGGATAAGGGCCATAAACATCTTCCGGCACTGGGCCGAATATAGAAACTGTCTTAGTTCCGACCGCTACAGCCATATGCAGGGGTCCGCCGTCATTGGTAAGCAAGGCCTGCGCGTGTTTTAAAACAGCAACAGATTCCATAAGCGAACATTTGCCGCATAGATTAACCAGCCCGGGTTCAATACCACTTATGTAATCGCATAAACGGCGCTCATCAAGGCTGCCCAAAAGCACTACCTTTAGCGGGAATTCATGCCTAAGACGAGAGACCGCCTCGGCAAATCTGGCAACAGGCCAGCGCCTTCTAAAAGCTGTCGACCCCCAACTTGCCCCCGCCCCCGGCATTACGCATATATACTTATCCGTTAAATCCATGCCGTAGGCCTTCAACAGATGCTTGGCCTTCTCAATATCGTCTCTCGTCACATATATCCTGGGAACTGTTTGATCCGGCATATCTTCACTCAACAAACGCAGGAGGCCTTTATGATGGTCTATCACATGCATGCCGCTGTATCCTCGAGGGATATCGGCCTTATCGGTCAGAAATATACCCCTATTTTTATAATTGTAACCTATCCTGCGCCTTATCCCAGCCAGCATGGATATGAAACTATATTCCCTATCCATGGAAAAATCCAGCACCGTGTCAAAACACTCTCTCCTGATACGACGGAAAAAATGCCAGGCCTGCGCGACACAGCCGGCCTTTGACAAGCGCCACAGCCGGCGATATTCATCTCTTTCAAAAACAAATACCATATCTATGCGCGGATCAGAAAACAGTACAGGTGACGTCCTTTCATTACATAGATATCCGATATAACTGTTGGGAAAAGCTGATCTTATGGATCCGATAATCGGGGTGGTAAATATAACATCACCTATGCCAAACGGATTGACCAGCAGTATCCTTCTTCCCTTTTCCTTGTCCATATCATTCTTTTCTGTTTAAAGCGCTTACGCAGGCGACACAATTGACCGCCTGGGGGCAATCAATAGAGTCGGCCTCCGAGCGGTCAATCTCCGCCCAGTAATTATTCCGGATGCCGGATAAAATGTTCTTAAAACACTTCATGCTCTTTATAGCGCATCCCGCCAAAAGCCTCTCGAGCGCGGCCGTATTATAGACACGCTGATGCCTGTTAACACGCGGGCGGCCGAAAGGCACTGTCAGGGCCAAAAGCCCTCCGGGTCTTAATATACGATTTATCTGCGCCATCGCGTTTATATCAGCCCCGGATGCCGTATCCATAGGGTCATTATAAAAACCTATCCCCACATGTTCAATGGTTGATATACAGGTTACGGCATCAAAGCTGTTGTCTTCAAAAGGCGGGTCAAGTATATCACCGCGGACAAATTTAAAATTCGGCACCCTGTAAGGATAATGCCTGAAATCAAAACCTGTGACATCATAACCAAGGCCCGCTATAAATAACGGTAATTCGCTTTCCATACAGCCGATGTCAAGGACCTTGCAAGGCAAGGCCATGGCGCTTACCTCCTTTATCGCAAACGGTATTTCAATGACCCGCTCGTTCAATGCGGCGCTTTTTATGAACGCCTGTCTGCGCATCCGCTTGATGTTGAACCTGCGTTTGTATTTTAAAAACACAGGCTGATTGATGAAATAATTTGCCTGACTCATTCCTTCTCCTTTAACATTAACCTGGCCTTTTCTATGACCTCTTCGGGGGAAAGCAACCCAAAAGACTTATGCAGGACAACATGCCCGCTGCCGCAAGGAGACCATCTGCTGGGGTTTGAACCTTTGGCGTCTTTATTAAACAGTGCCAGTACCCTTGCGCCTACAGCGGAGGCGATATGCATAGGGCCATTATCGTTAGTTATAAAAATATCCGCGCATTGGAATAGGGCCGCCAAATCCTTTAAATCAAAAAAACCGCACAGATCATAGACGCCCTGCCCGGAGGCTATCCCTATACCGGCGCATAATGCCTTTTCATCGCTATGGCCTATCAGGACTATGTCCGCGTCCCCCGAACCTGCCAGGACCCTGGCGATAATACCGAATTTTTCCCAAGGATATCTCTTTGCCGGGTTGCTGCTTCCCGGATGTATAACAATTATCTTTCTGCCGGCGGACAACCCCTGTCTTTTGAGTATGCCGCGCACGCGGCTTAGGCTGTGCGGCATGACAGGCATAGACGGTAAGATACCTTCTTTATAGACATCAACGGCTCTTAAGAGTTGGAGATTGTATTCCGTCTCGTGGTATCTTGCCTCATCGCGCCTGTCCGGCACCTTCGCGTTGAGAAAAAAACCCCATTTTCTGTCAAAACCTATCCTGTATCTTATACCTGCTAAAAATACCGACAAATGTAATAACTTATGCGGGTTCAACACAACGGCCATGTCAAACGAACAACCCTTTAGCTCCCATATTAGTTTAAAGACATGCGAAAGACCCGGGCACCTTCCTGTAGTGCTAAATATAATAACACGCTTGATATCCGGTCTGCCGGCTACAATATCCCTCGAATAATCCGATGTGACAAAGCTTATTTCAACACCCGGAAAACTTGACTTGACCGCCTCTATGACAGGGCTGCAAAGCAGGACCTCCCCTATCCTGTCTGTCCTTATAATGACCGCTTTTTTTATATCCTTAATAATACCGCGCGTATTCATCTGACCTGTTTCGCCGCCTCATAATTTAGGGTAAGACTGTCAGGGCCCTGAACAGTATCGCGTTTCACGCCAAGTATGTCCTTGACAGATTCCACCACATCATCAACGGAGATAAGATCCATGCATATATTCTGGGCGCAATCGGAAATACCACAGCCCTTGCAGGATATATCCTTGCGCATCCTGATAACCCTTTCCCCTATGCCCGACCACTCATCGCCTGACCAGGCTGAAGAGCAAAGTATCACGGACGGCACCCCTTGGAGCGCCGCCAAGCGCCCGGGCAAACCGTCAATACCGATAAACAAAGAAGACCTTTTTATCAGCGCAGCCATGATCTGAAAAGAACCCTTACCACAGGCATTTACGATGTCGGCACCACTTAAGCGCGCAATCTCATCATTCCTGCGTTTATCACCTTCATCACCGATCAATATTATCCTAACATCATATTGCCTGCGAATGACCCCGGCGAGAGCGGCAAATTTCCTGTCAAACCAGCTTTTGGATTCGCAGTCGGCAACCGTGTGCATCACCGTTAAAAAATCCCCGTCTCTTATCTCCGCGTCGGCAAGTATACGCCCGGCGGCGGCCTGGCTGGCCTCTGACACATATAATCTCGGCCTGTCATCGGTTATACCGACCGGGATCTCTTTGAGCAGGCACAGCCCGCGTTCTATATCATGGGCACAGGGATTATATCCCGCGGCGCGGTGGAGCAAAAATCCGCCGCCTGTGATCCCATATCCTACTCTAAACCTGACACCGGCAAGCGCCATAAGAAATATATGCCTTATATCTCCCTTAAGGTCAATACCTAAATCGTAGCTGTGGCCCTTAAGTTCATTGGCCAATTTCAAAAAACCCGAAAGGCTGAACCCGGCGCCGGTTCTCTTGCAAAACCATGGGGCATCATAACATATTATCTCATCTATGATCGGGTTATCAATAACAACATCACGGGCAAAACTGCTCGTGAGGATAGTGACCTTGGCGCCTTTATAATGCGCCTTCAGATTAGATGCCGCCACGGTTGAAAAGATCACATTAGACGTGTCATCCAGCCTTATGACAAGGATATTAGCGACATTTCCGGGCCTCTTTTTTCTGAAAATGACAAAAGGAAGAAAAATAAGGCCGCCTATCAGGTCGAATAAAAATATAAAAAAAACACACGCCCTGTTTTTAAATATATAGCTCATTCAGGATAAAGCCCTCCCTATAATGCTTTCTACAAAAACACACCTGCTAAATTCTGAATTTGACCAATGCCCACAATGCCATAAAACCGTCTTTCCAGGTAATCTTCTTGCCCTCATGATACGGCCTGCCTTTGTATGATATAGGCTCTTCTACGATCTTGTAGCCTATTTTTAAAAGCCTTGCCGTTATCTCCGGCTCAATGTCAAAACGGTTCGATCTAAGCCCAAGACCCTTGAATATATCCGTTCTTATCATTTTATAGCAGGTCTCCATGTCCGTAAGCCTTGAACCATAAAGGATATTTGTCGCGGCGGTCAACACCCGGTTAACAAAAAAATGCGGAAACGATGTGCTGCGCCATGTCTTTAAAAAACGAGACCCGTACACGATATCCGCCTGCCTATTCAGCGCGGCGCACAACAACACCTTATAATCCTTTGGGTCATATTCAAGGTCTCCATCCTGAATAATAGAATAATCCCCACTGGCATACCTTAAAGCAGTCTTTACCGCGGCGCCTTTACCTTGATTTTTTTCATGATAAATGACCTTCACTCGGCCGGTATTGCCGTAATTTTCAGCAAGCAGGCGCCTTGTCCCGTCCGTAGAACAGTCATCGACCAGAATGATCTCCGTATCGATATCCACGTGCCGCACATCTTCGATGACGCGTCTGATAGTATTGAGTTCATTATAAACCGGCATCAAAACTGACAATATCGGCATATATCTTCCTATTGATTGACCTTCAATGTGTATTCATAACGCATAAGGCTGTCACTCCAGTATATATCAAGATCGGCCGCGACAGGGCGCTTGAGCCGCCTTGAAGCGGTATCAGCACTAAGCATGGCATAAGCAGTCTGCCTGTCATCTTTTCCCTTTCCGATAAAACGTATATTTAAATCAAGATAACAGCCTCGAGGGGCGGCGGATGCGATACTCTGCCGCCACTCAAGCATCCTTTTATACGATATCCCATACGCGTAATAATGCCCTCCTGCCCTTTGGAGAAAAAACAGGGTAAACATAAACAATACAACGGTTGAAATAATGCCCGTCAGGGCCAGGGCCCTGCCCCAGGCCTTTTGCCATAATCTAAACGCGGCAAAACTTGCGATCACTGCATGTGCGGGGAAAAGAACTATAAAGTAATGAGCCGGAGTGCGCACCCTGCACAGCATAAATCCCGCCGTAAGCGTCAACACGAGAAAACCCGACACCTGCATAGGTATAGGCATAGACCTGTCTTTATCACAGTCTATGTTAAACAACCTGCGGCCCTTTATAAGCCATGTAAGATAGCTTAAAAAACCGGCGATAAATAAACCGGCGGGTATCAATGCCAGCGCGTACAGCACCCAAGACGCGTAACCCGCGGCTTCCCTTAATACAGCGTTAAAATCATGCCTAAAATAGGACCTGAAAAAATCAAATGAAGACATGCGCAGGTGCATAACAATGGCCTTCCACGGGAAATCACGCTCCGATGAAACGGCGTATGAGACAAACCTGGATAACTCACCCTCAAGGAACAGATGTATCAGATACGGCATAAACAAGAAAAATGCCGCGGCCGCGGCCGCCAAGAGCACCCTCTTGTCTATCACTTTGCGGTATACCCATAACACTATAGCCAAAGCCGGCAATATGAAAAAGGCCGACATATGCAATCCGCATGCCAATACGGCAAATACGCAGGCGAGGAAAAAATCACGGCCTTTATTATACTTAATAAACCTGCAAAGGCATATATGAAAAAACGTCATAGGTAAAGGCAGAAGGCATTGCGCCCATATATTGTTTGAATAAATAACATAAGCGGGAAACAGCGCTAAAAAAACGGCGGCGATGACGGCATGTGCCGGTTCCAAAAAGTGGTAAAAATACCCCATCGCAAGGCCCAGCGCCGCAAGGTTTATCAGGCAAAAAAATGATGTAAGCAAAAATGGGTCACTGGTAAACCAGCTCAATACCCCCATTATCTGGATAAAAAACTGCGGATTATTTATCCCGACCCCCGAAGGCATCCCATGCGTTATCAGAAAATAAGCCTGTCTCGCCTCATTACCCAGGCTTATGGCAGCAAGCTGGTCATTCTTAAATTCAAAAAATGACAACTGATAAAGTCTCATCGCCAGGCCCGCGACGAATATAACACATAATAAGAAAATATATTTATCAGGTTTTATCTTCATCTTTTAAACGCCCGCGCGGTTTCCGTTTTAGGCAAAAAGGCCGCGGGGCACAGCAGGCTTAAAAGCGGTACAAGCGGGACATAATACCTGGCAATCCCTAAAATCAACAGATGCGGCAATATATATGATAGTGAGAACACAAGTATAAGCATGACGATAGGCCCTGTTCTATAACCCCTGACTGCGCCAATCGCGGAAAGGATGATAAAAGGCATGGCCAGGACGAGATTCATATATGACGCGACATGGGTACGGCCTTGGAACCAAAACCCTAAAAAATTAGACAAGACACATCTGAGCAAAAACGGCGCTGATGAGGCGTATTCCTCCATGGCCTTTCCAAATATCAGCCTGTCAAACATCACCTCATCGCGGGATGATAAAAAATACTGAAAAAAACCGTCCTTGAACTTCAGGCCCAGCTTCCTGGCTAGCTTGGCCTGCTGGCGTGTCGCCTCATCCATCAATACGCGGTATTCCCTGCCCGATAGCATATTCCTGTTTATGTAGACGCCCTGACAAGCCGTCGTTCCTTTAATTGTCATAGCCGGCGCGAATTCACCCGTAACAAGATAATTCCTTATTACCCAAGGCGAATATACCACGCAGGATACCCCTATAAAAATCACGGTATTGAGTATCATTTTCCTCAAATTGTCTTTACCGCACCGGTATATGAAAATAACAGGCAGAAGAAAAACCGGCAGCAACAATAACGTGCTTTTCACAAGCAGGCTGAAACCGAGCGCGCAGCCTGCCGCGGCATAGCACCAATACCCACCCCCCTTTACGGCCTTATAGAACAACAGAACCAGTAATGCCGATAGAAACGCCAGTACGCACTCCACCCCCGCCCTTGATTCTGACAATATGACAGATGGGTAGAACAAAAAAATAACAGGCGCCGATAATATCAAGGCAACTCCTTTAAACATACTGCGCGCAAGGATTAAAACAATATAGGCCGTCGCGGCCGATAAAAAGATATTAAACGACTGCGCCGCGATAAGGCTTGGACCAAACAGCCGAAAAAGGCCCGCAAGTATTATCACATACCCCGGGCCCCTGACAAGTGTTAAGGCTGTATCAGGGAAAAAACGGTAACCCGCCCCGCTAATCAGATTAAGCGCTATCCTGTGATAATCGTCGGAAAAATCAGCTATATTATACACGCCGGGGAACATGCTGTTTATCCTTGGCAGCAGGATCAGCACTATCGCCAATTTGATAACAGACAATACCAGCAGTAATAAAAATACATAACCGCCTTTATATAATCGACTTACATTATTATCCAAGGTTTTTATCCTGCCTGGTTTATATTATAAGCGGATACCAAAACGCCTGTCAGCAGCCAAAAGGCGGCATTGAGCTGGAGTGAATAGAAGTTCGTGTCAAGCAGGCTCTGGGATAAAAAGGCAAGCAGGCCAGACAATAAACCTGCCATCAGAAAATCCATCTCATCCTTAACCCTGCCAAGCGCCGATATAGTCTTATGAAACAACACGTATATCAGCCACAAGAAACTCAATAACCCCAGCATGCCCATCTCCGCGGCCATCTGCAGATAACAATTATGCGCGTACATATGGCCCGTCCACACGGTCTTGTTCTTATATGTCTCGAAACACCTCATAAACGTGTTTAAACCATGGCCAAAAAACGGGCCTGCCTTTATCATGTCAACCACATCCAGGTAGGTCTTTACCCTGTTCTGGGCCATCTCGCGTACTGAATCAGGCGCCAGTCTAAGCAAATCCAGATTACCGGCCGGAACAAGGGTAAACACTATTGCTAAGCCGATAAAAATCAAAACCGTAATCAAAAGCGCCTTCCTGCTGACGAGAAACAATAAAAATATCCCGCCGATAGCGGCGCCTAAATAAGCCGCCCTTGACTTGGTCAATATGATAGTCAGCATTATAAACGCGAGCAGGCATAACGGGCCCAGAAGACCTAAATACTTCAGCCCGCCCTTTCCCTCCGCCCCGGACAGGGATCTCGCTTTCCCGGCTGAAAGGCCCGCGAGCAAAAACAACGGCAGGACAAGGTATCCAGCCAGGTCATTGGGATGATTAAATGTCGCGGTGGCCCCATCCCTTATCATCTGACTAACATATATAAAATCATAACCGCCGGTTATATAATACTGCACAATACCGTCAAGACATATGATCCCTGCCCCGCATAAAGCGATTTTAATAATCCTGTCAAGATAGACCTTTTTATTTATAACTTCAATTACAATAAAAAACAGGGCAATGCTTTCAAGAAATTTGGAAAAAAACGCGCGCAGGCTAATGCCGAAATGCACACTTGCCGCCACGGATAACACCCCCGCGATGATATATAAGGCCAGCGGGGCATTGAGTATACTACGGGGAATATGAAAATCCCTGCTACACGCCCTTTTTATCAATAGTAATGTCAGGCTCGCAGTAAAACATATCTCAACCCATGCCTTGCCTATAGGTAACATGAATATCATCACATAAAGGGCAAAGCGTATGAGGCTGTCTATCTTTTCCGTTATAATACCTCTCGATATCATATAAGCCTCAAACCCCTTTGCCCTGCAGGATCATTAAAAATGTCCACCATATTATATTTATATCAAGCCCGAAAGACCAATGATTCATATACCAGATATCGAATCTCACCCACCTGGCAAAACTAAACTGGTTTCTGGCTCTTATCTGCGACAGGCCTGTAATGCCCGGCCTTATGGAAAGCCTGCGCATATTCTCCACAGTATACTTTTCCACCTCTTCCGGAAGCGGCGGCCTTGGCCCGACCAGGGCCATATCTCCTTTAATAACATTGAAAAGCTGGGGAAGCTCGTCAAGGCTATATCTGCGCAAAAACCTGCCTATGCGAGTCACTCTCGGGTCCCGCGCCATTTTAAATATGATACCGTCCTTGACCTCGTTTTCCGGCAAAAGCCCTGTCTTCATACCCGCGGCGTTGAGGACCATCGAGCGGAACTTGTAGAGATTAAACGCCGTATTCTTAAGACCTATCCTCTTATCTATATAAAAAACAGGCCCATTGGAATTCATCTTGATAAATACCGCTATAAGCGCGAATACGGGTATAAGCGCTAAAAACAAAAACAGCGCCAAGGTAAGATCAAATAACCGCTTAAAGGCGAATTCAGCGGGATGATGCCTTCTCTGTCTGTAGGTAATAAGCGGCATGAGCCCGAGATAACTAATGCCCAGGACAGGCAAAGGTTCTTCAAAGTTTTCCGGCACTATCCTTATGCCCATACTGATATCCTTGGCCTGCCTTATAAGATTAGATACCACCTTTCTCTCGGAAGGAATGGTAACGATAACATCCTCAACAAAATGTTTTTTAGCAATGGCCTCAAACTCCGATACAGGCCCCAGAACAGCGAGGCCTTCTATCAGGCCTGTCTTATTATCATCCAAAAAACCTACGACATTAAAACCAAGATATGGGCTTTTTCTTATCTCATCCAGGATAGCCAATCCTATCCTGCCCGCGCCGACTATCAGGACATTGACATTATGGAAACCTTTCCTTATCAGGTACCTTAGTATAACTTTTTTAGCAAGCCTCCATCCGCCCAGGGTAATCGAAAAAATCGCCGCGCTGGCAAAAAAAACCGTGCGCGTGAAAAAATTATACTTGGCAAAAAATATGATACAACCCATCAATATGCTGGAATACACGACATTAATGAACACCCTGCACATCTCCTTAGGTATGGACAGCGACCTGTCGGTGACATACAGATTGTTCTTTTTAAAAAGGAATATTATGAATATACTCCATAAAATAAATGCGAAGGTATATTCCTGCAAAAAGGGCAGGTTCAGGCCCGCGGAAATACCCCGCCCGAGATTGCACCTAAGCACATAAACGGAATAATACACAAAAGACATCGCGATGAGGTCTAAAAATACATAAAATGGGTAAATCTTTTTATTTATCTTAAGCATGCCCCTGCCCCCTGCCGGTAAGGCCCGTCAATTCCTTCAGCGCCATCTTAAAAAAATCAATTCCGTCTTGATAATATCTTTTAAACATCACCCCCGGTTCTTGCAGGCATCTGTAGAACCATTCGAGCCCCGCGGACTGAATCAATAGAGGGGCGCGTCTTGTCTTTCCGGATAAGATATTGAAGGCACCGCCTACCCCTGCCGCATAACGCAGGCCGGGCACCTTTTTAAATATCTCATATCCCAATAGTTCTTTTTGGGGTGAGGGCAAGGCGATAAATAATACCCCGGCCCCGCTTTTTCTTATATCCTCTATTATCGCAGATTTGTCCTTGAAAAAACCATTATGCCTTCCGGCTATAACAGAACCGGGAAACCTCTTCATCAAGGCCAAGACAGCGCCTTCAAGGGCATCGTCTTGCGCACCGAGTAAATATATGCCGAGTTTCTTATCACCGGAAACAGAGAAAAAACTCTCTATGACATGCAGGCCGCCAAAACATTTTCCTGTGGGCGCGCCGCCAAACGCCCGGGCAAACCACTTTACCCATTTGCCGTCAACGGAAAACACGCACTCATCATCAGAAAGGATACCGTCAAATTCCTTCTTGCCGTAGAGCAGATTAAGTTTTCTGACATTCAGGAATACGTTAAAAACCCTCCTATCCCCAAAAATCACCATATCCCTTATCTCTTCAAGGCGATAGCAGTCAACGGGGATACGGAACATATATCTTCGCATGATTTTATCGGCCGGACTTTTCAACAGCAGTTATTATTAGTATTAGTGTAGTATATCATATTAAGATAATCAATGGCAATAATAAATAACAAGCGCCCTCGGCCTGGCAGTTGCCGTAAGGGTGCGGCCCTAAATTCAATTCAGCCTTGAAAGATTGAATGCCCGCCACCAGAAATAATCACCGTTATAACGACCTTTGTATTTCCGGACAAGATCATTGAAGCCGCCTATGTCCGGCAGCCAGCTCTTTTCAGGCGTCTGGAAACCTATCTTGTCCCTGCGCCATATTATTTGTTGGGGCACATGTTCGTCTAAAGACATCCTTAATATGTATTTAGCCCACCCGCCGTGTATCTTATAGGCCGCAGGCATATTAAGAACATATTCAACAAGCCTATAATCGGTAAAAGGGGCCCTCGATTCGATACCAAAGCACATGGAATTCCTGTCCTCATACCTTAAAAGCTGCTGCAGATTAAATCTTGTCGTGTCATTGTATAAGGACTCGTTAAGGCAAGGCCTGTATTTTTGCCTTATAATATCCAGGGCAAAATCCAGGTCAAAACGCCCACCAAGCATATGCTCTATTATCCTAACCTTACCGGCCCATGCCATTCGGGTAATAGCGGCAGGCATTAAAGACAATATAAATTTTGAAAGATTCTTCCTATAATGCCCGTAACCGGCGAATAATTCATCGGCCCCCTGGCCGTCGAGGACAACCTTAACATCGCGGCTGGCGCGTCTCATCACGGCAAATTGGGCATAGGATGACGTTGAAAAGGATAACTCATCATGGGTTGACAAAAAAAGCCCCAGATCCTCGAACAGGCCGGCCTCGGTAGGATAAACATACTCTCCGTCGGCGCCGGCATACCTTATCATTATATCAGCCCATTTCGTTTCGTTTATGTTACTGTCTTTATAGGCCGCCGTAAATGTCTTTTGCCTGCCGTTTAATATATCCGACTCCTTGCAATGCCCTGCCATAAGCCTGCTGATTATGCCTGTCACTGCCGAGCTGTCTATACCGCCTGAAAGGCAGGTGCCTACAGGCACGTCCGAACGTAATCTAATCCTGACGGAATCCCGAAGTATATCATCTACGCCGCGGGCATATTCAGACACCATTGAAGTCCTAAACGGCTCCATGCTCTTATTGAATCCGGGATCCCAGTATCGATAACTATGCGCCTCCAGTGACGCCATATCCAATACCATATTAAAGGCAGGCTCCAGTTGATATATCCCTTCATACATGGTCCGTTTTGAAAAATCAGAGATGCCAAAAAGCATAAATGTGCCTGTGATATCGCGATCCCATCCCCTGCGTATGGAAGGTAATTGAAACAAGGCCTTTATTTCGGATGCGAAAAAGAACCCCTGTTCATTGCGGCAATAATACAAAGGCTTGACCCCGAGCCTGTCCCTTGAAAAAATAAGCCTGTTATCAGGCTTATCAAAAATGCAAAATGCCCAATCACCGTTAAAGCGTTCAACGCATCCCGGGCCCCACTGTTTATAAGAGGCGAGTATCACCTCGGTATCACTGCGCGTCTTGAATACAAAACCTTCTCCGGATAACTGCTCGCGCAATTCTATATAATTGTAGATTTCACCGTTATATACTATATGGAGATTATCATTGTCATAGCTCATTGGCTGGGCGGCATCCGGGGAAAGGTCAATAACTGCCAGCCTTAAATGGACAAGGTCAAGGACATTGCCGCGGGCCGCTATAAAACTCCTGCGCCCGCGGCCGTCAGGGCCTCTATGGCGTAATGAGAACTCCGCGTTATCCATATCGGCGGCCTTAAGACCTTTTTCAGTTACCGCTCCGAATATACCGCACATAATATTATCTCACAACTCCGGGATGCTGCATCCCGAAAAATATTCGTATGCCTTCTGCAGTTTATCAAAATTTTTGTTCCAGTCCGCTTTTTCTTGCGCTATGCCAAGATTAACTGCACTCATACTCTTTCTTAACGCCTCATCCTTTAACAGCTTTATTACCCTGCCGGCAAACGCCTGCGCGTCTTTTCTTGGCGACACAAGGCCGCCAACCCCGTCCTTGACCCATTCCATATTTGCCGGCACATCCGTGACAATTACGGGCATACCGCAGGAAAACGCCTCAAGCAGGGATTGCGAGGTCCCATCGCTTAACGAGGTTGAGATATAGATATCGGCATCGTTTAAATAT